>JACCDG010080127.1_pt1 | contig 15919 bp, 22 predicted proteins | sample 7442471 | NCBI WGS metagenome assembly JACCDG01 (sample SAMN15323444, study PRJNA562643) | freshwater metagenome | isolation source: river surface water | place: USA:Blue River Watershed | collected 2017-08-17 | reverse complement strand
GGCGCCAAGACCGCGTTTTTCAGCTAGTGACTCAGTGACCGCAGGGTGGTCATCAGCGGGGTGGTCGAAGATGACCGGGGAGGTCAAGCGTGATCGAGGACTGGATCAGCCTGCGCGAATTTGCGCGTCGTCGTGAAGTTGCTCTGTCAGCGGTCCAAAAGGCGATCGCCACGGGCCGCGTGACGTCGGTGAAACGTGACGAGCGTGGCCGCGTCGTCGGAATCGAAGCCAACCAAGCGACAGACGAGTGGAACCGGAACACCGATCCGGTCGAAGCCTTCAAGAGCGGAAAGATTCTGGCGCCTCCGTCCGTGCAGACGTCAGGACAGGCATTTCCGTCGCTCCAGCTGGAGCCGCCGCCCGCACCGCCGGTCGCCAAGGAAAAGCCGACGGCGCCGGACGATGACGGTGGCTACTACGAGTCCAGGGCCAAGCGGGAGAAGTTCGCGGCGTTGACCGCGGAGCGTGATTACCTGGAGGCGATAGGGCGCCTCGTGTCGGTCGACGAGCTGCGCGAAGTCAGCTTTCGACGGTATCGCGCCATCCGCGACAAGCTGCTCAACATCCCCGACCGGGTCGCCGCCATCCTGGCGGCCGAGAAGGATCCGGCCCGCGTCCACACGGCGCTGACGGCCGAGATCAAGCGAGTGCTGCATGAACTCTCCGATGATGCCCATGCCGGCGCTGCCGGACGGACTGAGGAGCGCGTGGCAGCTTGACTGCGAAGTCTTCGCGGAAGCGATTCAGCCGGACCGCGAGCTGACAATTTCGCAGTGGGCGGACGCGCATCGCGTCCTTTCGAGCGAGACCTCGGCCGAGCCCGGACCATGGCGCACCGAGCGCGTGCCGTATGCGCGCGAGATCATGGACGTGCTTTCGCCGAGCGACCCGACGCAGGAGGTGACGTTCGTCGCCGGCACGCAGGTTGCGAAGACAGAGATCGGCAACAACTTCACCGGGTTCGTCATCGACTGGGCGCCGGGCCCGATGATGATGGTGTACCCGACGTCGAACACCGGCAAGCGCAGCTCGCGCACGCGCCTGGCGAAGATGATCGACTCGACGCCGCGGCTGCGCGCGAAGATCAGCGAGAGCTCGCGCGACAAGTCGAACTCGGCGAGCCTCAAGGAGTTCCCGGGCGGCGTGCTGGCGATCGCCGGCGCCAACAGCGCGGCGGAGCTGAAGTCGATGCCCGTCCGGTACCTGTTTGAGGACGAGGTCGACGAATACCCGGACGACGTGGACGGCCAGGGCCCGGCCGACGAGCTTGCCGAGCGGCGCACCGATACGTTCACGCGGAAAAAGATCTTCCGCACGTCGACGCCGACCCAGAAGGGTCGCTCGAAGATCTGGCGACACTGGCTGCGCTCGGATCAGCGCCGCTACTACCTGCCATGCCCGCACTGCGCGGCCGAGCAGGTGCTCAAGTGGGAACAGGTGCGGTGGGACACCCGCAAGGTGTCGGAGCTGGTTGATTCGGACGGCGAAATCCACGAGGTTCCGGAAGGCACTGACGGAGCGCAGGTTCGCGACACCGAGGAGTTGATAGACGTCTGGTACGAGTGCAGCGCCTGCCAAGCACGAATCGACGAACACAACAAAACCGAGATGCTGGCGCGCGGCCGTTGGATAGCCGAAAAGCCAGCTGCCGAGCGCGCCGGATTTCACCTGTCCTCGCTCTACTCGCCGCTCGGGTGGCTTTCGTGGCGCAGCATCGTGGAAGGCCGCCTGGCTGCAGACAAGGATCCGACCGGCGAGCTGCTCAAGGCCTGGGTAAATACCCGCATGGGTGAGCCGTACGCCGAAAAGTCGGAAAGCCTTTCTGAGCTGGACTTCAAGAGTCGCTGCGAAAACTACCGGATCGGAACCGTGCCGATGGGCGGACTGATCCTGACGTCTGGAGTGGACGTCCAGGCCAAGCGTCTCGAGGTAAAAGTGAAGGCCTGGGGTCGCGACGAAGAGTCTTGGCTTGTCGACTACCAGGTCATTCATGGCGACACGGAATCGCGAGCGCCGTGGGATGCGCTGGACGAGTATCTGCAGAAAAAGTTCCCGCATGAGTCAGGCGCCTCGCTACGCGTGTTGTGCACCGCCGTTGACTCAGGATTTCGCACGCAGACGGTGTATGACTGGTGTCGGCGGCGCACGCATCGTCAGATCTTCCCCGTAAAGGGCCAGTCGCAGTCCGGGAAAAGCGTGCTGGGCAGAGCATCTGCGCAAGACGTCGATCACAACGGCGACGTCGTAAAGAACGGCGTTGAGGTTTTCCCGGTCGGAACCGACACCGCCAAAGCGAAGATCTACGCGAGGCTGAGAATCGAGCAGGCAGGTCCGCAGTGCATGCACTTTCCGCTTGGATTGCCAGACGAGTATTTCAAGCAGTTGACCTCCGAGCGGCTGGTTTCTCGGTACCACAAGGGATTCCTGCGCACGAGCTGGGAGAAGGATGCAGGCGAACGCAACGAGGCGCTGGACCTTGAGGTGTATGCCTACGCGGCCGCCATCAAGGCTGGCGTCAATCGCTGCAACTGGGATCGCATCGAAGCCTCGATGCGCATGGTGGCGCAGGACCTCTTCGTGCACGCGGACGCCAAGGCCGCTGAAGCGGAAGGCCTCGCGGATCCTGAATCGCCGCGCGAACCGCCTCCGGCGGAGATAAGTCGCCCGGCGCCGCCGCGGCGTCGTGCAAACAACTGGGTGACGGGGTTCCGATGACCGTTGAAGTCGCGAAAAACGAACCCGTCGAAGCGCGCGCAGGAACCACCTGGGCATGGCGCCGTGAGGATCTCAGCGACTTTCCGGCCACCACCTGGCAGTTGAAATACTGGTTCAAGAAAACCGGGTCGAGCGGCGCAAACTTCTCGGTAACGGCGGCCGCGGACGGTGCTGCGCATGCTGTAACCGTCGCGGCGAGTACCACGCAGGGATACACGGCCGGTACCTACACCTGGGCCGCTCAGGTGACGGCCGGAATCGAGACGTATGAGGTCGATCGCGGCCTGCTGAAGTTGCTTCCGCGTTATGACGTAGCGTCTAACGTCGACGATCGCAGCCACGCGCGCAAGGCGCTTGAAGCGATCGAGGCGGTCATCGAAAACCGCGCGACGCTGGATCAGATGGAATACACGATCGGCACTCGGTCGTTGAAGCGCATGAGCCCGGAGCAGCTGCGCGACTGGCGCGACTACTACCGAGGGCAGGCCGGCGCCGAGGAGATGGCCGAACGCATACGGAACGGGCAGGGCGGAAACCGGCTGACGTTCCGGCTCGGGCGATGAAGGCGGCGATCGAGCTCGCCTGGAAACGCTTGCAGGCCGAATTTGGACTGCGCGAGCTGTTCGTGTTCGGCGGTCTCGCAAGCGCCGTCTACGGTATTTCGCAAGTCAGCGAGCCGGCTGCCTGGGTCATCGGCGGTGCGGTCCTGTTCTGGCTCGGCGTTCGGAGAGTCAACTGATGGGTATTCTCGCGAGACTCGAAGGCCGGCCACACAATCACGGCGCCAACAACGCCAGAAGTGCGCGTGCGGCCGGCTACGCCGCGGCGGAAGTCTCAAGGCTCACGGCAAGCCTTGCCGCCGAGACTCAATTCATCAACAGCACCCTTCGGCATCAGCTGCGCATCCTGCGCGCGAGATCGCGTCAAGCCACTCAGAACAACCCATTCGCGCGGCGGTTTGTGCAGATGGTGGTCGACAACGTCTGCGGTCCGACGCCATTTCGCCTGCAGGCCAAAGTAAAGTTTCAATCGGGAAAGCTCGACACTGCTTCCAACCGACGACTCGAGGAAGAGTGGCAAAGCTGGTCGAGGAAGGGATCGTGCGAGATCACAGGGCGCTGGTCATGGGCCCAGATGCAGCGCCTGATCGTTCGTATCCTCGCAACGGATGGCGAAGTCTTGCTGCGCCGTTACCGCGGGCCGGATTTTGGCCGGCATGGGTTCGTGCTGCAGCTGATCGATGTCGACCGCCTGGACGATCTGAAAAACAAGTCGCTGCCGAACGGCGGCGCAATCCACATGGGCGTCGAAGTCGATTCGACCAGTCGCCCGGTGGCGTACCACATCCTGCGCCGCAAGCCGGCGCAGTGGGAGTCTGGCAGTTCGCTTGGCCGGGAGTCCGATCGCATCCCCGGTGAAGATGTTCTTCACCTCTTCGTTCCCGAGTTTGCCGACCAGGTTCGTGGTGTGCCGTGGATGTACGCGGCGCTCCTGCAACTGGTGCACATCGGCGCATTCGAAGAGGCGGCAGTGATTGCGGCAAGGCTCGGCGCGTCGCAGATGGGGTTTATCGAATCCCCGGATGGTGGAAAGACGTTGGCCGAGTGGTCATCTGGAGGTCCCGGTGCCGATGGCCAGCCGATGCCACCCGGAGACCCACAGATCACGGCGGAGCCAGGTGCGATGCCGGTTCTTCCCCCTGGCTACAAGTTCAACGCCGGATGGAATCCTAAGTATCCGGACGCGGCGATCGAGCCGTTCGTCAAGGCCTGCTTGCGCGGCGTCGCCGTCGGCGTGAACGTTGCCTACCACAACCTTTCCGGGGACATGGAGGGGGTCAACTACTCCAGCGCCAGGATCGCGGAACTGGACGAGCGAGACTCGTGGATGACCCTTCAGTCGTTCGTTGTCGAGCACCTGCACGACGACCTGTACTGCGACTGGCTTCGGCAAAGCGTTCTCATGGGCGCGCTGTCCTTCGAGCTGGCGAAGCTGGAGCGTTATCGGGCGGTCTACTGGCAAGCGCGGCGCTGGGCGTGGGTTGATCCTGAAAAAGAAGTCAACGCGGCGCTGAAAGCCATCGAAGGAAATCTGAAGAGCCGGACCCGAATCGTGGCCGAGCAGGGCGAAGACATCGAGGACGTGTTCGACGAGATCGCTGCTGAGAAACAACTCGCGTCCGAGAAGAAGATCGATCTGAGCATGGACAAGCCAGCCGCCGCTGCGACTGCTACGGAATCCGCGGATGCACAGTCGCAGACAGAGGCGAAGCAGCGGCAGATGGTCGTCGACGCCGTGCGCGAGGTCGTCATGAGTGTTCCGGCGCCAAAGGAGCCAAGCGTCAACGTGACGGCGCCGATCACTGTCAACGTGCCAGAGCGAAGTGTCGAAGTGAAGACGGGCGACACGCACGTCACGGTTCCGGAGCGAGAACTGCACTTCGAGGCAACAATTCCGCCGGCTGCGGCGCCGGTGGTGCACGTCAACGCCTACCCAGAGTGCGTCGAAGAGACCATCGAGCGCGACGCAGACCGAGAGATCACGCGCATAACGCGCACCGCAACGCACTGACGGAGCGAACGCATGCCCAAGTCAACAGCCACCTGCAACAGCATCATTAACCTGATGTACCGGGCCACGGCCTGGGCAAACGTCGCCGACAACGCCGGCTCGTCGCCGCTGACGAACACCTACGTCGGCCTGCACACCGCCTCGCCCGGCACGGGCGACGACCAGACCACGAACGAAACCGCGTACACCAACTACGCTCGCGTCGCCGTGGCGCGGTCGACCGGGTGGGATGCGGCCAGCGGCGGCGCAACGGCCAACTCCGGCACGATCAGCTTCGCGCAATGCGGCGCCTCCGGCGCGACGCTCACGCACGTCGCGGTCGGCACCGCCGCCAGCAGCACCGGCCACGTCTGGCACCAGGGCGCGCTCAACTCCTCGCTCGCGGTGTCCTCGGGCATCACGCCGCAGTTCGCCGCCGGCGCGCTGACGATCACGGAGTCGTAGAATGAACTTCCCGCAGGCCCGCAAGGGCGGATTGGCACATACTGGTTGGCCGGCGCGAGATTGCAGATGGATCGCGCCCTGCGGGTTTGTCGAATCGGCGCGGGCACATTATGACTGACGCCCGCACGCCCCTCGAGAAGTTCCTCTGGGAGAAGCTCGGCCCGCCGCTGTACTACTGCGCCGAGTGCCTGCGCGCGGTCAGGGTGAAGCCGGTCGAAGGGGCGGAGCCCGTAGTCGAGAGGAAGTGCGACCACACCGGCGAGATCATCGCCCCGCGCAAGGCCGTCTGCGTCGGCAAGGGCGGCATGAACCTGCCGACCCGCGTGCGCGTGGCCTACGACCAAACCAAGGCCGCGATCACCGGGAGGTGCGCGTAGTGGGTTTCGCCAGCGTCGCCGAGTACGCGGCAGCCGACGAGGCCGGCCGCGTGTGGGTTTCCAGCTTCCGCAAGGCGGTGGCGAGCGCCGCCACGACCACGAATGCGTGGATCGACTACACCTACTCGCCGGGCTCGCCGCCCGCGAACTTCTACGCCTCGTCGCCGCTCACTGCGGCCGTGGTCGACGCCGACAAGGGCATCTACACAGGCGGCAACGTGTCGCCGGGCACGAAGCACCTGAAGAATCTCACGCTGATGTCCGCGGCGGCGAGCGTGACGTCGACGACGAACGGGCGGCAGCAGATCGCGCTGTGCGATTACCTGCTCTACTACCCCTTCATCGACACCGACGCGATCGGCGAGGAGCAGGTACTCGACAACACCGTCACGCTGCCCCGGTATGCGACGACGGGCGGGCGGGTGGTGGCCGTGGCGCAGTCCGCGGCCTCGACCGTCGGGCAGTTCACCTTCAGCTACACAAATCAGGACGGCGTGGCCGGCCGGACTTCGCAGAACAACTACACCTTCGCCGTCGCGGGCGGCGGGCAGGTGGTCGGGGCGTCGGGCGCCGGCGCGTCATACAACCCGTTCCTCTACCTGCAGGCCGGCGACACCGCGGTGCGCTCCATCGAGAGCGTCACGATGAGCGCGGCGGGCGGTGGCCTGATGTGCCTCGTCATCGTGAAGCCGCTCCTCAAGACGGTCGTCACGCAGGAGTGCCGCCGCACCTCGAGCGGCAACCTCGAGAGCTACGGCGCCTGCACGGAGTTCGCATCCGTCATCCACGCTGCGGGCGCGGCGCGCATCTACGACGGAGCCGTGCTCGGCCTCCTGGCCGCGGGGTACGCGGGGTCGCTTGCCTCGTCGATCCTCGCCGGCACCCTCGAAACCGTTTGGAGCGACTGACATGGGATTCACCTCGCAGGACGACCTCATCACCCAGCTCACCGAGAACGGCAAGGGCGACACGGTGGTGACGACGAAGACGCTCTCCTCGGCCGGAACCGCTGGCGCGTGGACGCTGCTCTCGGGACACGCCGGCTACCCGCCGGCCGCCACCTTCACTGGCTCCGACCTCACCTACGTCGCCACCGACGACACCTGGAGCGAGGGCACGATCTACACCGGCGGCGACGTCGACCCCGCCACCAAGCACTTCCTCTCGGCCGGCGCGTGCTGCGTCGCTGCGGCGGGTGCTCCGTGGTACATCATGGCGATCGACCTCGTGGGCTTCGTGCCGCTCTCGGGCACGAACGTCTCCACGACCGGCACCAAGACGGTCACGATGACCGCGATCTCGAACACCTCGAGTAAGGGCGACCGCTACGCGAACGGGCAAGGGCTGCGGCTCTTCGTCGCCGCCGATACGGCGCTCGGCGCGAACGCACCGACGTGCGTGATCAACTACCTCGACACCGGCGGCGCTGCTGGCGCGACGACCACCTTCACGTCCACGGCGTCGCTCGGCGTCGGCCAACTGCTCAACACCGGCGCGGCGGCGAACAAGTACAACCCCTTCCTGCCGCTCGCGGCGGGCGACACCGGCGTCTCCGACATCGTATCGCTCGTGTGGTCGGGCACCGCGCACGCCTCCGGCACCGTGATCATCGGCCTGTGCAAGCCGCTCTGGACCGTGCCGGTCCCGGCGACCGGCCTGTACAACAAGGTCGATTTCGTCAATGCGCTACCTTCGATGCGCAAGATCCCGGACGGGGCGAACATCCAGTTCCTCCTCTTCCAGACAGGCGCGACGACCTCGGCTGGCACGATCAACGTCGACTTCGACTACGGCTACGGCGGCTCGTGATGGACAAGGAAATCCTCGCGCTGGTGGCCGATTTCCCGCAATGGAAGGGGGACTCCTACAAGCTCGCCGCGCTGGTGGCGGCGCTGGCCGCGGAGCGCCAACGCGAGGCCGATCGTGCGGCGCTGGTCGCCGCTGGTTTCCCCGAGGCGGCCGAGGTGCTCTGATGGGCCTGCTGCAGAACGGCTTCCGTGACACCTGCGGGGTGTTCCGGACCTTCGGGGCCACGCAGTCGAACAACGCGTACCCGTCCGCCAACTGGGCGAACTACGCGCGCACCGGCGCGATGCGGAACCTCACGGCCGGCGAGGGCATCACCGACGACACGGTAAGCCTGCCCTCCGGCAACCGGCACCCGAGCGCGTGGATGATGCCGCAGAAGGCGGGCGCGCTCGCCGCGAGAAACAGCCTCACCGGCTCCGGCGACATCAGCGACGCCGACGTGTGGGCCGTCAAGCTCGCCGAGGCCGCCATCTCCGGAACGGGCGACCTCACCGCCACCGGCGGCCTGATCGTCCAGCTCGTCGCAGCCATCACCGGCAGCGGCACGGTCAGCGCGGCGGACATCAAGGCGTTCCTGCAGCTTGCGGCGGCGCTCACTGGCAGCGGCGTAGCGGCCGGCACTGGCACGGGCGTCGGCACGCTGATCGCCGCGCTCACCGGCGCCTCGGACCTCGACGCCACCCTTACCGGCACCGGCGCAATGGCGGCGGACATTGTGGTGACCGGCACGGGCCTCTCGACCGCGAATGTCGGCGAAGCTGTTTGGTCGGCCCTGGCCGCAGCAAACAACACCGCCGGCACGATGGGCGAGAAGCTCAACGACGCGGGCAGCGCGTCCAACCCGTGGACGGAGGTCATCGAGTCCGGCTACACGGCCGCCGAGATCCTGCGGCTGCTCGCGGCAGTGGCGCAGGGCGATGCAAGCGGCCTCGAGGGTTCGGCGCCGGTCTTCAAGTCGATCGACGGCACCACCGATCGCGTTACAGCGACCTACAGCGAGGGCACCCGCACCATCACCGGCCGCGACGCGTCGTGAGCTGGCAGGGGCAATGGGCCGGCGCAAGCGCCGGGCGGTGGTACGGGTACACCGCCGAAGTGCCGCCGATTCCGGAAGAGGAGTCCGGCGGCATCGTTGGAATCGCCAACTGGCCGCGAGGACCACGCCCGCGTATCGCGTGGCTCACGGCACGGCTGGAGGGGCACGGACAAGTCTTCGCTGGCTTGTCCGGCATCAATGGCTACCGGGCGCGCAAGCGCCGCGAGGAAGAGTGGCTGCGGGTCCTGCACTGAATCCGTAAACGCGCCATCGGCGCGCAAGGAGTACACCCATGAAAAACCCGACCCCGGCGGAAGTCGCCGAGTTCCGTTCGCTCGACCAGGACGCGCAGGTGAAATCGCTGCGCGGCGCAAAGGTGGAGCGCGTGTTCACGATCGAGCGCGGCGAGAGCATCGACGAACAGGCCCGCACGGCCTGGCTGTCGATCGCCTCCGAGGAGCCGTACGAGCGCTGGTGGGGGGTGGAAGTCCTGGACGTGCGCAAAGGCTCGATCCGCGACGCGCGGCTCAAGTCCGGCGCGCCGTTGTTGGTGAACCACGACACCGACCAGCAGGTCGGGGTGGTGGAGCGCTTCGAGATCACGGGCGACAAGCGACTTCGGATCCTCGCGCGGTTCAGCCGTTCCGCGCGTGCCGAGGAAATCTGGCGCGACGTGCTCGACGGCATCCGCCGCAATACGTCGGTCGGTTACGTCATCCACGACCTCGTCCTGGAAAAGCAGGAAGAAGCGATCAGCACCTACCGCGTCACTGACTGGGAGCCGCTGGAAGGCTCGCTCGTCGCCGTGCCAGCCGACCCTACCGTCGGCGTTGGGCGCGCGCACGACATGCCCGCCGCGCCCGAATCCATTTCACGAACCACGAAAGAAGGAACCATGGAAAACAACCAGCAAGCGATCGACGCCGCCTCGCAGTCGGCGCGTGCGGCCGAACAGAAACGCGCCAGCGATCTCATCGCTGCCGGCCGTGAATTCAAGGATGTCGGCGGCCCCGATGTCGCGCTCGAACTCATTGCCGACCCGAACGCCACCGTCGACACCTTCCGGGCCAAGATGCTCGAAAAGCTGCGCACCCGCACGTCGATGACGCAGACGGCGGCCCCGGCCGAACAGCCGCACTACGGCAGCCAGGCGCGCCACGTCATCATGCGCGGCGGCCAGCTGCGCGCCTTCACCAAGGCCGTGCGTTTCAGCGACAACTCGCAGATGGAGCCCCTCGAAGCGGCTTACCGCTCCGGCCAGTGGCTGCGCGCGGTGGTCGGCGGCATCGAGTCGGCACGCAAGTGGTGCGCCGAGCGCGGCATCCAGGTCGAGCAGCGCGTCATGACCACGGACGTCGGTTCCGCCGGCGGGTATCTGGTCCCCGACGAGATGGAGCAGTCGATCATCGACCTGCGCGAGGCCTACGGCCTGGCGCGCCGCCTGGCGCGTCGCCGGCCGATGGCGAGCGACACCAAGTCGGTGCCGAAGCGCACCGGCGGCGTGACGGCGTACTTCGTCAACGAGGACAACTCCGGGGTGACGGCCTCGGACAAGAGCTGGGGCAACGTGAACCTGGTGGCAAAGACGCTGGCCGCCCTGTCGCTGGTCTCGAAAAACCTCGAGGAAGACTCGATCATCGACGTTGTCGACGACCTCGCCGGCGAAATGGCCTACGCTTTCGCGACGAAAGAGGATCAGTGCTGGCTCGTCGGTGACGGCACCTCGACCTACGGCGGCATGCAGGGGCTGCTCACGCTGTTCAACGGCGCGACCTACGCCTCGGGCATCACCGCCGCGACCGGGCACGACACCTTCGCCGAGTACGACAACGCTGACCTCTCCTCGGTGATGGCGGGTGTGGCTGACTTCCCCGGCATGAATCCGGTCTGGGTCTGCAGCAAGACCTTTGCCGAAAACGTGTTCGGGCGGCTCAAGCGCGTCGCTGGCGGAAACTCCGGTTCGGACCTCGACGTCCGTGCCCGCTACGGATACGGCGGCTATGACGCCTACACCTCGGAAATCATGCCGAAGGTCGGCACTTCGGCCGTGACGACGACGGAGGCGCTGTTCGGCGACTTCAGCATGTCGTCGAGCTTCGGCGATCGCCGGGGGATCATGGTCGAAGTGCTGCGCGAGCGTTATGCCGAAAAGCTGCAGGTCGGCGTCCTGGCGCACGAGCGCTTCCACATCGTGAACCACGATCTGGGCACCTCGTCGGTCAAGGGCCCTGTCGCCGCGCTCAAGGGCGAGTAATCCACCACACGCAGGACGGCGGGCAAACACCCGCCGGCTGACCGCTACCGGTTCGCGGGTCATGCCGCGCACCGCTCCGGTCATTCATCGAGGAAACAGACATGCAAATCGCTCAGGATCTCCACAACAACGTCAAGGTGCAGCGCGTCATCGCTCCCATCGCGATCGGCGCCAATGCCACCAAGTCCGGCAAGGTCATCGACCGCAAAGGCTATGCGGGCGTCGAGTTCATCGCCAGCTACGGCGCGGTTACCACGACCGGCACCATCGTCACCCTGGTGGTCAAGGAAGGCGACGCCACGGGGTCGATGACCTCCGTGGCCGATACCGACCTGCTCGGGACCGAAACGCTCGCAAGCCTGCCCGTCCAGGCGACGGCGCGCACCTCGGAAGTCGGCAAGAACGTCAGCAAGCGCGTCGGCTACAAGGGCAACAAGCGCTACGTGACGGTCGACGCGATCTCCACCGGCACCACGTCGGTCGGGTGCGTGGCGGTCGAGGCGGTGCTGTTCACGCCCGAGGCGGCGCCGGTCAGCAACCCGTAATCGGCGGCGGTACAAGGCGCGGCTAGGGGGCACCCGAACGCCGGTTTCCTGACCGGCTGCCGCGTCTTCCTTTCAGGGCTTCTACAGGAGGAAGCGCTCATGATGCAGGGGAAACACGTCGCGATTATCGGCCTTGGGCCGTCGGCGAATCAGTTTCTGGAACTGGCCAAGCGGGCTGGTGGCCGTCGTGCGGTGTGCGACGAAGTCTGGGGAATCAACGGCATCGGCGACGTTTACGCGGTCGACCGTGTGTTCCACATGGACGACGTTCGGATCCAGGAGATCAGGGCGAAGGCGCGGCCGGAAAGCAACATTGCGCGAATGCTGGAATGGATGCGGGCCACGAAGGTTCCGATCGTCACCAGCCGCGCGCATCCCGACTATCCAGCGCTCGAGGAATTCCCGCTCGAGGCCGTAGTGAATGATCTCGGATTCGCGTATTTCAACTCGACGGCGGCATACGCCGTCGCCTACGCGATCCATGCGGGGGTGGCGAAGTTGAGCTGCTACGGCATGGACTTCACCTACCCGAACGCACACGACGCAGAAAAGGGTCGTGCGTGCGTTGAATTCTGGCTCGGCATTGCAGCCGGGCGCGGCATCCGGCTTGCCATGCCGCGCGTGACCAGCCTGATGGATGCCTGCTACCCGGAGTTGAACGACAGGCTGTACGGGTACGACACGCTCACGGTAACCATGCAGAAGGGGGCCGATGGGAACGTGCTTTTTGGCTTCGAGTACCGGGACAAGCTGCCCAGCGCCGAAGAGATCGAGGCGAGGTATGACCACTCGCAACACCCGTCCCCGCTGGTGGCGGAAGCGCCACCGGAGCAATAGACAAGGATCGCCGCCATGGCTGGAACGCAAGTCACTCTCGAGCTCACGGTTGCCTGTGGATACGGAGACGTCGGAACTCGCCTGACACCGAACGGCGTCGTGCGTGACTGGCTGCTCAACATGAAATACGCAAGGGTCGTCGAGGCGGCGTCTCCCGCGCGGCCCGCGAAATTGGCGGCCCGGGCCGCCGCCAAGATCGCGCAGGCGACGCGGACGCTGGTTTAAGGCTGGCCAATGTTCACCGAAGACCTGACCGCGTTCTTCAACACGAGCGACTTCGCGCTCGAAGGAACGCTTTCCAGCGGCGGGTCCGCGAACGTGATCTTCGACCGCGCCGCGCTCGAGGCGTTCGGCGTCAGCAGCACCGCGCCGCAATGCCTGGTTCGCGCGGCGGACGTATCCGGCGTAACCGTGGGCACGACAACGATAACGATCAGCAGCGTCGTTTACACCATCCGCGACCGCCAGCCGTTGGACGATGGTGCAGTCGTGTTGCTGATCCTGCAGGCCTGACATGGCAAACCATGTTCGCAAGCAGTTGCGTGACGCGATCGTGACGGCCGTCACCGGGCTGACGACGACCGGCACCCGCGTCTTCGGCTATCGGGTGTATGCAATTCAGGAAGGCACGGAGCTGCCGGCGCTGGCGGTGTACATCACGGACGAGGACGCGGAGCCGATCACAGTGCACGTGCCGGCCACGATCGAGCGCAGCCCTACTGTCCACGTCCGCGGCATTGCCAACGCCAGTGCGGCGGTCGAAGACACGCTTGACACCATCGCCAAGGAAGTCGAGACGGCGCTGGCCTCCGGCGTGACGATCGGCAGCAAGACCATCCGCCTCGCCTATCAGGGCATGGAGGTTGAGATGGACGCCGGCGACAAGCCGCACGGCGCGATCGACCTGCGCTTCACCTGTTCGCTTTTCAACTCGGCCAACGCGCCGGATTCACTTACCTGAAGGAGAAATCATGGCAAACGTGTCTTTGTGGTCCGGCGTCGGAATAGCCGTTCAATCGGCCCTCGCTTCGGCCCTGCCCATCAGCGGCATCACCAAGGCGGATCCCGGCGTCGTCAGCTACACCGGCACGGACCCCTCCAACGGCGACTACCTGTACCTGTCGAGCATTCTTGGCATGCACCAGGTGGACGAGCGCATTTTCCGCGCGGCCAACGTCAACAGCGGCAGCAACACCGTCGAGCTGGAAGACGAGGACACCTCCGGGTACGACACCTTCAGCTCGGGCAACGCGCAGGTGGTCACCTTCGGCACGACCCTGCAGATCGTCACCGAAGTGCAGTTCTCCGGCGGCGACTTCGAGCAGATCGACGTCACCACCATCCACGACAACGTCCGCAAGCAGATCCCCGGCGCGGCCTCGCCGATCGTGTTTTCCGGCTCGTGCATCTGGGACGTTGCCGACGCCGGATTCGCGGCCCTCAAGGCGGCCAGCGACAACAAGGCCAAGCGCGGCATCCGGCTGACTTTCGCCAACGGCCAGAAGGTCGTGTTTACCGGCTACATCGGCTTCACGGGCCTGCCCACGGGCTCCGCGCAGGACAAGGTGGTCACGCCGTTTCAGATCACCATGTTCGGCCGTCCGACGACGTACTCCGCCTGATGGACGTCGCCGCGTTCAAGGCGCAGCTGGACGCGGCGCGGCGCATCGAGACCGACGAGATCGACGGCGCGCGCTTCCTCCTGCAGGTGCCCACGGCGTACGCCTTCCAGCTCGCGATGGAATCCCATCGCGATGCGGCCGGGCGGTCGCTGGAAGCGCGGGCATTCCGGCAGCTGCTGGATGACGCGCTGGTCGGATGGTCGGGTTTGCTGGCGCGGCATGTCGATGCCTCCGGCGGCGATGTTGTGCTGCCGTTCAGCCCCGAGGCCCGTGCGCTGCTGCTGGACAACCGCCCGGACATTGCCAGCCGCCTGGCGATCAAGCTCGGCGTGGCGATGGCGGAGCGCCGCGCCAAGCGGGAGCAAGCCGCAAAAAACTCGCCGCCCGCGTCGACTGGCAGCTGAACGCCGACGCGGGATCCAGCAAGCTGTTCGGGTTGGACCGAGGTCGGCCGCCCGAGGCGGGCCCGGCCGGGGAGATGGCGCTGCGGGTGTGGAATTTCTGCGGAGGCTGGGACCCGGTCAGGATCCCGTACGCCGTGGCCTATTTCAACGCGCCGGACGTGGACCTGCTCGTGGAACTTCTCATGGTGATCCGCGCGCGCATTGATGCGCGCCAGGCGGCGCAGCGGGAGGCGAATGGCCGGTAGCGGACTCAAGATCGACGTGCGCTCCGACATCAAGCAGGCTGTGGCGCGCCTGGAGGCGAACGTCGATCGGGTCCTCCCGCAGGCCACGGCTCGCGCCCTGAACCGAACGGCCACTACCGTCCGCGCGCAGGCCTCGCGCCGGATCCGCGAGCGCTACAACCTGAAGGCCGGCGCGATTCGCGCGCAGATGCGCATCAGCCGCGCAAACCGGGGCCGCCTGACCGCGGAGGTGATCGCCAGCGGCCGGCCGATCCCGCTGATCGAGTTCTCGGCGCGGCAGACCCGCAAGGGCGTTTCGGTGCAGGTCATCCGGGGTCGGCGGAAGGTCCGCCTGCATGCGTTCGTCGCAAAAATGCGTACGGGCCACGTCGGCGTGTACGAGCGGACGTCGTCGAAGAGGCTGCCGATCCGGGAGCTGTTCTCGGTGTCGTTGCCCTCGGCGTTCACGCAGAAGGAAATTTTGACCTCGATCGAGCAGGTGGCGGTCGAGCGATTCCGCATCGAGCTCGAACGCGAGCTGCGATTCCGCACGGGAGCCGCGAATGGCTGAAGGCGAAGCGAAGATCCGGATCTCGGCGGTCAACGCCACCAAGGCGGCCTTCGACGAGATCAAGCGCTCGATGAACGACGTCGAGCGCGCCGGCTCCACCCTGCGCGCCGCGCTCGGGGCGGTTGGCGTCGGGCTTTCCTTCGCCGGTGTGGCGGCGTTCGTGAAGTCCGGCATCGATGCCGCCGACGACCTCAACAAGCTGTCCCAGAAGGTCGGCGTGTCGGTCGAGAGCCTGTCCGCGTTCCAGTACGCCGCGCAGCTCTCGGACGTGTCCGCGGAGCAGCTCTCGGCCGGCCTCGCCAAACTTGCCCGCACGGCCGACGAGGCCAGCTCGGGCGGCAAAGAGGCGACCCGCGCGTTCGAGAAGCTCGGCGTCCAGTTCAAGAACAACGACGGTTCCCTGCGTGGCACCGAGGAGCTGCTGCTCGACATCTCCGAGCGCTTCTCGAAGCTGGAGGACGGGTCGAGCAAGACGGCGCTGGCCATTCAGCTTTTCGGCCGTGCCGGCGC
>JACCDG011027630.1_pt1 | contig 15922 bp, 29 predicted proteins | sample 7442471 | NCBI WGS metagenome assembly JACCDG01 (sample SAMN15323444, study PRJNA562643) | freshwater metagenome | isolation source: river surface water | place: USA:Blue River Watershed | collected 2017-08-17 | reverse complement strand
CCGTTGCCTCCGACGTCGGCGCTCCCATACCCGAACCCGTAGTCGTGCGCCGGTGTGGTGACTGCCGGGCTGTCATCCCGCTTGCGCCGCTGCTCGCGCGACGGCGACCACGACGGCTCGGGCCTCGCGCGGCGTCGCTGATCCTGCTCCTGCCGCGCCTTCATGCGGAGCCGCAGTTGCTCGAGCTCGGCGTCCAGCGCGAGTTGCTCCTGCTCGGCGTTGAATGCCATGGCGCTGCGGTCGATCTGTAGGCCGAGGAGCGAGCGTCGGCCCAGCTCGCTCTCAGGCGCCTGCTGCGCCGCCTTCTTCTTGCGCCGCTTGGCCGCCTGCGCCATGGCGACCAGTGGCGCCACGCCCAGCGCGCCGACGATGACTGCGAGAAAGAACAACTGCCATCCGTAGCTCATGTCTTCTCCTGTGGTCAGCACTTCCGAGTCGTTGGTGACTCGAAGAAAGCCCGCAGTCGGCGACTCGCACCGGCTGCGGGCTCACCATCCAGTCAGCTACTGCTCAGGCGTCTACCGTTCAGCTCGCGGCCTTCGCCGCGGCCTTCAGCTTCTCGATCTCGGCCTGCACCTGCTCGGCGAACAGGTCGACGGCGCTGATCGTGGCGCCGAGGCTCTCGAGCTTCGTGCGGACGAGGTCGCGCGCCTTCGGAATCGTGAGCCCGTAGGGGCCGAACTGCGCGGCAGCGGCCTCGATCGACTGCAGCGTATACGGCGAGAGATCGACGCTGGTGGAATCGCGGTTCCTGGGGGCCTTCTTGTCGACCTCGTTCTCCGCGCCCTGCGCGCCCTGCGATTCGTCGGTCACAACTGCGCTCTTCTTTGCCATGTGGTTCTCCATTCGTCCTGCGGTTAAGCCCGCTCGAGATTGTCTCGAGTGCGGGATGCTGCTATCAGCGACAGAGCGCGATCGAGACGCGTGTCAGCATCTCGGCGAGCTCACTGGTGCGTTCGGCACGGAGCGTGGCTTTGTCACTTCCGCGCAGCTCGCCGGAGACGACCATCTCGTCGCCGTCGAGCTGGATGAAGATCCTCGCTCCGGTCTTCTTGCACGCCTTGCGCGCCAGCAGGCTCGCGCGCCACAGGTCGTTTGAGTAGCGGATGATCGGACGCCGCAACCCCTTCGGCGGCTGCCCAGTCGGCAGTCCGCCGCCGGTCGGGCGGAGGTCTTTCCATCCGTCGACCAGCGTCGCGGCTTCGGCGTCCAGCTTCATCGTGCCGACGCTTGCGCTTCCCTGTTCATCCATGAAATGACGCCTTCCTTTCGGGTCGTTGCAGCGCTGCGGTCAGTTCTCGTCGTCTTCGGTGGTGCTGACCCCGAGGCTCGCGAGTAGGTCGGTGATGTCCGGCGGCGCCGCGACGGTGCCTGCCACCTTTCCGTCCCACGGGCGATGGCCGGCATTGAGTCCGGCCGCGCCGTACTTGCGAAGCCACGAGAGGAACTCCTTCAGCTTCGCGCGCTCCAGCTTGTCGTACGACTGAAGCGTCGGGTCGGTGGGGTGTGCCTTCGCGTACCCTTCCTCGAGTGCGAGCCGCATCGCGTTGCGCCGCGTCCGGTCGATGAGGCTGAGCGCGATGATGACCTCTGTGGCGAGCGCCTTGTTCGCGCCCGTCATGGTGAATTCGGTCGCGCCGTCGCCCTGCCGGATCTCGAAGGTGGTCTGACCGTCGCCGGTGAGCTCCTTGACATTCCACCGCTTCCGCGCGCCGGCCGGCAGCTTGGCCGTGCTGGGGACCTTCATCTCCTTCACCGGCGGCAGCCCATCGGCAGTCGGGTTCCCGACGACGAGCGACTTCGCCGACGCGTTGGGCTCGGCTGCGGCCGAGTCGCCAGCAGCCCCAGGCGCGCCGTCGGTGACCATCTGCGGCATCCAAACCGTGGCGACAGGGGTGGCAGGCGCCTTCTCCTTCCCGGTGCTCACGGAAGGCATCCACGGCAGCTGTGCCTCCGCTTCGACGGCCACCACCGCGGTCGGCTGCGAGGGCTCGCCAGCGAGGCCGGCCGGCGGCGGCATGAATCCCTGCTGCGTCGGCGCGTCCTGCGCGGGCGGCTTCGACTGCTCGGCCACCTTCGCCATCGCCGCGCTGACGCCTTGCGCGATGATCGCCTGCAGCTGCTCCATCGTGAGCTCCACTTTCCCTTCGTTCATCGTCATCCTCCAGCTTTCTGGTTGAACTGCTTCTCGATGTACTCGCCCCACGACGGAAGCTCAACAGAGAGCTTCATTTCGCCGGGCGTCAGGTTGTTCTTGGCGATGAGCATCTGCCCATCGGAATCGACTACGTTGCCGCCGGCATCGAGAAAGAACCCGGAGAGGTCCTTGAGCTCTGGGCCGGTGTAGAGCCCGTCGGCATTCCGCTTGATCGGCGTTCCGTTGGCGGTCTTCGTCTGCTTGATACGAACATCTTGCACGCCGGGCGGCAGAAGGATCGGCGCCTTCTTCGTGGTGTTCGTGGCACCGACCGTCGACTCGGTGATCGTGTGCGCCGCCTTCGACGCCTTGCGCTCCTTGCGATAGGCGTCGAGCAGTCCGTACTGACGGGTGATCTCTTCTGCATCTCCGGGCTTCAGGTACTCAGCCACCGAGCGGGCAAGATAGTCCTCCTGCGCCTCGGATTCGATGGCGTGGCTGCAGTGGCGGTCGCGCACTAGCTTGATGACCGCAACGACATCCGGTATCGGCGTGCCGTTGGCTGCGGCCGATGCGACGATGAGACTTGCGAGCGCCGTTCCAGTGCGGCCGTGGCTGCCGATGCATGCGACGACAACGCGCGTCTTGTCCGGCAGGACCTCCAGCAGCTTTGACCAGAATGGATTCAGCACCCGCGGGATGCCGTAGTCCGGCCATTCGATGAAGATCGTGTCGGGATGCTTCACGGTCGGAAGCAGCTTGTCGAGCCACGTCTGCGTTCCCTTGAGAACCGCCCTGCCGCCCGCCTCGAACGCCGCTCTGGTGCCGCCGGCGAGATCGAGAACGAAGTCGGCCTGGAGGTAGTCGATGGTGGAGCCCTTCGCCCCAGCGATCGTGATCCCTCGCTGGAGAGTAGCGATCTTCACCTGACCGCGATGGTCGCAGTTAGCCTTCGAGTTGGCGCTCGTCGCGGTCATCCCTTTCGCCCATGCGTCGTCTTGCAGTTCCTTCAGGTTCATCCGATTGCCTCCTGCTGCCGTCTTGCGTTGAGAGTCGAACAGCGACTTCTGGCTGCTGTCCTTCTTCGGGTTGCCGCCTTTCTTCTTGTGCTTGCTCATCACGGATGCTTCACGTCGACGCTCTGCCCACCGAAGAAGATCCGGACGCCGGAGGACTGCTTGGGGCCGATAGGCTCGGCCTTCTCAGCCTTGACGTACAGAGTGCTCGTGTGGGCCATCGACGTCGCCTGTTCGAGTCCGCCGGACTTCATGGCGGCGCTAATCATCAGCGCCATCAACTCGGGGCTCTTGACGGTGATCGAGGTGTAGGTGCCGCCTCCGATCGCATGCGCCGGGTTGCCGTACTTCGGTGTGGCGCCAGAGAGCCCAAGGTTCTTGAACTTCTGCGCCAGCGCCGTCGGCTTTACCACCGGCGGAGCATCTTTCGGCTGCTCGGCCTTGACATCGAAGATGTACTGAATCTTCAGCACCGCTTCTGCCTGATTCAGCACGCGGATCTGAGCCTTGCCGCTCTGCAGCGTGTACTTCACTGCAGCGTCCGGATTCGCCACCTGCTTCGGTACTCCGGTCCACGCACCGATCGTCGAGTTCCACAGCGGAAAGCACTCGGCCTCGACCTTGCCGGCGCCTTTGATGCGTACGATGGCTTCGGTCAGCTGCGCCATGCTGCACATCAGCGGTCCGTTGGCGACGCTGTGCCACCACAGCGCCGACTGCACCGCGAACGTGCGGGACCCCTGCGCTGCGATGTCGAGGATCTGGGTGTTGCCGAACTTGTTGAGCAGCTTCCCGCCGTTGTGGACTGCGTTGAGAAGGCGGTGCGACATTTTCACCACCTCGTCGACGCTGCCTTCGCCACGGATGACCGCGAACAGCTCGTTCTCGAGGTCGATCGCGTTGGCAGCGCAGTTCGCCCACTTGACTCCGCCGTATGAGGCACCCCAGGTATCCATGCCGAACGAATCAAGCGCGAGCCGAAGCAGCGGGCGCGAGCTCATGTAGTCCGCGAGGCAACGAACGAATACCTCGTGACGATTCGCAGACACGCCAGCCATGTCGCGGACGTCTTCCTTGTGCCGCGACTCGCCGCAGCAAGCGGCAGCGGCCAGCATCAGAAGGGTCATGCTCGCTCCGCCAAGTAGCTCGGCCGATGCCGAATTGCGGAGCGACATCGCGGAGTGGATCCCGGTGGCGGCGAAAGTCAGCGCGAATGAAAGCGCTTTCTTGTCCGACAGCCGGCCAGACTTCGCTTCGATCATCGCGCGCGCTGCACCTCTCGCGATGGCCTCCCTGTCCCACTCTGCCTGACCAGCGGCGTTTTCTGGCGATAGAAATGCCTCGCCGATCGTCGGCGCGCTTTCCTCGAAGGAGATCGCCACGCCATTGAGCAGCGCGTGCACCGCGTAGTGCGAGAGCATGCTGCCCTTCGGGCTCCATACGACGACACCCTTGTGGTCTTCCTTCAGCGAGGCCATGCGCCCTTCCCACTCGAGCAGGTCGCCGTCAGCAACGACGATCTCCCTGACCGCATGAACCGGACGCGGAACCATCCTTGACTGCGCCTGACCCACCTTCGGGCCGCCACGCAACTGAACGAGGTAGGTGAAGCGGCCGTCATATACCGCCTCGATGTAACCCTCTTCGCCCTCCTTGAGTCGCGCCTTCTGCGCGATGTCTTTCTTGATCTCGGCGGAGTGCAGGTCGTACACGACGGTGTTGTGCCCCGTGGTTGCGCCGTCGTGTCCGGGACCGACAGCGATCATCGTGCTGGTCGCCACGGCCGACGACTCGGCCGTGATCTCGGGCATGATGATGATCTCTGCTTCCGGGTCGGCTTTCAGCGTTTCATTGTAAAGCGCCTCGACTTGCTCCCAAGTCGTACAGACTCGCGAGTCAACGAAGCCGTGGCGCGGAGTTTTCGGGCAGGGACGAAAGAACAGGCGATAAAGCTCGTCGGGGACTACCTTCTTCTGTTCCAGCCAGTATCGGTTCGCTGCGAAGTCGCCGCGCAGCGGTGACATCACGGCGAGGACGCTCAGTGGGTAGACAGCGCCGCTTGTGAGGTCGCGCGCCGATGTTTCCATGAAGGCGAGCGACTCGATGCCGGCGCGCTTCTGAGTGCGAGGATGCGCGGCGAGGTCAACGCCGTGCTCGAACTCTTCGGTGGCTAGCGTCTTGCCGTTCTTGGTTACCTGCTTCTTCGGCTTGACGCCCGGAGCCTCTGTGGCGCCGAAGCTTGGCAGGCTGATGCCGTCGTCGACGTCGTCGCCGTAGAACGACCCGCCGCCGTCGAGTTTCTTCACCGCCTTCGCGAGCTCAGCAACAGACATCTTGCTGACCGTCTCGGCGGGGATTCCTGCCTTGAGCAACTTCTGCACGTTGCTCAAGCCTTCATCATTTTTCATTTCGGCCTCCGCTTCGGCCAAGCTACCGTGAATCAGGTTCTTCAGCGCTGGCGGCAACAACGCCGCCTCCGATAGTGTCTCGAGCCCGGCGTTTGGCTCGCTACCATCTCCGTCTTCGGCAGACAACATGAGAATGCCGGCATTGAGCAGCTGCTCGTTTAGCGCGGCCATCTTTTCTACGTCGGCCATTTTCGTCGCGTGGTCGCTCGCCGATCCGTTTACTGCGACTCCAGCTAAGAACTTCAGGTCGGACGCCAGCTGTTTGTAGTGGGCCGCGAACTCGGGCGTCATCTTGCCGCTGTGCCCGGCCACTTTCATCGCTTCGTTCATTTCTTGCGCCTTCGCCAGCGCCTCCTTCGCTGCCGCATATGGCGTAACGTACTTCGAGATGATTGAGACGTTGGCTTGGTGGACATCGAACACCGCTTTCCAATAAAGGTTAGCGGCCTTCGCCTTCTCCGCCTTGCTCTTCTCCGCTGCTGCGCTGTCGGCGATTGCTTTGAGGTCCGCGACGACGGACTCCAACGAAACCCCTTCGGCGACAGAGTTCTTCGCGACAGTCAAGAGCGCAGCGGCAGCGGCTGCGGCCGCCGCTGCGCTCTTGTTGCCTTGCTTCTTCTTGTTCTTACCGAGCGGCGGCAGATCAGGCATGCCGCTGTCCTCTTCACTCACTCTTGCCTCCTCCCTTCATGCAGCCCTACGCGCTACCGCAGCACGTAGTCGGCGCGAATCGTCGCGCCGCACTCCAGACCGATCGTGGTCTCGACCAGACCGTCGGTCGTCTCGTTGGGTCCGGCCGACTTCGGCGTGACCGTGTTGTCCTCACTGATCTCGAAATAGCCGCGGCTGTTCCACGGCGCGCGGTGGGTGTTGGTGAACCGCTGCGGAATGCTGCGGTAGTAAATCCGGTTGCCAGCGAACGGGCTGCCAGGAACGGGATGGTTGAATGCGATGGCGACGTGCCTCTCGCCGGGCAGCGCCGTCGCGCCGAGCTTCACGCGCGCCAGCGTCGAGGCGAAATACTTCGCGAGCTCCCAATCGGGATCGCGCTCGCCGTTCGGCCAATACGCGCCGTAAACCGAATTGCGGTAGTAGTCGAGCTGCTCCTTCGGCATCGCGCCCTGCCACCCGATCTCGCGGAGCGAGTCGAGCATCGCGTCGCCGCGCAGGTACTTGTAGAACACCGGCGCCACCTTCGCGGCGAACGCGATGAAGTCGTCCTCGCTCACCAGCTGCGACTCGGTCACCGTCGAGACGTTCGGTCCCTTGAGGATCATCGAAGCGAGCGCGCGGAAGTTCGCGATGTACTCGACAGACTGTCGACGCGACGCCGTTGCGGCGGCGGCGCCGACGTCGGTGCCGAACAGCCACGCGTCGGTGAGGTCTTCGAGGCGGAACGAGAAGTGCGACGACGTGCCGAGCAGCGCGAGCTCCTGCTGCAGGCTGTAGAGCTGCTGAAGCGCCATGAATTCCATGGTGTCGAGCGGCGCGCCGTTGGTCTGCTTGCGGGAACCCCACGGCATGAAGAAGTGGATGTGGTTGTAGCTGTGCGGAACGATGTCAGCGCCGTAGCCGATGATCTCCCGAATGGCGACCTGAGTCTCGGGGTCGGGCATCGGACCGAAGCGCCGCTGCTTCGTGCCGAAGACAGCGGCGACGACCGCCTCGAACTGCGCCTTCGTGCTGGCGGTGACGGGCACCTGCTGATGCAGGAAGTTCTCGATCAACTCGGCGTAGGTGTTGGGCATCTTAGTAACCTCCTCGTTTGTGGATCATCCATCCGCTTCGGTTCTCGCTGTACGCTTTCCAGAAGATCTCCCACGCGCGCCGCAGTGCGGTCATCGCTTGGTCCTGCCTTTCTTCTTCATCCTCGCTTTCTCGGCGGCCCGATTCCGGGCGTCGCGCACCAAAATCCACTCGGCAACATCGCCGAGTGGCACTTCGATTGCGGCGCGCCGATGCTTCAGGCGCACGCGAATCAGCGGCTCTCTGCCGCCGATGATGATCTCGACTGTCATTCCCTTGGCGCCGTCCCACTTGCGGTCGACTTTGAAGCGTCGTGTACGCAGCTTGGCAGGCGGCTTCTGCTGCCCGCATATCTCGCAGTTCACCGTTTGCCCGGTAGGGTCGTACTCGAGGTCTGCCGTGTACGAGTGCTTGTGGTCAGCCACGGCTGTCATCGCGCCTTCACCCTGACTGTTCTGACCGCGCCGCGGACGTTGAAGTAGTTGACCATCTCCGAGCGCGGCACGACAAAGCCGAAAGAATCGCGGCTGTAAATCGTAACCATCGTCCCGTGTCCGCCGTCGAGCGCAATCTGCCTCGCTGTGCGCCTTGCCCATGCGAAGCGGCGGTAGCGTTGCTTCAGTTCGATTGAGCCAGAGCGACTGATGCTCAGGCTGTAGTATGCGGGTCGGTGGTTAACCATGGTCGGCATCTAGCGCCTCGTGCAGAAGTGGCGCGATGTCATCGAACTCCTGCATGAAGACGCCGGCGGAGATCAGCGCCGCCTGCGCGTTGTTGCGGGAGAACCGTTCGTGGGTGGCGGCTTCATCGTCGCTGGCGTTGAGTGGCAGCGAGTTGCCGCGCTCGGCTTGTGCGTACAGCCGAACCGCAAGCTCTTGGAACAAATCGACGTTGCTCCTCATGATGCCTCCTGGATCGACATCTGCAGTGGCTTGGAATTGCGCATCCACTCGAGCGCGGCCCTGCGGCCGAAGCAGGTGTGGACGACCTCGTTGTAGTGGAGAAACTCGAAGCGCTCGCGGCGCCGAAACTTCATCGCCCGGATGCGCAGGTCCTGCGGCTTCAGGCCGTGGCGCAGAAGGTATCCGGTGACTCCCTTGGTTGCTTGCGAGTCGAACTGGCGCGCGTTCATCTGCCCGCCAAGAGGTAGATAGCGTTGACGCGCTGCACTCGCTTCATCACCGCCGACAGCAGCATCTTCATGACGTCGACGACGAATGCCAGCGGCAGCAGCAAGAGGGCGCTGACGCTGGTGATGAGAAAGATCGGAGCGGCGACTACGATCAGCGTGATGAACTCGGCGCGATTCCAGAACCGCTTGCTCGTCACCACGCACCTCGCTCTCGCAGGCTCACCCAGCGACCGACGCCGCCGAGAATCAAGTGGTCGACCAGCTTGACGCCGACGAGCTCGCCGCCTTCGGCGAGGCGGCGGGTGAAGGCGAGATCCTCCGGGCTCGGCGACGGGTCGCCGCTGGGGTGCGTGTGGAAGACCACCATGCCGCAGGCGCCGAGCGTCAGGCCGTCAGCGAGGATTTTGCGCGGCTCGACTGCGGCGCGGTTCACGGTGCCGCGGTACAACTCGCGCTCGGCGACTAGGCGGTGGCGCGTGTCGAGATAGAGGGCGCCCATGATCTCTTGCCCCTCCATGCCGTACTTGAGCGCTAGGTAAGAAGCGACTGCGGCCGGCGCTCCGAGAACTTGCCTGTCCTTCGGCGGCGCTGCGATATCCAGCGCAAGATCGAAGGCGAGAGCGGCCAGCTTGCCAGCCGCACCGTAGGCCGCCTGCTTCTCGCGCAGCTCCATCCATCCGCCGGCGTGCGCCGCTAGCGTGGCGGCTTGATCCACCGTAAGCGTCGACGCGTTGAATCGTGGGATTCTCATCAGACCGCCCCTTCGTCAGTCAGCTTCCAGATGGTCTTCTTGACTGCGTCCAGCGCCGGTCCGTTGGGAAGATTCTCCTGAGCGTCTCGCAGCGCGCTCAGGATCATTGCGTCGCGCTCTTCGCGCTCGATCGCGCTCTTCAGGTTGTCAGCAGCCACCGACAACAGCAGCAGTGCTTCATGCGGCTGCAGCCAAGCGATCGCGTAGTCGGTCAGCACGGTGAATCTGTCGAGCGCTTGCTTTCGGATTCGCTGCAGGTCGTCGCTCACAGGTCACCGCCGTCGGCGCAGTTGCGGTACAGCTGCCGAATCTCGGCCTCGGCCTGCACGTGCTCCGCCTCTTCGTAGGCGAGCAGGTCGAGCAGCGAGCCGTCCTCGAAGTCGGGGCTCACGTGAATGCCGCTGCGGATTGCGTCGTGCTTCGCCTGCGACTGCGCCTTGATCTCGATCGTCATCATGGGCATCGTCGTTCTCCTATCGTCCTGCGTGCTGGTGGGGATGATTCCCGCACCGACTGAAGCGCTCTGAGCCGATACTCTGGCGGCGCGCCGGCTGTCCGGTCGCGCCTTGACTCCCCAATCGTCCAGAGCGCTTCAGTCGAGGCGGGAGCCTCGAGTCCTGCCATTCACTCGTACCCTTCAAGCGCCTCGTCGCCATCGCGAGGCCACAGCAACTTCTCGCCTTCGCCCGCCTCGCCGTACAGCGCCTCGACGGTGCCGGTGCCGCTGCACGCGTCGCACGCGCTGTATACCTCTGGCTCCTCGATCATCGCGCTGTGGACGGGGCCGAGCGTTGTGATGACCTTGTCGCCGCCGCAGTGCGGGCAGTCGATCTCGGCGACGCGGGTGATCTCGTAGGCGTCGCCGCCATCCCACAGCCACGAGACCCACACGGAGCGCCCGGTGATCTCGCAGGTCAGCACGTCGCTCGGCAGCGGGCGGCGAGGAGATCCGTGGCGACCTGGCGGGTTGATGGTCGGCGGCGTCCACTTCGGCGCGAGAACTACCGGCTTCACTGCGCCACCTTGTACTGGATGCTGCAGCGGTTGATGTACTGGCCGATCGCGTTGATGATCGCGCCTTCGATCTCGGCGATGCTGCCGTGCACGCCTGGCGCGAAGTTGTCGGCGAGCATCCCGAAGAACGCGCCCCACAGCGCGTCGCTCTTGCTGACCTTGCGGCCGGCGAGCGCGGCCATCACTTCAGCGCGCTTCGCCTTGTTGCGCGGCCCGTAGAAGTGGAGATGGAAGCGGCCGTCGTTGTTGGTGCCAGTAGCGAGCAGCCCGAGCGCTCGCTCTTGCGCGTTGGTGTAGCTCATGCGTCCTCCCCGGTGATGTGGTCGTGGTGTTCGGCTTCCATCGCTTCGAGGTGCGCGAGATAGGCCGGCTCGTTCATGCCCATCGAGTCGAGGTACTTCTCGAACGATGCTGCGCAGACGGCGCACATCGGCTCGCCGTTCTGCGTGGCTAGGTCGATGGTCAACTCTGCGGGGCAGCAGACGCACTGGACGACATCCATCTTGGTGGGGCCGAGCATTTCAGTTGCCTCCTTTGATCCTGCGGACGCTGATGACCTTGACGACTTCGGTGGAGAGCGGGTTGATGTCCCAGAACGATTCGTAAGCCTGCTCGACGTCGAGCGGCGTATCGCAACTGCTGAAGATGATGTTGGTCGCGGTGTCGATCTTCTCGGTGCGCGCAGCGCCGACCTGTTCGCGAGTGCGGCGGTTGATCGCGACGGCAGTGACTTCGTACCTCACTTGATGCCTCCCTTCACGGAGAACTTGACCCACCAGTGCGTGGACTGCGCGAGCGGCGCGCCACCGCGGAACGGCTTGATGACCGTGCCCTGATCGAGGATGACCGCCTGCGGCAGCGCGGTCTTGATGCGCGCCGCGATGTGCTCGCTCGTGGCGCCGTGGCTGTAGAAGAACGATCGGCGCGCGATGCAGTTGCCGTTCGCGTCCTTGCTGATCCGATCGACGCCGATGTTGAGGCAGAGCTCGCGGGTGGTCATCTCAGTTTTCTCCTGCTGGGTCGCTGTACGCCTGGATCTCAAACAACTTGTCGTTGTTGGTGAGCTTCTCGATGAACGCTGCGCGCGCTTTGTCGGTCGCAAAGTCGCGCGACTTGAAGGCGAGCTGCCCTTTGCTATTCCACTCGCTCCATCGCAGCCCGAACATCTCAGTTGACCTCGCGGCGGATCTTGATGATCTTGCGGAGGTCGCGGAGGTCACGCTTCAAGTCGTTCATCGTGTAGCTCTCGTCGGCGAGCGCGTTGACTAGCGCGTTGTGGCCGGTCGCCTCGATGCGCTCGCGCATCTTGATGTAGTAGTCGCCGGTGCCGGTCGCGGCGTAGAGCTTGCCGTTGGTGTCGACGTCGTGCTCGTGGCGCTTCGCGGCCTTCATGCCGAGAGCGCGGGCGATGCGCACGATGCCCAACATCCGAAGGCCGACGACATCGAGGAGTCCCTTGTCGTCGAACCGGTAGCTGTCCTTCTGCGCATAGAAGTTGCGGCCGACGTTCGGGCCGACGAGAACCTGCGCGTCACACCAGATACGCCAGTGATCTTGCGGCTTGGCGTTCTCCCACATGCCATCGCTGATCTGGCCATCAAGCTCGAGCCACGCTGCGGCCTGTTCGATGTTGCGGACAACGAGCTTCGCGGGGGACAGTGGGTAGTTGTTGCGCATTGTCTTAGCCTCCTGTTTGAGACGTCGGTTGATCCGGCGCTCGCGGAGGGCGGCGAATGCTCGTCGCCTACCGTGAAGGTCGGGCTCAGCGTCCTGCGGCAAGCAGCGCGCACCGAAGTGCGATGCGCGACATCCGCGACGCCATGCGGCGCGCAGTCTTCTGGTATTCGTCGGAACGAAGCCGCGCGGCGAACTGCAGCAGCGTCTCGCCTGGCAGCGGCGCCTGCGCGCGCCGCATGGCAGCCTCAGCCTGCGCAAAGCGATGGTCGATGTGTGCGCGTCTCATGACGCCACCGCGACCAGCGTGTTGACCTGCGCGTTCTCGCGGCACTGTTCGCACTGCGGCGCCGCGCCCAGCGACTTCGTCAGCATCGCGTTGTAGGTCGGCGTGATCTTGAAGACGCGCGATCCGCGCGAATCGCGACCGCCGCGGATGCCATAGAGATAGAGGTGCGATCCGCAGACGCACTGCCCATTGTCGGGGACGATGAAGAGGTTGGTGGTTGCGTTCATGGTGTTAGCCTCCTGTGTTTCGCGTTGGTTTGTTCCAGCCGCGACTGCAACGCCGCGCATATAGATGCGGCGCTGTAGTCGAGGCTGGGACCTTGACTGCGCGTTTTGTTCACGGTGCGATCGGTGACCGGTTGGCGTCTCGGATATTCCTGTTCGCCAGGGTGCCGCGTCGCAACGCTACTGTCGCGCGAGGTTTACTGAAGCGGTCTCTTAGATTGCCGTGTGCCCGTCTGTTGCGTATCCCGTCCCTCTACTTGGTGCCGCGTTCGCTTCGCGCGTCATCTCGACGCCGCGCCGTCTTCTCGACGGTGCCTGCGATTGCGGTTGAGGTTGGGGACCAGCGCCGGCGTCCCGCCCTTCAATCCTCTATTCAGTTATCAACGCGCCGTCGACGGCGCAACCAGGGCAAATAATAATCTCATTTATGGGAAAATGGGACCCCCCCTAATAAACGCTTGGTTTATAAGGGTTTATGGTCTTTTTTCTAAAGCTAGGAGCGGAATAATAATTCACCTCCGGAGGAGTCAAAAATGTCGAGCAGAAAAGACAGAAAGCTACGCAAGCGCGGCCGCCCCGCCCACATCAATCTCAATACCCCGAACTCGGTCGCGACGACTCACTGCGATGCAGGGCTCAAGCTGGCGCTGATGGAAGAGGCGCAGGGCGAGGACCTCTCGCTCTCGCTCTACTTGGCGCTGATCCTCGCCGGCCTGACCAGCGAGCAGCGAGTCGCCGCTGCACTCAAGGCATTCAATGCGCCGATGAAGGTGGCGGCGAGCCAGTGAACAAGAAGGGCATCAGCTGGCTCGGCAAGGAGTTCATCGAGATGTACGGCGAGCAGGCTTACGACCTGCTCATCGCCATCGCGACGAAGCACGACCCCAAACGGCTGGCGCATGCTCTCTACCTCGCAAAGACGCACGGTGTGAAGAACTACGACGTGTTCTCTGCGGCGCTTCACATCATCAACTGGCACGGCTGCCTGAAGTCGAGCGGCGACCTTCATGGATTCAACAAGGTCTTCGACCGCGAGTCGGTGTACCACTGGCTGCACATGGACCCCGCGCGGCGAGCGTGGTCGGTGGCGTTCAACCCGTATCGCCCGCTCGAGGAGTTCCCGAGCGAGGACTTCTGTGGCGTCGACCATTCGCAGTCGTGGCTCTCTGCCCAAGCAGCAGAGATCTCGAAGCGCATTGACGGTGGTAGCGGATGGATCCAGCTCTCGGCTACGGGTCCAGCAATGAATGTGAAGCTCGTTCCGTCGATCAAGCAGCCGAAGGCGATGACCATCAAGGACATGCTGACGCAGGAGGCGGCGACCAAGTTGGCGAACAAGCTCATCGACGAGATGTTGGCAGTCGAAAAGGCAGAGGAAGAGATGGCACTGCCGAAGTGGATGCCGCATGTCGGCTAAGGGGCAACTGCCGGTGTCGTTCCGCAAGCAATTCCTCGACGCGTTCGGGATCGACACGACGGCCCGGATTGTCGCCGCTGCATATCATCTTGCGGAGCTTGTCGAGATGCAGCCTGACGAAGACTCCTTCGGCACTGCCTTCGGTTCTGATTGCAGCAGCTACGCCGACGACGAGCTCAAGTGGGCGCTGTCGCGGGTGATGAGGCACGGCGACTTGGGCAACAGAGCATTTTGCGCCAATCACGGAATCGCCCCGAACTACGGCGAGTTCCTCGTGTGGATGGCGACGCCGGAACGGACCGCATGGTTGGGCAAGTTCGACTACGCCAAGTACGAGTGCGAGATCAAGCCAGAGGACGAAGAAGGAGACGACTACTGGGAAGCCGAGTACGAAGAGTGGGTCGATCCGGGAACGGCAGATGACGTCGACGACGAAGCCGTGGTGAAGCTCGACATACCGAGGTGGATGCCGCATGGGTGAGTACAAGCGAGTCGAAGACGTGCTCGGCAAGATCGCCGAGCGAGAGCAGATCCACGGGCTCGTCGAGCCGAAGCACTCGCCGGACGCGAAGTACAAGGTGCAGAAGGGGAGCAAGCTGGCGCGGCCTACCCTGCGCGTTGGTAGCCGCCTTGTGTGGCCAATTGGGCACAGCGGCAGAGATGTGTCCGGCTACGCGCTCGGCATCGTGCTTGATTGGGAGGGCAACGGCAAGCCGCAAAAAGATGGAGCAGAGGGTGGCTGGGGTGATAGCTACTGGAACTCCAGGCGTTGCTTCGTGCAGGTGATCCGCGTCTCGAACCCGGACTGGCAGTGGATGGTCGGCCACCTTCGGCAGGTCACCATCTATGGTTGGAGCAACCGCGCCGAGATGCCAATGTTTACGCCGGAGGAGTGCAACCCGAAGGACTACGGCCTGTGATGGCCAAGGAGAGAGCAATGAGAAAAGCAAAAGCGCCTGAGCAGCAGATCGCAGTGAGCTCGAAGTCGTGGAAGGTGGTCAATCTCGCCGCAAGCAAGAGCAACGAGCTCCACGGTTGGTACCGGATGTTGCGGCGCGCCTTCGCCAGCCGCAAGATCAACGCCACGGTGCGCGAGCGCTTCGGCATTGCCGAACTACGCCACAAGTCGGACGGCGTCACCACCGCAGCTGTCGTGACCATCAGCGAGGTCGGCACCAAGAATGGGATCGTGGCCCACGGCTACGGAACCTCGGTGCGTACCTTCGGCGACGAGTTCCGCGAAGAGGTCGGCGCGAACCGTGCGCTGCGTCGCGCATTCGACAGCGCGGCCGCGGTCATTACCCACAAGCTCGGAACCCGGAAGGCTGCGGCGAAGTAAGCGATGGCGAGATGCGGAAGGCTTGAAACTTCGACGCGGTATCAGCGAGCGCAGTTTCTCGCGTTGTGGGACCGCGCTGTTGCGCTCTGGGATGCCGGCGATCTCGGCGCCGGGAGCGCCTATGGCGACGCGCTGGAGTGGTCGTGGAGGTTCCTTGGCTTCCGCATCGACTCGCCGCATTCGGTGGCGAAAGGGAAAGGCTAGTTGACCAGTGAGTAGAGACGACGCATCGGTTGTTGTTCTGAACGATTACCTCATCGCGCGGGCGCCGTATGAGCTGCGGCACGCGCTGAAGTCGATCCCCGGCGCGAAGTGGCTGGCCGGCGCAGCACCGCCCGGGTGGGCCTACCCGGCCTCACCTGCGGCGGCGAAGCAGCTGGCCGACCTCCTCGGCAGTGCAGCCTTCAAGGGCGACTCGCAGGCGCTCGATCTTCTCATGTCGGGCATTGCAGCTTCTCAGTCGTCGTCGAGCAAGATCGCGAAGGCGGCGGATAAGGGTGAGCTCGAGCCGCTTCCGTGGCCGACGCCAATCCCGCCATGGGCGCATCAGTTGGGGATGGTGCGCTTCGCGGAGCCGCTCGCTGCGTGCTTGTGGAACGTCGGCATGGGAGCGGGCAAGACGCGCGCGGCACTGGATCTCATCCGGTTGCGCAGAATGCCTCGCGTGCTGGTGGTCGCTACGCTCGCAGTCGTCCCTGCATGGGCGGAGCAGGCAGAGCGGTACGCGCCCGGAGCCGTGCGCCTAGTAGCGCTCCACAATGGCGCGGCGCTACGG
>JACCDG012060877.1_pt1 | contig 15926 bp, 9 predicted proteins | sample 7442471 | NCBI WGS metagenome assembly JACCDG01 (sample SAMN15323444, study PRJNA562643) | freshwater metagenome | isolation source: river surface water | place: USA:Blue River Watershed | collected 2017-08-17 | reverse complement strand
TATGGCCGCGATGATGAATAAACAAATGCTTTACGTTTTACCTGTTATGACGGTCTTCATCGGGTATCAATTTCCAGCCGGCCTTGCGCTCTATTGGTTTTTATCGACGATATTAACCGCGCTCCAACAGCACATCCTTTTGAGAAGCGCACGACCTGGTGAAGGTGAAGTGGTGCAACCTCCCATCAAATAATATCTTTGTATGCGTATTGCCTGGGATATTCTTATCACACTTCCCGTGGTGACCGAATCAGGCCAAACGCTTGGGCGCATCGTTGGTGGTATGCTTGATACAGAGGCACACGCGCTTGTGTCGTACGAGGTAAAACCATCGCTTTTGGCGAGACATCATCTTATTATTTCTTGCGAACAGGTGGTAACTATTACCTCTGAACATGTAGTGGTAAAAGACGCGACCTATCCAACCACAGAACAAAGAAAGACCAATCGTCCCGCCACAAACGTACGTCAAGCGGGTGCGTATGGTCGAGCAGAGGAGGGGGTATGACTCTCCTCACCCTTCGTGATTCTGTTCTTGCTACTCTAGCGTATTTTGATTTGTTTTCCGCGCCCATGTCTGGTGAAGACCTGTTTCGTTCTCTGTGGTCACCAAAACGACCAGTGTCGTTTGCTGAATTGGAGCGGGTGCTCTCTGAACTTAACAATGAAAAAAAAATTGAAGAACAGAACGGAGTGTGGTTTTTGCCAGGAAGATCAGCGCTTATGAGCGCGTACACTGAACAGGTGAAGTGCAGTGAAGAAAAAATTCGTCGCGCGCAAAAGGCGGCCCGCGCTCTGGCGTGGATTCCTTTTTTTCGAGCCATGTTTGTGTGTAATACCGTCGGTATGCGTGTGGCGCGTCGTGAAAGTGATATCGATGTCTTTATTGTTATTAAAGAAAAACGGCTCTGGCTTACCCGATTTCTTATCACAATCACATTAACCCTGTGTGGCATGCGACGAACAAAAACACGTGTGGCCAATCAAATATGTTTAAGCTTTTTTGTAACTGATGACGCGCTTAACCTATCTTCCCTAACTTTGGGTGTCCCTGATGTGTATCTTATGTACTGGCTCGATACTCTTATTCCCGTATACGATCCCGATCATCTTCACCGCGTGCTTATGAGCGAAAATACCTTTGCTAAGGCCTATATTCCGCACGGGTTTGGTCGTCCGCGACAAGAAAAAGAGGTGGAAGTTGGACGCGTCGGTAAACGCCTAAAATGGTTTTTTGAACGCGCTTGGGCTGGTGCCTACGGCGCTTTACTTGAAGCCCAGGCGAAGACTATTCAAATGAGTAAAATGAAAATGAATAAAAAAAGTGTTCAAGATGCTCATGACACGCGCGTGGTTGAAACTGACCAGGTACTTAAGTTTCATGAGCATGATCGCCGTGCGGAATATCGTGAGTCGTGGGTAGCGCGGTGTCGCTCACTTGGTGTGATTCCGTATGATGTTTCTTGATAAAGTATACGCCATTTTTTTACGGTTTTTTTTACTCGTGTTTCCTGTAGGGACAGTGCTTCTTTTTTCAGTCCCAGTGGTGGCTGGTACGAATTGGGACATGGGTACGCTTCGCCTCTACGCTACTGAAGTGTGCGTGTGGTTTTTGCTCTTTGTGTACATTCGTCAATCTGTTGTTCCGCTTGTTCGCGCGCGTCACATTCGGTTCGTGGCGCAGCCATTTCGCGTGTGGATTATATGTGCTGTTCTTTTTTTGTGTGTGCAATATGTGGTGTCCTTCAACGCATCTTTGGCCGCGCAAACTGTGCGCATGATGGTCAGTACTCTCGTGTGTGCTGTTCTTGTGTATCGTGAATGTCGCCGTGATCCACGTCTGTGGCAATACGTTGCTATAGGGTCACTCCCTGTTTTTGTGTTTGGTATTTTTGAGTGGGGAATGCAAACCACGTGGAGTTCAACCTTGTTTGGCCTTGCGGAGCATGCACCCTATGTTCCCGGCACGTCGGTGATTGTCGAGGCAGTGGGAGGTCGTTTTTTGCGCGCGTATAGTGTGTTTCCGCATCCAAATATATTTGGCGGGTACGCCACACTTCTTTTGTGTATGCTCCTGCGTATTCGTCCGATCACTTGGCAGCAGGCAGTGCTTGGCGCAGCCGGCACAACGCTCGGGTCGGTTGCGCTTTTAGTGTCGTGGTCGCGCAGTGCTTGGCTTGCGCTCGCGTGCGGAGTGGTCGTACTTATACTACAAAAACAAATACTCTGGCACCGTGTGGTGCCCATTGTGCTTGTCGGCATTATTGGCGCGGTGATATACGCCCCGCTTATACACACACGAACCGCAGTTACCTCACCAGCAGAAACACGTTCTGTTGTTGAGCGACGTGATGGTATTTTAAGCGCGCTTCAGGAAGTGAACCTTTCACGACCGTTTGGGGTTGGGCTTGGTAATTACACGGTTCTTCTCCATAAAAAAAATCTTGATGCGTCTGGGTACAGCTTACAACCAGTGCATGTTGTGCCGCTTATTGCCCTTGTTGAGCTCGGCTGGTTAGGTGTTTTAGCATGGGGTGTGGTTGTATGGAAGTTTATTTCCAAAATACGAGTACGTTTTGATCAGCGACACATATTGTTGTTCGCCATATTCGCGCCACTTCTGTGCTTTGACCACTATGTGTGGACGACCTATCAGGGAATGCTTATGACAGCAGTCTTTGTAGCCCTTATCCTTGGATTTCCCCAGGTTTTCCCCACTTCATCCACTGATCGTCGTTCGCTATAATTTTTTGCTAAAATAAGCTAAAAAAAATGGCTCTTTTTTCTCTTGACAATGGCTGAAAAGGGGCGTAAGGTATGGGTATAGAACCCAGTGGTGACAGTAGGCGCAGCGCGCTCGCCATTCACCCCGTAACTCCCGACAGGCATTACGAGGTGGCATATGGACGGCATGATGAGCTTATTGTCACTAGTGGGTTTTTTGTTTGGAAAACTTTGGGGATATAGCACTTGACACGGCATAAAAAAAAGGTAGAATACGAGTATTATTTATCACTCGGTATAAGTGAGTGATAAATCATTATTCATTTTATACATGAACATATGAATATCAAACCGCTCGGAGATCATGTGGTGGTTAAGCTCATGGAAGAAGAAAAAGTAACCGCTTCTGGTATTGTGCTACCAGACACGGTTGATAAAGAAAAAAAAGAAGAAGGGGAAGTGGTGGCGGTTGGCCCGGGCAAGATGCTTGAAACTGGTTCGCGTGCGTCTATGGAAGTGTCGGTTGGGCAAAAAGTGTTGTTCAAAAAATGGGGCGGTGACGAAGTAAAAGTAGATGGACAAGAATACAAAATTATTCGCATGGATGACATTTTGGCTGTTCTCCAATAATTTTTTATACATATATTACTGCTATGGCTAAGCAAATAAAACATGCAGATGACGCACGTCAATCACTCGTACGCGGGGTGAATATTTTAGCAAATACCGTCAAAGTTACGCTTGGTCCTAAGGGGCGCAATGTGGTCTTGGATCGCGGATATGGCGCGCCAATTATTACCAAAGACGGTGTGTCTGTGGCAAAAGAAATTGAACTGGAAGACAAGTTTGAAAACATTGGAGTAGACATTGTGAAAGAGGTGGCGAGTAAAACGAACGATGTGGTGGGTGATGGAACGACGACCGCGACCGTCCTCGCGCAGGCGATTATTAACGAGGGCATGAAAAACGTGGTGGCAGGCGCGAATCCGGTTGCCCTGAACCGCGGGTTACACAAAGCGGCTGAAGCAATTATTGGAGAGCTTCAGAAAAAGGTATCAAAGAAGGTTGAGAAGGACGAGATTGCTCATGTAGCCGCGATTTCCGCGAACGATCGTGAGATTGGTCAAAAAATTGCGGAAGCCATTCACGAAGTGGGGCAAGATGGGGTAATTACGGTTGAAGAATCACAAACGTTTGGCATGGATATTGAAACCGTGAAAGGGATGCGTTTTGATAAGGGGTATGTGTCACATTACATGGTCACCAACCCCGACCGCATGGAGGCAGAGTACCACGATGTACCACTTCTTGTGACCGACAAAAAGATTTCTTCTATTGAGTCTATTTTACCTCTTCTTGAAAAACTCATTGCGACTGGTCGTAAAGACTTGGTGATTGTCGCGGAAGATGTTGATGGACAGGCGCTCACAACACTTGTGCTCAATAAAATGCGCGGTGTGTTTAATGTACTCGCGGTGAAAGCGCCTGGATTCGGTGATCGTCGCAAAGAAATGCTTCAAGATATTGCGGTTTTGACCGGCGCAAAACTCATTACCGATGACCTCGGTTTGAAATTAGAAAATATAGAAATGGAAGATTTAGGTAGCGCGCGCAAAGTGGTTGCGACCAAGGAAACCACGACCATCGTTGAAGGAAAGGGTGACGAAGCTATGGTAAAAGATCGCGTGGCCCAAATTCGCAAAGCGATTGAAGAAACTGATTCAGAGTTTGATCGTGAAAAGTTGCAAGAGCGTTTAGCAAAACTTGCCGGTGGTGTGGCTGTGATTCGTGTTGGGGCCGCGACTGAAACAGAAATGAAAGAAGTGAAGCATCGCATTGAAGACGCGGTCGGGGCGACGAAAGCCGCGATTGAAGAGGGTGTCGTACCGGGCGGCGGTGTGGCGCTTCTTCGCGCGAGCCGCGCGCTTATGGATTTGAATGTATCTGATGAAGAGATGGTAGCTGTGAATATTTTACGTCGCGCGCTCGAAGAACCACTTCGCATTATTGCCGCGAACGCAGGGTACGAAGGCGCGGTCGTGGTTGATGCGGTCAAAAAACATGAAGGCAATTTCGGGTTTAACGCCGCTACAGGGAATTACGAAGATTTGGTTGTGGCGGGTATTATTGACCCAACGAAAGTGACTCGCAGCGCGATTCAAAACGCGGTTTCAGCCGCTGGCATGCTTCTTACGACCGAAGCCGTGGTGACTGACCTACCAAAGAAAGAAGATGATATGCCGTCGTCTGGTATGGGTGGTGGTATGGGTGGAGGCATGATGGGCATGTAAGATTCTGTAAAGAAAAAACCGCTCCGGAAACGGAGCGGTTTTTTGTTCTGTTGTTTTTCCTGTTTTTTTCCTGTAGGATAAAGCACATATGTCACTTCGTACGGATCGTATTTTGGAACTTCAGACCAAGGTAAATAACGCTGTGGCACTTTTGCGTATTCCTGAGCTTAAAAAAGAAGTAGCAGTTATTGAGATGCAGATGCAAGCGCCGGATTTTTGGCAAGACACGCAAAAAGCCGGCGCGATAGGAAAAAAATATGAAGAAATTCGCAGTACCGTTGCATCGTGGGAAGCACTTCAGGCCGATGTTCAGGGGCTTCATGAGTTATCTGTGGTACTTGATAGTGAGCCCGACCCAGCCATGGCTGAAGAGGTTGAGAAACAGTTTGAGCAAACGAGTGCCGCGTTCCATAAAAAAGAATTTGAGGTGTTACTTGACGGTCGTCATGATACACAAAATGCCATTGTGTCTATTTTTGCCGGCTCAGGAGGAACTGAAGCGCAAGATTGGGCTGAAATGATTCGTCGCATGATAATGCGCTACAGTGAAGACCAGGGTTGGCGAGTGACCTTACTCGATGAATCACGCGGCGAGGTAGCGGGTATTAAATCGTCAACTCTGCGCATTGAGGGCCAGTACGCGTATGGACTTTTAAAATCAGAACACGGCACGCACCGCCTCGTACGCATTTCGCCATTTGATGCTGAGGGGATGCGTCACACGTCATTTGCTGGCGTGGACGTTCTTCCCGAATTAGACGCGAGTACGGTTGTGGAAATTAATCCAAATGATTTGCGTGTTGATACGTTTATGTCTGGGGGGAAAGGTGGGCAAAGTGTGAATACCACCTATTCGGCAGTGCGTATTGTGCATATTCCTACAGGTATCACGGTGCAATGTCAAAATGAACGATCACAACTTCAAAACAAAGAAACCGCGATGCGTATTTTGCAGGCTAAGTTAGAGCGTGTGCGTGAAGAAGAAGAGGCAAGGGCGCGCCAGGAGATGCGAGGAGAATACAAGAGTGCTGAGTGGGGAAACCAGATTCGTTCGTATGTGCTGCAGCCCTACAAGCTGGTGAAAGATGTGCGTACCAAGTGGGAATCGACTGAACCAGACCGGGTGTTGGAGGGTGACATTACCCCTTTTGTTGAGGCGTATCTTCGTTTTGAAAAAGAGTCATCAACGCATGCTCCTCGTGTAGCATAATATATTTTTTTATGGACATGTCCACGCATCACCCCAAACATCTTTCAGTTGCGGTCTTGTTTTTTCTTTTGGCCATTACGACAGTGTTGCTCTCTTGGGTGCATACAAACACGTTTATTGATGCGACGACCGCGCAAGTGATTGAGGCTTCTGCGCAGGACATGTCTTTGGTAGAGGGTAGGAAAAATCACATTTTGCCAAAACAAGTAAAAGGTATTTATCTTACCGCGTATTCCGCGGGAAATAAACAAAAGGTCGGTGAGATTATTTCACTTATCGATACAACAGAATTGAACGCGGTTGTTATCGACATTAAAGATTACAGTGGTAAAATCTTATACGATTCACACGTACCACTCGCACGTCAAATAGGTGCGGTGTCAAATCAAATTGGTGACGTAAGGGCACTTATTCGTCAATTTCATGATCATAATATCTATGTGATTGCGCGTCAGACCGTGTTTCAAGATCCGCTTTTGGCGCGAAAAAAAACAGATTTGGCTATCAAAAGTAAACAGGGGGGACTGTGGTATGATTATAAGGGGTTAAGCTGGGTTGACGCGAGCCACGAAGAGATTTGGGCATATAATGTGGCGATTGCAAAAGAGGCTGCCATGCTTGGATTTGATGAGATTAATTTCGATTACGTTCGTTTTCCGTCTGACGGCAACATGTCTCTTATGGTATATGCCGCCCAAACAGAAAAGACGAAAAACGATGTGATGAAAGAGTTTTACACCTACCTTGGTCGTGAAATGACTCCAACGAGCGCGTTTATTTCCCTTGATTTATTTGGGTTTTCAATGGAGCGCCATGATGGTATGTCCATTGGTCAGCGTATTGAAGATGCTGTGAATAATGTTGATGCAGTGTCACCGATGATGTACCCTTCGCACTATCCATCAGGTCACTTAGGGCTAGAAAATCCCGCGGCACATCCCGGTATTGTAATTGATAATGGCATGAAAAAAGGAACACCCTATTTTGTGGATACCCGCGCGCAGGTGCGCCCTTGGTTGCAGGCGTTTAATCTTGGCGCAACGTATGACGCGTCAAAGATCCGCGCGCAAATTGACATGGTGGAAAAATATCCAAACAATGGTTGGTTGTTATGGAACGCGTCAAACCGATATACGACCGCTGGTCTTAAAACCGCTGAGCAAGTTCGCCATGAGGAAGAAAAGAAGGCCTCCTTATAACCACTATGGTACTTCCTCCACACATGATAAAAGACCTCTGCGCGCGCTACGATCTTACCCCTTCAAAAGCGTATGGGCAAAATTACCTTGTTAGTGATGCTCCTATCCTTGCCATGCTTAAGGCGGCACAGATAACGAAAGGGGATACGGTTGTGGAAATTGGGCCTGGTTTCGGTGTGCTTACGTTTGAACTTCTTACACACGCTAAAAAAGTGATTGCGTTTGAAATTGAGCAAAAACTTCGCCCCTATTGGATGGAAAAACAGGCTGAGTTTCACAATCTTGAGATGGTGTGGGGGAATGTACTTTCAACGTCCGAACAAAGAGGCTTTCCGAAAGATCATCCATACAAAGTAGTGGCAAATGTCCCGTATCAAATTACGTCTGATATTATTCGGCTTTGTGTCGAATCAGTACCGCCACCTGAGGTGATTGTGCTTATGGTGCAAAAAGAGGTGGCTGAACGTATGATGGCAAAGCCGGGTGATATGAGCCTCCTTGCCCTGTCGGTTCAATATTACGGCAGAGTAGAAAAAGTAATGACGGTGTCAAAAGGTTCGTTTTGGCCGTCGCCAAAAGTGGATTCAGCGGTAATTGCGATTCACCCGGAGCGTCGTGATGCAAATGAGGCAAGGGTGTTTTTTGCACTCGCGAAAGCCGGTTTTTCTCATAAACGAAAAATGGTATGGAGAAATATCTCGTCGCAGCTTCACGTTGACGAACATATTGTAAAACACGCGCTCGAGCAGGTAGTGAACAACACTACTGTTCGGGCTGAAGAGTTGTCTGTGGCCGACTGGCTGGCCTTGATCCCATTTTTTACTCACTTATCCACTTAGGAAGAAAAAAGCGAGAATTGTTATTCTTGCGCGAGTTTGGTATACTGCACCTGTATATAGCCGTATGTTGACCGGCGAAACTCTACGCATTTTAACCAAAGAGCAAAAAATAGGCTTTGCTCTGCTTTTGTGTTTTGGGCTCATTGTGGTGGTACTTGGGGTATTGCAGTTACGGAATACAATTTACTCTCCATTTGTCATTCACGCGCCAGACCAAACGAGCGACTTGGCTGCTCTTTTTCAAAATAACGAGGCCCGGTTACAACAAATTGATACCGATCATGATGGCCTAAACGATTACGAAGAATTGAATTTTTATAGCACAAGCCCATATCTTCCTGACACCGACTCTGACGGTATTTCTGATAAAGATGAGATCGCGGTGGGGTCAGATCCCAATTGTCCAAGCGGGCAAACGTGTCAATCTGTAAGTGATTTATCAAAAGGGAGTACGGGGGAAATTTCTACGCCACCGGTGGAGCCTATTTTACCTCAGTCATCAGCAACCATTTCGGCTTCTGCTACGCCAGCACAGAACGGAGACGGTTTTGCCGGTTTAAGTGAGGCTGACTGGGAGGCGATCATACAAAACCCTGCTCTTTTCCGTGAACTGTTGCTTCAAACCGGAAAGATAACAAAGGAACAGCTTGATAAAATACCTGACAATCTCCTTGTTGAGCAGGCAAAAACATTTATGGCCGAAAAACGGGCCAGTGAGTCTATTTAAAATCGAGATTATACTGTATGCACCCACTCCGCACAGGTTTACGAATTAGACAGATTATCACGCTTGGCATCCTTGTTTCTTTTTTGGGGAGCATTTTTTTGGTCAAACCAGTTCACGCGCAACTATGGGTGACGGGTGAGGTGGTAAATGTGACAGCTCAAGATATTCCACGAGAGGCCTCAGAAATTAAACAAGAAACAGAAACTTCACTGAAATACGCTGTATTAAATAGTGTGGTGGGTGCGGCGTACAATACGGTAAACTTTTTTTTGCGAAAATTAGCGGTTGATGCTGCTCGTTTTTTGGGTGAAAGCGCTGCTGGAAAAAAATCACTTGTTTTTGATAAGCCTGCCGGTCAGTATTGGGAAGAGGTGGCAAACGGCGCCCTTGGTACTGCCATTGATTCGATTGGTCAGCCATTCGGTCTAAACCTGTGTGATATTCCTGATATTAATTTTAAGTTATTTTTAAAAATCGGTATAGGCGATTTGTATGGTCATGGAAGTCCGAAGCCACGATGTGACTGGGGAGAAATTAAAAATAACTGGAGCGCTGAAGGATTTGAACGAAAGTATGGAAAAGGCGCGAGTAAACTCATTCCCCAAAAGTGGAGTGATGTGATTAGTGTTGAACAATCTGATTTCGGTATTGCTCTTAGTGCTGAGGCGCAAGTAGATGCATTACGATACAAAAAATTGAAAGAAGCTGAGGCAGATACGCAAATCGGACAAGGATTCCGTGATCTCAAAGACAAGATTTCTGACACCATTTTAACTCCTTCAAGAATCTTGTCCGCGTACGCAACTGAAAATCTTATTGGGAAGAATGATTTTCTTGCCGGTATCCAATTTATTGGCGCGGGTATTGCTAGCGGGGCAGCGCAAATTATTCCGGCAGCAGCTCAGACGTTTTTAAGTTCATATGTTTCTACCATCCTGGAGCGTCTTACCCAGACCGGACTTTTTGCCCCGGAAAATATCTATGATCCCAATTTTTTCGGTGTAGGTAATGGTCGCCAACGCGTTCCTAACGCGGTATTCGCGGGTCTTGAAACTGCTCAAATCGTAACCATTCCGGATTATGATCTTTTATTAAATTATGTATCGTGTCCTGACAAGCCAAAACTCGACAACTGTGTGATGGATCAGTCGCTCTATCAGGCATTATCAAGAACCGCCACCGATAAACCCCTCACTATCCGTGAGGCCATACAAGCTGGTTTGTTGCATGGAGACTGGCCACTTATTTCTCCTCGCCGCGAGACAACTCAGGATGGTACTGGAAATATCGACAAAAATTGCTATGCAAAGGCATACTGTTATTCTAACATTCAAAAACTAAGAAAAGCGCGCATTTTACCGCTCGGTTTTGAAATCGCTGCCCTTAAGGCGGACCCTGATAATCCGCAGGCAGAATGGACACTTAAAAAAATTGTCGATAATTTTGACAATTGTGCTCCAAATGGTCGACCAAACGCGCAATTTCCTTATTGTCACCTCATTAACCCAAATTGGGTTATCCGTTCATTTCCTGTGAGCTGTCAAAGTCAGGTTATTGGGCCTAATGTACTCGCGCCACAATCACCTGAGAGAAGTGTGGAATGCGCAGACGTGGCAACCTGTTTGCAAACAGATGCCAATGGGCTTTGTATTTCTCAGGGATACTGTACGCAAGAACGTATGGTATGGCGCCTTTTAGGCGATCAGTGTGCTCCTGAATACGCTACCTGTCGAACCTATCGAAAAAGTGACGGCGGGTCAGCGTCTTATTTAACACGTACGTTAGATTTTTCTTCCTGTGATGCCGGTTCTGTTGGCTGTCGTGTGTTTAGTACCGAAAAAGACAGTCAGGGGAACTGGATTTCAAGCGTGAATACAAACCCGGCTTTGCATACGGTCACACTTGGAAGAAATCAGGTGCTTCATTTGAATCAAATTGGTATACAAAAGACGTGTCCGGCTGGCGCGGTTGGCTGTACTGCGTTTATTACCGCACTTCGTACAAACGATCAAACACAGTTTGTGCGTAATCAAACTGGTGGTTTTGTTCAGACACCCGATACTGTGGCAAACCAAATTGCGTATTTAAAAAAGGCACCGGCTTATTTAGGATGCTATGATGCGAATATTGCCACACCACAAATAGATTGGCCGAGAACACGAGCCGAGGCGCAAACGGCATTTGACCATAGTGCTGCTTGTCAAAATTACGCGGCGGCCTGTGCGCCGGAAGAAGTGGGGTGTGAATCGTATCGTCCTTTGAACGATGCAAGCGCACCGGCAATTCCTGGAATCGTTGGCTCGAACACCTGTTCATCGGCCTGTGTTGGGTATGACACCTTTAAACAGGAGCGTACCGCGTTTGAGTCAGAAGAATTTCCTTTGTATTTTATTCCTGAACGGGGGAGGAGCTGTGCTGTTCAATACGCGGGTTGTACTGAATTCACAAATATTGATGCGTCAACTCAAGGAGGTGAACGTCTTGAATACTACACAAATCTTCGACGCTGTGAACGTCCAGAAGTCAACGCCGGACAAACATTTTATTCTTGGGAAGGTTCGGATACTGAAGGGTTTGTATTGCGAGTGCATCGTTTGGTTGCGTTAACCACTCAGCAATCGAGTTTTTATCAAGGTTCCGCGCGTTCTCAAGGGGTGGTTCCAGGTGTTGACTATGGTCAGCTATTCGCGGTTGATAGTCCTGTGTATGTTGATGATGGAGGAACCGCGCTTGACGCGGCTGTACAACGTTGTAACGAAGTCAACTATACCGTGGGGGTGAATAATCCGACTGATCCAGCCCGTGCTGATGTTGACTGTCGAGCGCTCTATAACTCAAATGGACAAGTATTTTATCGTCTTCTTTCGCAAACGGTTGAGGTCTCGGGTGCGTGTGTAAACTTGCGAAAAACGGAAAATACATTGTATATAGACAATTACATCACCAATTTACCAGTGAACGCTGATGCGGTGTGCGCACAGCATGGGGGTCAGTGGGCGCCCGCAAGGCAAGGTGGGCAACCGGTGTGCCAGCGTTGCGCGGCCGGAGGGACATATCAAGCTGGAGCATGTATATATAGAGCAAATACGCAAAACGGGCAATCAACCAGCTGCCCAGCTTCCGCAAATAATTGTCGTGTGTATGTGGGGAATACAGGAAGGAATGTCTTTAGTAGTGTTATTAACGACTCTTTTGAGGGTGCGCAATCACCATCGCAGATTGGGTGGACAGCGACACCTGCTAACACGCCTATTCGCATAGCCAGTGAAGCGGTTTTGGTGGGTGAACATTCTCTCGCTGTCTCTGCCGGGGTCGCGCAACTTTCAAAAACAATTCCAAACGCGCAGGTGGTTGCGGGTAAAACATTTCGCCTTTCATTTTGGGCACGTGCGGAATCGCTGCAACAACTTGATATTTTTCTCACTCAAAATGGAAATAGACTTAGCGCGAATAATGCACCGTATGGTCAATTTACAGAGCCTGGTCTTCCTGCCGGACTGACTCCGGGTTGGCGTGAGTTTTCTTTTGGACCGGTCACCTTAGGTGATATTGATCCCCAACAGAGTCTACTGTTGACTTTTGCTCGAGTGAATGGTGGTACAGCAGAGTTCTTTCTTGACTATGTGCAGTTAACAGAACTTTCTGATCAGATGGCGCTTATCCGAAATTCATGGCAGGTTGGTGGCGTGGATGTGCCACAGGTGTGTGACAGCACACCAAATGATACTTTTCCAGGCGAAGCGCTGGGGTGCAAGGCGTACCGTGATACTAAAAATAGAACGGTGTACGCGGTTGGTTTTGAGTCTATTTGCCGCGAACGCGCGGTTGGGTGTGAACCGCTTTGGGATACCTATAACACCCTTGGCACGAATGTGAACGCGACACGCGCGCAAGCATTTAATGTGTGGTGTCAGGCGGCAAACGCGGCAGAATGTAGCGCACGTGTTGATGGAGTGGAGTACCGATGTTCTGTTGTTCGGGGAGAAGCCGGTTGTTACATTGAGGGTCCGGTGTATGTACCGAACACCCCTGGTTTTTCTTTTGCGGCGCCACTTCAAATTGTGCAAGCGACTGTCATTGTGCCTGCGGACACGCCAGTTGACGCGCCGATATATCTGACAAACACCAAGGAGGTTACCTGCCGTTCGACTGATCTTGGTTGTACCGAGATGGCTCTTGAGGAACGGGTATTGCCAAGAAATGACGCGTCGGCGTTTCGGTTTGGCCCTTCTACATATATCTTAAATAACCCGGCACTATATACCTCTTCGCAGAATGGCACCGGTATTTTGTGCCAGGCTGAGCAGCTCGGCTGCCAAGAGTTTCGTTCCGATAATACGGTCTCATATTTTCGAGATCCTGAAATTACGAGTGGTTCAGTGTGTGAATATCTGACCGGTCAACGTATTGGACAGACCAATGTAGACGGCTGGTTTTTGAAAGGTATCGGCCAGTGCAGTCAAAATGCTGCCCTCACTTGTCGTTCAAATGAAGATTGTGGCGTGGGAAATGTTTGTAATACGAGCGCGAGAGTGGCCTGCGATCCGTCATTTATTCGTCGCACCGCATCTGGAGTGGTGTATGATATCCGATCAAATGATTCCCCGCAGTATGTGGGGATGGTGGGTGCATGTACGCCCGACGCGCATTTATGTACAGAATTTGTTGATCCTGAAGACGTTTCTGATGACTTTCCTAATGGACGAGCATATTACGTAAAAAATAATGACAAGGTAAAAGCCAAGGCCCAGGCGTGCGCTTCGGGGGTGAGTCAAACCGAAGGCTGTGTCTTGTTTAATCAAACAGATAACCCGGCGAAAACCTATAATACTGATGTTACGTATCGAGCAAGCGAGCAAACAAACCCACCGTTTAGCTTTGTGTCACCACGAGGGGCACAAAACGTGAATGATAATAACGCCAATATCGTTTTGAAGGTTGATCGTGACCGCGTATGTTCAGAGTGGCTTTCTTGTGATACAAAAGGAGTTATTGAAGATGAAAATGGAAATAAAAAGGAGGTGTGTTACTCGTTTAAGTTGTGTGACAAGCTTGGACCAAGCGGGGAGTGTGAAAATCCTGTAACACGCAATAGACAGCAGGATGCCCGTCAGCTTACCGAAGATCTCTATATTCAGCGTCCTATTGGCTGGAATGACCCCGAGTATAGTGGCTACTCGCTTTTTAATCAGTTCCAAATCGGCAGTCAGTCATATGTTATTTTCGATCTTGGTGCCGATAAGTTGGTAAACCGCGCGTTACCAAATGGCCAAGAGCTTGAGCGACGTCTTGAGGCACTTGAATCAAGTTCATACGCTGTGTATAAGGTGCGAGCATCCGCAAACGATTGTCGTCCTCAAGCACCAAATGATCGATCAGATTGGCGTGTGTGTGGGCCAGGTAACGTAGGGCGGTGTTTTGAGGGTGAGTGCTTACAGTCAACACGAGGAGCCTTTCCTGGTACAAACTTGGTGCCAAGCCCCGCGCCCGGACAAGTGCTAACAGTGCAACAAATTGAAACATTGTTTCGTTCGCTTGAGCCTCCGTCATGTAAAGCATTTCCCGAAAAAACATCCCCATTTCCTCAATCGATTATTCAACAAACGAATGATGGAAAAAAAGCTTTGCTTCCTGTACCGGTCGACGCAGCGCGGGTAAACGACCTTTTGAATCTTGCGACACGGTATGCGTTCCAAAATCTTCCAGATTTTTCGAATGCGTCAGTATGTCAAAGTGACGCGGATTGTTCATGTGCTTATCAAAAATATACCTACGCGAATAATGTGGTCGACTACTGGCCAGACAAAACCGCGGTTAGTGGTTTGCCCCCCCTTCCAAATGGTATTTGCGCGACCGGCCCTCTTCAGGGTAGACCCTGCACGCAAGATAATCAGTGTGGTCAAAATATTGCGTGTGTCCCTTTACAGAAAAAGGATACCTTTTTAGGGCTTCAAGGGTTTTGTTTGGAGCGTGACTATAGTCGTCCTATAAATGGACAGTCAACTATACCCGCGTACGCTTGTCTTACCTGGTTACCTATTCAAGTTTCGGCGTCGACGTTCGATGTCTTTAATGCCGACGATGAGGCTGGGTATAAACCGGAAATTGACGCGCTTACTGGCAGTACCCCACTTGGAAGTTTGTACTGTACTGCAGGAACAAGACTTGCATCAGGGCTTGCGTCACCATCGGTCGATGGCCGAACACCGCAGTTTGCGGTAGCAAACGCGTCAACTGCTCAATCAGTAAGGAATCAATTTTTTTCTAATACCGCCTCCATTAGCGGTGATTGTACTGACCCTGACCCTTCTGCTGGCGGACAACCTCGACCAACGGTTGTGCCATATAAACAGCTTGTGTGTGGAGCAAGCCAGTCGGCTCAGTTTCAAGCTTTTCAATCGTGGGTGTGGAATCCATCATGGGACTCAAATGAAACAGCCCACCAAACAAGTGCTCGATTGGTGTTACGTTTGGAAACTTCACCAGAGTATGATTTTGATGATGATTTTTACACCATTATTGGGTACGGTGAGTATGGAAATGCGAGTGTTAATATAAATGTGCAGAATTCAGATCCAACCGAAGCCGAAGTTATTCAGCCGATGCACTTTGCAATCAACTTTGAGGGTAATGGTGGTATCGCGCGTAATCCGGGTCAGTCCGCAGATACCGCGGCGATTGGCACACTTCTTCACCCACCAAGAACATGGGGTTTAGTCAATCGGCAACCTGGTGATGATTTGTTTGAGTTCCGTTATCTTGATCCAGGTATTAATCGATTTGTTGACACTAAGTATTTGGGTGTTCCTCAGCAGGCGAACAGTAGTCCATACGCGATTGGAATCACGGGTGCTGCTGATGAGCCTGGAGATAGTGCCACAAACCCACAAGCATTCTATAATCGTATTGGGAATCAATTTATGGTGCAGCGACACG
>JACCDG011922284.1_pt1 | contig 15932 bp, 28 predicted proteins | sample 7442471 | NCBI WGS metagenome assembly JACCDG01 (sample SAMN15323444, study PRJNA562643) | freshwater metagenome | isolation source: river surface water | place: USA:Blue River Watershed | collected 2017-08-17 | reverse complement strand
GCTGCTGCCGATCCGGGCGGAGTAGCCGCTGCTGCCGATCTGGGCGGAGTAGCCGCTGCTGCCGATCTGGGCGGAGTCGCCGCTGCTGCCGATCCGGGCGGAGAAGCCGCTGCTGCCGATCCGGGCGTAGTCGCTGTGATCGCTTTTGCCCTTCGTCGCGGTAACAATGGCATCAACGGCGCGCCGAATGAAATCTGGCAGCGACAGTTCCGCGCTGATTGCGATGCTGGCGGATGCGATCTTGGTTCCGCGCTTGCGGTCGTCGTCCTGACGATCCATGGCTCCTGATTGCACAACCTCGGCGTAGCGAGACAGCTTGCCGTCGTCGCCTATGACCGGATAGAAGTCCCAGACGTGGAACGGGTTAGCAGCATCCACGGCATGAAATCCGCGTTCACACGCCTTGATTCCGCCTTTGACGGTGTAGGTCTTCCCAACTTCGAACTGGAAGTCGCGGCAGCGAAAGTTGCTGTCGAGACCCTTGATCGAGACGATGGATGCGGGCTCCATTGCCTGTACGTCTGTCGTGTCTGCTGGCTTGGTCTTGCGTGGCATCTGTGCCTCCGGTGATCTCACTGTGAGCCCCGCCGCACGGGCAGGGCTGGCGGTGGGGTCAAACGAGGTACTGGATAGGTGCGCCGAGAAGGACGCTCGTGCCCTCTTGGTCGAGCCGTTCGAGGTAGTCGAAATCCGCGTTCGGGAAGGCGGCTGGCTGTGTAAGGACACGGCGCGCGTTCAGAACGGCGGTTCGCACAGCCTCCCATCCATTGCTGATGTCTTCGATGTAGTCCGCACAAAAGTGGTTGCGGACAAAGCTGTTCTTGATGCGGGTCATTCCCCGTTCTCCCCTTGCAGCACCGTGCTGCGTTGATGGGAGCTACGATACATGATGCATCGCCAATTACAATACCAAATGTATCGGGACGGTGCAAAAAAAATCACAGGGCCTGAAAAAGCCCGATCACGACCCCATGGATTCGCACCAGCGTGTCGTCGTCTGGATGCTCGATGCGCACCTGGTCCTGATAGCGAGGATCGGATCTCGCGCAATGCGCGGAGCCGGTCGGCAGGAACGTTGCTCATCTTGCTGCACAGGAACCACACGCCGCGATACTTTGGGTATTGCGCTGCGCGATGCGATGTGTATTGTGAGGGGCATGACGAAGCACCCTGACAGTTTTGCCGACATCCTTAGCCACTGGAAAACGCACGCTGCGTTGAGCCGTGAGCTGGGCGTTCTGTACGTGACGGCGCAAGCCATGCGGAAGCGCAAGTCGATTGGCGATCAGCATTGGCCCGTCGTCATCGAGGCTATGGCGCGGCGCGGCATCAATCTATCGGTTGGCGATCTGCACCGCATGAAGATGAAGCGCCGTGCCGAGTGGGCGCAGGAACGCACTGAACGCGCGTCGGTGGCGGCATGAACCAGATTGCCCCCATCAGCCCGTCGTCGGTTGTGTACTTCGTACAAAACGAGGCGACTGGAAGTGTTAAGATTGGGCACTCGACCGATTTGCAAATGCGTCTGTCCAGCCTGCAAACATCGGCGGATGCCGACTTGCGTGTCATCCGTACAGTTCCTGGTGGGCGTGCCGTAGAGCGGTGGTTTCACAAGCGCTTTGCGCACCTTCATATAAAGGGCGAATGGTTTGCGTTTACGGCGTGCATGCTCACGGAGATTGCGCCGGACGAAATCCCGGTTCGCAAGAGTGTAGTGATCCGCAGGGATGTGCGGCTTACGGCTGGAGAACGACTTCGCGCCTCTTTTGAAGCGGCATCGGGCATGGGGTCTAGCCACCGCGAAACCTTGCTTATGGCTTGCACGGCTTTGCATGAGGATGAAGCGCTTGCCGTTATCAACGCGCTGAAGTCGATGAATTTCGCGAGCGCGGCATGACCTACCTCCCCGCCTTCCTCACCGGCCTGATCATCGGTTCCGGCGTAACGATCCTCGTCATGATCATCATGTCCGCAGGGAGGGACGAATGATCCCTGCGTCCACCCATCGCGCACAGGATGCCCCCTCCCTTCCTAGTTGCGCGCAGACCGGCGGGCGGTTCCTCCCCCGTCCGCCGGTCGACCTACACGACCAACCGCAAGTCGGAACGGACATCCCCCGGCTGCGGTGGCGCTACTCCGAGGCAAGGCTTGACCCCGCAGTTGTCGAGCGCATGGGGCTTTCCAGAGCGAAACGTCTCGGAGAAGTGGGAGCGCGTGGGGGCGGCACGAACAGCACCCCTCGCATTCATACGCCCGAACCGTTCCGCGACCTGTTGATCTCGATAGCACGCACTGCCGACAAGATGAGGGCAGAAGCATGATCCCTATCCTATCCCGCCTATTCCCCGCCAAAGGAGACTGCGAATGACAAAGTGGTTGGCGGTCGCCGCGTGCTTCATGTGCGCCATTCAGTGTTTTGCCAGGGCGATTGGAGATGCAACGTCACATCCAATTCCCGATGAATACCGCTGGGTATGGTTTGTGGTCACGCTCGGCTGGGTGTGGATTACTTACCGATCTGCGGTTGAGTTGCAGATGATCCACGAAGGCAGGAGGAACAGTTGAACTTCCTCAGCCTCTTCCGCAATCCCGGCTATTCCGTCTTCGTAGACCGTCTCTGCGAGCAGGCGATCACGATAGCGGTACAGGCTGAGGTGTGCCGGCAGCAGCCTCCATGAATGGGAGCCGATCATTTCAAAGACATCGTTCCGCTACGCGGAATTGAAGCGGCACCTGAGTTTCCAAAAGGCGAAACACACCGCGATGAAAGAGGCCGTCGAGGAAATCATTAGGGGTGTTCTGTGATGCCAATCGCCAAAGCGGAGGGCCGCTAGCGCATGAGACTAAGCGCCATCCTGGCCCCACTTATCGCTGCGAAGGCCCCACACGACCAAATCATGGCCGTGGTGCTGGCTTATGAGAACGACAAGGCAGCTCTGATAGCTTCACTAGTCCCTCCTGGCCAGCGGCTTAGCTCGCGGCAATGGATGAAGGTGCGCGCACGCATCCTAGATCGAGATGGGTGTCAGTGCAGGTACTGCGGCGATTGGGCGGACACTGTTGACCATGTTCTGCCGATCGCTAGCGGCGGGTCGAATGACGACACCAATCTGGTGGCCTGCTGTCGCTACTGCAACACGAGCAAGGGCGCCAAGCCTGTTGACGAATGGAGGGCTGCCCATTGAGCCCGGACGATTTTCGCCAGCTCGTGGCGGCAGGCCTTAGTGCCGAGCAGATAGCTGTCGTCATGGAGATGATGAACAGAGATGCCCGTTTGCATGCCGAGTCCGTCTCAGAGATGGAAGAAGCGCGCAAGGCGGCGCAGCGGGCTAGATGGCGTAAGCATCAGCAAACAAAGAAGAACGCTAACGTTAGTTCACGTGAGCTAACGTTAGCTAACGTCCCACGCGGGCGCGATACGCGCGTAGAGGATATAACTCTACCTACAGAGATAGAACCTCAGAAGAAGAAACAAACAAACGCGCCGACGCGCGATGTGTGTGAGTTCCGGGACGAACTGTCCGAACTCGACACCGAACGCCTCGACGCGATCATCAAGCACCGGAAGGCGAAGCGCGGGCAGATTACCGGCCACGCTGCCAGGCTGTTCCTCGCTGATGCTGCCGCGTGTTCGATGAGCCCGGCCGAGGCCGTCGATGCCTGCATTTCGCGGAACTGGATCACGGTGAAGCCTGAGTATTTCGCCGGCAGATCGCGGGCGCCGCCTCCGCTTCAAAAGCCCGAGACGACCCGAGACGTTGGAACCCGCCTGCTAGCTGAAATGAGGTCCGCAAATGGACAACCCGGAACGAGTGATAGCCGCCATCAACGCGCTCTTGTCGCCATTCCCGGCGGGCGTGACGCAGGGACCGGCTGAGGAAGTCTTCCGCCGGTATCTCGAGGCCGTCGATGAGTTCACCGCTGACGACATCGACGGCGGGGTTGACCTGCTGATGAAGGGCAAGCTGCCGGGCTACAACGGCAACTTCGCTCCCACGCCGCCGCAGCTCGCCAGCGCGGCCCGCATCGTTCGTGACAAGCGACTGGACAGCGAGGCGCTGACCCGCCGGTACACGCCCCGGCTTCCGCCGCCTGACATCGCCAAGACGCCAGAGCAGCGAGCCCGCGCCAGAGCGAAGATGGAGGAGTTTGTGCGCAGCGTAGGTGGTGCCGAGGCAGAGCAGACCGCCGAAGCCATCGCCGCCTCGAAAGCCCGTTGGGAACGTGTCAACGCTCGCTTTGATCCCCCGCAGGACGAGGCGAGCCTTACAGACCGCCTTAACCTTAACCGAGACAGCCGGGGCTACGACATAGGGGCGCCGGAAGAAGAGGATGCAGCATGAGCGACGACAGGGCAGGCCGGTGGGCCAACTACTACGATATCCCAGATCACCTCGGCTGGGACCTCCGAATGATCGCAGACCACACCGATGGTCGCGTCGGGTACGCCACGATGGATGCTGCAATTCTGCGACGGGCTGCGGTGTGTTTCGACGGCCTGCCAGAGGAGACAACCGCCAACGAAGCGATGCGCCTGAGAGCGACGAAGCCGCCGCCTAACTCATCGGAAGGAACAGAGATATGGCCGACCTGATCAGAAATTACCTGCCGTGGCTGCTCTCAGCGATCACGATCTACATGACAGTGCTGGCGGGGAACAAGACCCGCTGGGCTTGGGCGATCGGCTTGGGCAATCAGGCGCTTTGGCTGGTGTGGATCGTCACCACATCCACATGGGGCCTGCTGCCGATGAACCTCGCGCTCTGGATCGTCTACGGGCGCAACCACTTCAAGTGGATGAAGACGGCCAGTTGATGCGATTTGCGGCAAGCGAACAAGGGTTTCCAGTAGCGCTGGCCAAACGAGTAACCCCGAAAGACCCACAGGCGTTCGCGCCGGTTGAAGCTCTTAGGGCCAGCCCGCAATCCCCCATCCCCCAAACAGGAAGAGAGGAAAATGCAAATGAGCGGGAAACTCCCAGAGGACATCCAGAAAACGGTTGGTGAAGTGCTGGGCAGGCCGGGAGAGCGCATGGGTGTGGACCAGTACATGGGCTTGAGCCTGCGCGTAGGGTTGGCGCTGGCGGCAGAGCGAGAGCGCTGCGCCAGGATTGCGGAGACGGATACGGACTGGACGGTGTTCCAGCGCCGCCCCAAGACCGACTGGAAGGGCGACCAGACGAACGTTTACGCGGCGCCGGATGACGAACATATGCCGACTCCGGCCAATGTGTTTGCGTACGCCAACGGGATTGCCGCAGGTCGCGCCATCGCCGCCGCCATCCGGTCAGGAGAATAACCTATGGCTGCGAGGTTCGGACGAAACAAGCGACGCGCCGCCCGAGCAGCAGTTGCGGAGGCGCAAAGTGCGCTTGCTATAGCCAACGCTGGGCTGGCGCGACTTCGTGCGCAGGTTGCCGATGCTGAACGGCGCGGAATGCAGCGCTTGCTGAACGATCCTGACCGCATAGACAATGCGATGAAAGTAATCACGCGCGAACTTGCCAGCAAGCTCCCAGAAGAAATCTTGCCACATGCGCAACGGCTCATGAATGCCGACGTTCGACGTCCTGCGCCGCCGTTGACGTTCGACGCGTACACGCCAATCGATCAGACATTCCAGACCGTCGATATTCAAGGCCATATCGACCTGCGCTTTGCGTTGCGTGTCGCGCAGTGGTGACGTTGTTTGTCAGGAGAATAACCTATGGGCATGTTTCAGGGCACGAGAGCAGTGTCTTACGCCGTCGATCAGTCGCGGCAACGAATGCTTCTCGAAGACCGCGTCATGATGCGGTTTGGCAGGGTTGTCGGCATTGAATCTATGCCGGACGCATTCCTGAAACACCTACTAGGCGAGATGCATGTTGATAGCCAGCAGCGTCCTCAGTTGGGAAAAGTAGAACATGGGTAAGCGCGGTCCTAAGAAGCGACACGGCAAGAGGGAACCCAACGGGCGCCTATCCCGCACCGTGACCGCCCGCGCCGCCGCCATGAATCAGGAGCAGCGAGACACCATGTCCGTAGCCATAGAGGCCCGCCAGCGCGTCTGGGGCCTGTCCAGCGACGCAAGCCGTGATCAGATGGCCGGCAGTGCCATCGGGCGCTACTGCCTGTCTGGGCAGGTCACCAGCGCACAGTACGACGCTGCCATGGCCTACCTTGCCGAGCGGGAGGAATATCACCGCTACATCGTCCCACCGCGCCCGCCTGGTGCAGTCGACCCAAACGCGACCCACGGCAGGGCGTTGACGGAAGAGAACGAAGCCCGCGTGCGCCACGTCATGGCATCGTGGGCGACGACGAACGCGGCGATCCGGGATGCACAGCTCGCCATTCGCAACGACGGCAATCTGCGCGGTGCGATCGATGCCGTGTTGATCCGTGACGTGCAGCTCGACCATTTGCTCGGAGACATCAGGATAGCGCTCAATGCCCTAGCACGTCGTTATGGGCTGGTAGCGAGGAGGGCGGCATGATCGTGACGGTTCTAGACGATACGGCGGTATTTATGGCCATGAAGCGCAAAGACCCGGATTTGTATGCCACGTTCAAGGCGCATTGGACTGCATCTGATGCAATGTACGCATGGGTCGAGAAGTATCCCGAGGATTTCCCGCAGCGCGGCCTGACTGCTGTGAACGACGCCAGCGCGATCAGGACGAACGAAGCCATGCAGCAGCTAGCCGATCAGGCTCAAGAACTGGACATGGGCTACGGCTCCGACAGTGGGAACACTAAACCCGCGCCTTGACCATCCCGTCAAATCACGATAGACCGTCAGAGTATCGAGGATCGGAATTGCGTCCCGATCCTGCTGCGCTAAGCGCTTTCTCCGCAGACTGCCGATTTCACCCCGGCCAAGGCGGTATCCCCCTGATCAGCGCAGCACAGCCTAGCGCGACAAGGCGGGAAATCGGCGCGGTGCCCTCCTCGTACTTCTTTGGCATGTTCTTCGATACGCCTAGAGCCTCAGCCGCTTGAGTGCGGTTGAGGCCCATACGCTGGCGCCAGGCGATGAATTCGGCGGGGGTCAAAGAACAGCACCATCCTCGTCCGACACATGGCCGAGGTAGTACCCGACATGGCCGGTTGCAGTGAAGGTGCCGTCGCCGTTGTCGGCAAACGCAACGGCGTAAGCGCTGCCGTTCTTGGCGAGGCTCGTGTTCTTCGCCAGCGTCTTTGCATCCGAAAGCGAATAGAGCGGCGTGTCATTGGCGAACTGGACGGCCCCGGCCGCGTCTTCGTAGTCAACCATGTAGTGGTGAACGGTGGTCATCTCTCGTCTCCTTTGTTTCAGGGTAGGGTAGGGGGGCTTACGCCCCCACCAGTTCGTAGGTGGTGTGGAAGTACTCACACTGTCCGTACTGGCTGCGGTACTGCCCGCCGATGTTCAGGACCTCATTTACGGTCTCAGTCTTGATCAGCTTGGCCTTACGCACATCGCGGGCCATGGCGTACGGCAGGTTGCCGCAAAAGTGCAGGCGGGTGATCCGGTACGTTCCCGGCGCACATTCGGACACGGCACCCTCTTCGGGGGTGACAACCATAGTGTCGGTGCTAACGGTAGCCTTGCTGCGGAGCCATTCGATTGCGTTGGTCATCTGCGTTCTCCCTGTTTCGATAAACCCATCATACTCCCAAAAATGGGAGTGTAAAGGGGAAATCGTCACATTCGGCGGATTTTTTCGGTCCCCCATCATCCGGGTCGTGTAGGAGGGCGCAATATGCCGCCCAATCCTAAGGCGTTGCCTTAAAGTATCAAATGCATAGGTGAAGGCGCGTGATGACTGGCCGGCCAACTGACTTCGCCCAAGAGACAGCAGACATCATCTGCGAGCGCATCGCGAACGGTGAAAGCCTGCGCGGCATATGCGGGGAAGAAGGAATGCCCGACAAGGCGACCGTCTTCCGTTGGTTGAATAAACACGAGAGCTTCCGCGACCAGTATGCGCGCGCGCGGGAAGCTCAAGCAGACGCAGTTTTCGACGACATTCTGACGATTGCGGACGATGGGCGCAACGACTGGATGGAACGCAAGAACGCGGACGGCGAGAACATTGGCTGGATGGAGAATGGCGAGGCGCTGCGCCGCTCGCAGCTCCGCATTGACGCCCGCAAATGGATGGCCGGCAAGCTGAAGCCGAAAAAGTACGGCGACAAGCTCGAGACGACGCACAAGGGCGACGGAGACGAACCCCTAGTGCTCAAAGTCACGTTCGGTGGCAATGCAGCTTGAGATACAGTTTGTCCCGCGCAAGGTCTTCGCTCCCTACCTGCACAGGACACAGCGGTGGGCAAGCGTGGTGGCTCATCGCCGCGCCGGCAAGACGGTCGCCTGCATCACTGACCTGATCAAGCGGGCAGCAGAACACACAGGACGCGAGCCACGCTTTGCCTACGTGGCGCCGACCTACACCCAGGCCAAGGACGTTGCCTGGTCATACCTCAAGGAATACACGGCGCCGATCCCCGGCATTGAGAAGTCGGAAAGCGAACTAAGCGTCACGTTCCCCGGCACCAGGGCGCGCATTCGCCTCTATGGCGCGGAGAACTACGACCGCATTCGTGGCCTATACCTCGACGGCGTGGTGATCGATGAAAGCGGCGACATTGACCCGCGCGCATGGCCTGAGGTGATCAGGCCGGCACTGTCCGACCGCAAGGGCTGGGCAACGTTCATCGGCACCCCGAAGGGGCGCAACGCATTCTTCGACCTCCACAGCAAGGCGAAGTCGGACGATGCGTGGTTCACGGATGAGTTGCGCGCCAGCCAGACGGGATTGATCGACGCGGCTGAGCTGGCAGATGCACAGCGGACCATGACGCCGGAAGCCTACGCACAGGAATATGAGTGCAGTTTCGATGCTGCCGTGATCGGTGCCTACTACGGCAAGGAGATTGTACAGGCCGAGGCCGACAAGCGCATAGGCCGGGTGCCGCATGATCGCGCTGCCGATGTGTTCGCCTCGTGGGACCTCGGCATCGCCGACGCGATGGCCATCTGGGTTGGGCAGATCATCGGTCGCGAATGGCACTGGATCGACTACTACGAGAACAGCGGGCAGCCGCTCGATCACTACGTCGATTGGATCAAGGCGCTGCCGTACAAGGTGCACCGTCACTACCTGCCGCATGACGGCGAGGCGCGTGAGCTGCAAACCGGAAAGAGCCGACAGGAATTCCTGGAGGGACGCGGGTTCGGCGTGACGATTGTTCCCCGGCATGAGCCGATGGACGGGATCGACGCCGCTCGGGTGCGGTTCAACAGGATGTGGTTCGACGCTGAGCGGTGTGCTCGCGGCATCGATTGCCTGCGGATGTACCGCGCGGAGTACGACGACAAGAACAAGGTGCTGAAGCCCAAGCCGCTCCATGATTGGGCGAGCCATGGCGCGGACGCATTCCGGTGTGGCGTGATGGGTGCGGAAGAACAGACCGCAAAGCCCTTCGTTCCCCCGGTGCAACCTCGTTGGGTGGTGTGACAGCATGGCAGCACTGACAGACGACGACATCAGGGCCATCCTGTCGCAGCAGGTGGCTCAGGCCGCCAAACACGACGACGATGAGCTTGTCGCGTCCCGCACCAAGGCGCTCGACTATTTCTTCGGCCGCATGGATAGGTACGTTCCGGCCGAGACCAACCGCTCCAAGGTGGTGTCGCGCGACGTGGCCGACACCATGGGCTGGATCATGCCGCAGATGATGCGCGTGTTCCTGAACAGCAGCAACTTCGCCATTGCCGAGCCTGTCGAAAAGGAGGACGTGCAGTTTGCCGACCAGGCAACACTTGGCCTCAACCACGTCTTCTTCAAGGGCAACGACGGCGAGGCTGTCTGCTATAACGCGACGTGGGAAGCGCTGCTGTTCGGTGACGGCATCGTCAAGACGTATTGGGATGACACGCCGCAATATGCTGTGTCGTTTCACAGCGGGCTGACCGAAGAGCAGGCGGCATTGCTGCTGTCCCCGAATGAGGACGGCGAGGCGCCCGAGGTGCTGGCGTCGTCGCAGCGCATGGAGATGATCGAAGACCCTGTAGCTGGCATTGTCCCGCTGCCGGTCTATGACATCAAGATCAGGCGCCAGAAGGCCAAGGGCCGCTTCGTGATCGAGGCTATCCCGCGCGATCACTACCGCAAGAATGCCGGCGCGACGTGTCCGGATGATGCGCTGTTTCAGAGCCACGTCGAACGCAAGACTCGCTCCGAGCTGGTCGAGATGGGCTATGATCGTGCCCTGGTGTGGTCGATCCCTGCCGGAACGAATGTCGAGAACGAAGACTATCGCGGCTATGACATCGAGCAGGACGCCTTGGACAAGGCGACTGAGGAGGTCGACTACCACGAGTGCTACGCGGTCCTTGACGTTGACGACGACGGGGTTGCGGAGACGATCCGCGCGTGCCTCGGCGGGCCTGACGGCGGCGTGCTGCTCGATTGGGAGGTCTGGGAAGACGACGCTGCCCCGTTCGACGTGGTGCAGTATGAGCCGATCCCGCACCGCTTCGAAGGCCGATCGGTGTTCGATGAGACCAACGACGTTCAGGACGTCAAAACTGTCCTCAAGCGGCAGGCGCTGAACAACACCTACGCGACGAACAACCCGCAGCGTCTGGTCAAGGGCAAGGTCCACAATCCCGAGGAACTGACGAGCCCGAGCTTCAACGGCGCGGTGTTCGGGGATGCGACGACCGAGATTGTGCCGATGGCTGTGCCGTTCGTGGCCAACCATGCGTATGAGGCGCTTGCGTATGAGGACGAGGTGATCCAGCGCCGCACGGGCGTTGGTCGGCAGTCCATGGCGCTCGATCCCGAGACGTTGCAGAACCAGAGCGCGACGGCGAACCAGAACAACAAGGACGCGGCGTATTCGCAGGTCGAGCTTGCGGCCCGCAACATGGCGCGCGGCTGGAAGAAGGTGTTTCGCAAGCTCCTCAAACTGATGATCAAGCACCAGGACACGCCGATGTCCTTGCGGCTCAAGGGCGATCAGTTCGTCGCCATCGACCCGCGCCACTGGAACGCGGACATGGACATCACGATCAACGTGGGGCTGGGCACCGGCTCGCGCGACCGTGACATGATGATGCTTCAGCAGGTGCTGATGAACCAGATGGCCCTGGCTGACCGGTTCCTCGCGACCGGGGCGAAGGATCAGGCCATCGACATGCTGCCGCTCGTGATCGACACGATGACGAAGATTGCGGAAGCGGCGGGGCTGAAGAATCCGGGGGACTATTACCCGGAGAATGCCGAGGCGCTGGTCGAGCAGTTGAAGCAGCAGGCGGCAGCGGCGGCCCAGCAGCCGAACCCTGAACTGCTGAAGGAACAGGCCAAGATCGAGGCCACCAAGGAAATCGAGACGATGAAGGCGCAGGGCAACGCGGTCAAGGAGCAGGCGCAGCTTGATGCTGACTTGCAGACCAAGGAAGCCGATCGCCAGAACGCGGTGATCCTTGAACAGCAGCGGCAGGCGTTCGAACGCGAAAAGCTGGAGCGGGAATATGCGTTCCGGGTCTGGGAGACCAACCAGCGCATGGCACTTGAGCGCGAGAAGATGGCAAGCGCTGCGACGATTGCCTCGATGAAGACTGAGCCCGAGCCGAGCGGCGCGGCGGCGAACTAGGAGCATACCATGGCAATCAAGCATGGCGTTAAGACGGTGACGACGGCGGGCACGGACGTTGCGCTTGCAACCTCGGTGTCGGCCCGATGGGTGATCATCCAGGCACAGACGGACAACACGGGCGTGATTGCCGTGGGTGATGCTGGCGTGGATGCGACGGTGGCGACGGGGACGGGCGTAGCGCTTGCGGCCGGCGAGAGCATTTCGCTGCCGTGCGAAGACCTGTCGCTGATCTACATTGACTCGACCGTCTCGGGCGACGGCGTGCGGTACACGTACCTGACCTGATGCGCCAGCACGGTTGGTTTCGGCCCCATGTCCGTGGGTTGACGGCGATCAGCAGCACCACCCTTAGAGAGGGCGGGGGGGACATCATCACGTCCATCTTCGCCGATGGGACGGATGGGTTCTACTTCGACTTCAGCAAGACCGATCGGCTGTTCACAACGCCCACTGGCGCAGTTCCCGCCGATGATCCAGGGGAGAACATCGGTCGAGCCTTGGACAGCCATTCATGGCAAGGCCGCACGTATGCGCAGCAGCTCGCTGTGCAGCCGCAGCTTGTTGTAGACGGGGACTTTGCGAGCGGAGGGGTTGGCAACTGGCCAAGCGGCGCAACGCTGACCGCCACCGCCGCCGTTGTGGACGGGGCACTCGAAGTTACGCCAACGGCTGACTTCGGCCGGCGTGTTCAAGCAATCGCGACCGTGGCCGGGAGAGCTTACCGAATAACAGGGCGGGGCAAGCGCGTCTCTGGCAGCGCCGGTTCAAATGTCTACATCAACGTCAATCGAACGACCTCCCAATCTGACGACCTGATCGTGTCGGTTATCAACTCAACAGGCTGGGTCGACTTCGACTACACATTCGTGGCGACGACCGCTGCCGCGACAATCTGTTTATCCGTGCGCACCGGCAACGTCGGAGCCTTCGACGACATCAGTGTCAAGGAAATCCCCGGTAATTACGGCGCTCAAGCCACGACCTCAGCGCAGCCCAAGTGGCAGACTGGCGGCCTCGCCCGGTTCGATGGGACGGATGACAACCTGCTGACGACGCTGGCCGCATCGAACACCGGCATGACGCTGCTCGCAAAAGCGAAGCTAGCTGCGACGGGCGGCAACCGCGGGGTCATGGGTGTTAACGGGGCCGATGGTGTGTCTCGATGCTTCTTGGCATTCGATGCCTCTGGTTATGCCGCTGGTGGAGTGGGTTCGGACAGCCTGTCGGTCATCAAGGGCAGTGTCAACCGGAGCGGCGCCTATTGCGTGCTGGGGCTTACGATCGGTGCGTCTACGTGGACGCTCTACGAGCAGGGCGCCCAGACCAACACCGGGGCCAAAAATGGCTCGTGCAATACCACGTTGGGCATTCCGCTCGGGGGCCTGAACGCGAACGGCACATTCGGCACGTTTGCCAACATCGACCTCACCTACGCCCTCGCCATTAAGAAAGCCCTCACCGCAGCCCAGATTGCTGCCATCACCAACAAATGGGGTACGTCATGACCGTCAACATCATCGGCATTGGCAAGGTCGCTGCCGTGACCAACATCAACCTCGTGCTCGAAGCGATGGGGCGCGGCCCGAACAGCCTCAGCCGCAAGGCCACCAGCACGCCGAACCCGACGTGGGAGACCGCTGCGACGCACAAGTACATGTCCGACCAGGGCGTGACTGGCGAGTTCGCAGCCATCCTGCTCGGTTTTGCCAATGGCGACCTGCCGCCGCTACCTGACGGCGTTGTGTGGGGCGAGAATGGCATCATCAGTGCCGCCGATGCGCTCGAAGCGATCACGGCCGACAACTTCGCCTTTGCGTCGTTCAACGAGGCGTTCACGCCCGGAGAGCAGGTAGCGGCTGCGCTCGATGCGCTTGGGCTGGCGGTCATCCCCGATAATCCGGACCCCTGACCCCACGCCCTGACATCATAAGCGGGGACGTTTAGGACTTCTGCTCGTCGCGTTCGAGCTTCTCGTTGATGGCGTCGCGTATCCACTTCGCCATGCCGTAGTTGCCGGCCTGCTTCTCGATGCGAGCGCGCTGCTCGTCGGTAAGCCGGACCTTAGTCTCTTTGACGTTGAGTGGTGGGCGCCCCATGCGGCCGTTGGTATCGGCCGGAACAGATTGAGTCAATTTCGTCCCCCTTTTAGTCTTGAACGTGAAAACGTACCCGTTTATATAATAGGGACGACTAAGAGGAAGGGCGTCACGATGAGCAAGAAGTGGTTTCAGGGCTACCTCTCGTCTCCCAAATCCAAGCTCTGCGTCTACGAGGGGGACGCGTTCGGCAACCGCCTTGTGGCTACGTTTGAGCGTCCGGAGGATGCCGCCGCATCAGTGCGCGACCACAACGACGCTATTGCGGCGGCGGAGGTGGACGAGATGCTTGCACGGGTCATCGCCAATCAGGTGGCTTGAAACGTGGCGATGACCGTTCGCATGCTGGTCAGCAAGCTGAAAAAGATGCCGCCGAGCGCGCATGTTGTCTGGCGCGATCATGACCAGAACGAAGGCGAGATGAACGGCTTTTTGCGCTGTGTCGAGGAAGCGCCAGACGCGCTGTACGAGACGCAGGGCAAGGTCAACGGACTGGCGGTAAACGGACCGTCGCGGTATAAATGGGGACGTTATCGTGAAGCTCTCGGCGCGGGAGTAATGTGGCTCAGCCACCCCTGGCTGATACCCAGGTCCCCGACAGACGAGCGAGCGGTGTAAGCCCAGGGATACCGTATGGACCCGGCATAGAAGGGAGGCGGTAGTGAAGCGAGGTCGAAAGCCGAAAGGTCAAGATCCATTGGCTAAGCTGCCGCCTTCATTCGATCCACGCTTCCGTTGCAGGGCAAAGACCGGCGAGATTGAACATGACGGGTCGTGCATGCGCTGCCAGGCCGATCAGGGGGTGGCGTGCCGCGAGCCGCGTCTAAACGGCCCAACCTGACCTGACTTCAACTGAGGGCATCCATTGTCCGATAAAACCTATGCCGAAGCTCTGTCCCTCGACGCCAACGAACTCTTCCACAGCCTGCTTGACGGGATCGAGGAAGACGCCCGCGACGCGCTTGTGAGTGCAGACGCAGAGAATACCGCACGCATCCGTGACCATCAGGCCATGGCGCGTGCCGTTGTCGAAATTCGGGGCCGCCTGGCGGTCATTCTGGCCACCAACGCACCGAAGACGAAGCCGGGGCTCGCGTAGTCCCTCCTTAGCGGTCAAGCCCTGGAGCAACCGCACAACCCCCAAGGAAGCACATGAGCACCGAAAACGACGCCCCTCCGGGCGTCGACGGCATTTCTATGGACGATGCCGTCAACAGGTTTGTCGCCAGCCAGTCTAACGCAGCCCCTACGGGCCAAGCCGAGGAAGAGGTTGAGGATGAGCCTGCTACCGACGACGAATTGCCCGAGGGTGACGAACCCGATGGCGAGGAAGCCGAGGACACCGACACCGAAGGTCAAGCCGAGGACGAAGACGCGGAACCCGAGAGCGACCAGGGCCGCTTTGTTTCCCCCAATGGGAAAGTAAAGCTGCCGGACGGCTCGATTGTTCCCGTTGCCGAACTCATTCAGGGCAACCTGCGGGATCGTGACTACAGGCAGAAGACAATGGCGGTGGCCGAAGAGCGTCGGACCATCGAGCAGCAGCAGCGCATAGAGGAACAGGCATCGCTGGTTCTGGAGTTGCTCCAGTCCCAGGTGCCGCCCATGCCCGACATTGCCATGACGGACCCCACGTCGCCCAAGTTCGATTTTGTTGGTTACACCCAGCAGAAGGCGAGGCACGAGGAAGCCGTTGCGCGCATCCAGCAGCTTCACCAGCAGCGGCAGCTTGCCCAGCAGCAAAGCCAAGCCGAAGCGGAAGCCCAGCGCGCCAAGAAGGCAGAAGCGGAATGGACCAAGCTCCTCACCAAGGCCCCCGAACTCGGTGATCGCAAGCGTCTCGACGCCTTCGTCTCCGACATCCGCACCTTCGGTCCCAAGTACGAACTGACCGATGACGAAGTGCGCTCGGTAGCACTGGATCACAGGCTGGCCCTGATCCTCAGGAAGGCCATTGCCTATGACAAGCTGCAAACCGCCAAGCCGAAGGTTGCCCAGAAGGTTGAAGGACGCCCGCCCATCACGAAGAGCGGCAAGCGTCTGACCCCTGATGTGCAGCGGAGCAAGCAGGCGGGCGCTGCCATGGACCGTCTCAAGCAATCGGGCAGTACCGAAGACGCGGTCGCTGCCTACCTCGCAAGACTGAACAAAGGATAGCCCATGGACCGTCTCAAGCAATCGGGCAGTACCGAAGACGCGGTCGCTG
>JACCDG011477461.1_pt1 | contig 15938 bp, 16 predicted proteins | sample 7442471 | NCBI WGS metagenome assembly JACCDG01 (sample SAMN15323444, study PRJNA562643) | freshwater metagenome | isolation source: river surface water | place: USA:Blue River Watershed | collected 2017-08-17 | reverse complement strand
TCGCTAGGGTAGACCCGCTTTCTGAAGCGTGGTAGGTAGTTGTTTCTCTTGTCGGGGTGTAGCGCAGCTGGCTAGCGCACCTGCTTTGGGAGCAGGGGGTCGCCGGTTCAAATCCGGCCACCCCGATATTCGAGGTACCTTAATTCAGCGGGATCTTCTCAGAAAACAGGAACGCGTCCTTGTCCCCAGCCTGCATCACATAAGCCAGCGCATGGACTTTGCTGCCTTTTTCTAACTGCTCGAGGTGCAACTGTGGGTAAGGGATAAAAGGTTCCCATCCACGCGCGTAGAAGGGGCTCTTATCGAGCACAAACTGCCTCGAAATAGTCACGTCGGCGGTCTTAGTGGTGAATTTTCCGTCGAAGTCTTTGAGTAGCTTCCCCCGATCATCGAGAAAAAGCACCCCAACATTCAAAGTCGTTCCGACAGGAAGATCGGTTCTAAAAGAAAGATCAAAAACTAGCCCCTCCTCATTGCCTCTTAGTACACCATGGCGAACGTGAGCCCCCAAAATATTGTTCTCCGTTCGAGACGGCCTAGCAAACAGATAAGGTCTTTGAGACTGGGAACTCGCTATCTCAGGCAGCGGAAGATTCTCGCGGTTTGCTAGCTCAATGGCCGACTCCCTCGACGCTTGAAAGCGCGCTTCAGTCTCTGATCGAATGTGGAGAAAGAGATCGTCCCAGGTGGTCAACCCATCTTGATTAAAATCCAAGTCTTCTAAGGGCTTTTCCACCAGAACATGGGCTAGGGCCTGGGTCATGATGCTCCCACCCGCCGCGGTCCAAGAATACTCCCCTATCGAGGAAGAATTGAAATCCACCACGCCACGGTAATTGAAAAACAGATCCCGATACAAGGCTTCGCGCTTTTTTAGTTCGCGGCTGTCGGGTTGTGATGCGGGCGCCCCGTCAAAATCGCCAAAGCTTGCGCAGGCGTCGGTCATAAAAACGAGTAGAGGGGCTTCTTCAAACAGGCTTCTCAATTCCCATCGAGACATGTCTCCGCCCGACATGGCGAGGTAATGACCGCCCTTGGTTCGGTTATCGTATCCGCCATGGCCGGAGTAATAAATTACGATGGCCTCATCCTGTCGAACAGGGCGATGCTTCAAATGTTCGTAAATAGCGCCCGGCCCGAGGATCGTCCCGGCTTTCATGACCTGAATAGAAGCCTTTCCCCGAAGTGACGCAAAATCTGGGTTATCAAAAATATGCCGAAAAACTCCTTCCGCTATCGCTCCGTCTATCTTGGTAATTTCACTTATTTTTTTAGCGTTCTCATCCGCCAAAACAAGCACCCGCACACGGGTGATTTCGGCAGACCAAAGCTGAATAGAAAAGAGGCAGGCCAGGGCAGAAACCGCAAATCTAGACATAAAAACCTCGCTTACGCATAGTCCGAAGATTCTTCTGCCCGAAATAGATCGCAGGATCAAGCAGGGACCTGCCCCGATCCACCCGATTTGCTTTTACTCCTCGGGCGCGTCAGACCACGCGCTCTCCAGCTTTTGGTACGACTGTAGTTCTGTCTCTAACTTGAGAGCGAGGTTCCCCGCGTCAGATTTTACTAGGTATGCCGGCTTAGCGGGGGAGCCGTTGCGTTTGATGCGTTTGCCTTTTATCTCCCGGACGACAGGCTCCAGATATACTTGCTGAACCCGGCCTTGGATCGGCCGACCGAGCCACATCCACTGGACGCGGCTGTTTTTTTTGTACTTGGCCATAGGGGCACTAGTACTCAACCCAGGCTCAAATAAACAGCCAATTCATATTCCCCCGCGGCTTACCGAAAGGACATTCGGTGCAGCGAGCGGTCTTGCTCGCCACGCGTCATAACGGAGGTTTCCCATGCGTTCGTTCTGTGTCCAGTTCCTGGCTTTGGTAACGGTTTTCGGGTGGGTTTCCCCTGCCCTGGCGATAGAGTCTCCTGAAGTCGATGTCGAAGCGATTTTCGACCATTCCAACAGTGACTACTATGTTCTTTGCGCGGACAAAACTTGGTCGATCGCCGATGAAAAGGCGATTGAAGCAGGAGCAGTTTGCAAGGCTTCCCCACACTTCAAAGACGCTCGAGGGGATTGGAACTTGGTTTTGCACCAGGGCGACACGTCAGCCGCAGCCCACAAGTACGAAGTGCGATTTGGGGATATTGGATTGATATACAATCGAAACACTCCCCCGAGTCGCATTGGTACCTGGTCCATGGAAAAAAGTGGCAAGGTCACTTTCACTTTGGAGCGGGGCAAGATCTACGGCGAAGGCGTTTTCAAAAACAATTCTATGACTGGAAAATGGGAGCGCGGCGGAGATCTCGATCGCGACTGGACCGCCTCGCGTCCTAAGCCGTAAAAATTTGGTACGCGGTTACTTTTTCAAAAGTAACCGCGTACCTTTTTCCATCGGCCCGTAGAGCATTACGTCCATTTCGTCCAAGGCCTCTCGAGCCTCGGGAGTGATTCCGCTGGGCCAAAACACGTAAATCCCCACATTGTCAGGTAACTCAGAAATCATCCGCTTATATCGCGCAACCCTATCCAGAACGTAACTCCAGCTGGACCCCTCTGCATTCGATGGCTTGAGGGGGGCCGAGTCCGCCCCCACTATGCCCCATGCCTGAAAGCCCCACGAGTCCCGAAAAATCAAATCAATCTGAGCGATTTTCGTGTCATGTTTAGCCAACACCGAAGGCGACACTTTGTCGGCTCCAAAAATCACACGTGAGCCACTGAGATTCTCCCAAGCCTTGATAAAACTTTTCACACGAAAGGCGACCGCCGTAGTGGCCGCGTTGTACACTTCACTTCGCACCCATCGCATAAAACGGCGTTCATCACTGCCTGCAAAGCTCTCTCCCATGTGCACCCCGGCCAAGGCCTTGCTCAGGTACTCATACTCCAGGCGCCCGCCTGTGGAACTAAACTTCACCAGCGCTGCGAGCAGTTTGGCAAGCCGAGTAAGGGCATGCCACTCAGGCGAGGCGATGGGCAAACCTGCTTTTCGCACATCGACATCTCTCAGAATCCCAGCCAGAGAATGCGAGAGCTTTTGCTTGTCTGCATAGACCTCTTCCAAAAACTCAGCAAACAATCTGCCCGCCCGCCCCTGAAGCACGTGTCGATATTTGGAAACATAAACATCCAGGGCTTGTTCGATCCTTTCAACAAACTCTGGGACCACGGCCAATAATGACTGGCCGTCGGCAATATACTCTCCAAGCAACGAGGAGGTGCCCCGCCCATAGGCATGCACCGTAACCCTCTGCTTCTGGAACTCGAATACTTTGTTTGAAGGCAAACCCGCCGGCGCAAAACAGTGCACTCTAGCTCGATGGCCGCGCCTTTGACGTGCTAAAAACACCCGTTCTAAATCGCGCGCTTTCTCGTTCCCGTCCACCCACACTCCCAGTGCCTCTCTCCCAAAATGGTCACGAAATACAACGTCTATCGGAGAGCGAAGCACTGCCGGCCCTCCGGAGCGATCCAGAGATGGATACTCCATCGGGCGATTGAGCCGAACTGCCAAAGTGAAAATCCGCTTCACCCGGGCAACTTCCGCACGATGATATCCCCGCTTTTCGATGCAGAGTGCCATGAGGCTCAGTAGCTTGATCCAACGAACCCGCGCCAACTCCACCAGCGACGTTGGATCGACCGAGACTTTTTGAGAGCGCTGCTGCTCTTTTTCCATTTGTTTTCGGATCGTTCCGACCAAAGCACGGATGTCCTGGCTTTCATAACGCAAGAACGCCAGCTCCACAGATCGCACTGCCTCCGGAAACAAAGAGATAAAAGACACTTCTTGCCGAGGGTAGTCGCCCAAGAAACGTGGATCGGGCTGGTAGTCCGCTGTGCGCCCAAGTATCTGCTCCGCGCACTCCTCGAAACCGGGAAAATCTCGGAGTTCCTGAGCCGAGGCGACTGAACCAAGAAGAGTCAGTGCACTCAACGCCACGAAAAAAACACGCGCTGCACTCACCCTACTAACCTCACCCGAATCAAAGCCGTCTGCCATAACCATACACTCCGAGTGCATCCAGTCTCTCGCGAGCGTCCTTCGTCATCCCACTCGGCCAAAAAACATAAATCGGAAATCTATATCCAAGCTTTGGCATCAACCCTCGGTACTTCTCGATAGTTTCCAAGACATAAGCCCAGCCATTTGGATTAATCGTGGGAGAGAGCGGGTGTGCATCCGCACCCACAATCCCCCAGGCTTGGCGACCTAAATCGTCTTGAAAAACGAGTTCTACCTGCAGTTTGCGCTCCGTATCAGTCAGTCTCACTTCATCAAGGGTTTTCGCTCCCAGGATCACTTGGGATCCTGGAACAGACTCCCAAGCCTTTTGGAACGCCTTCACCCGCACTGCGACAGAAAAGATAGTGGCATCGTGCAGACTATTACGGATCCAACGCACAAACCGGGTTTCCTCTTCCGAGTCAAACGCCACTTTGGCTACTTTACCCGCCAAAGCTTGCTGAAAATGAAGATACTGCGGACGTCGTCTTTCATAGGCAAACTTAGAAAGAGTGACAAAAAGTTTAGTCAGGCGGTTGTAGAGTTTAAAATGAAGGCTCCCAAACGGAACAAGGGCTCGACGCTGCTCAACCTCTGCGCGCAAAGTGTCGTACACCTGTGCTAACTCGCGCTTTGCTACCCATACTTCCTCTAAAAGCACTCGCAGGGGCTCTCCTTGGCGTTGGGATACAATGTTTGCAAACTGCTTGTTATGCGCACTAATCGCCTCTTCGGCGCGTTCGATAATGTCCGGAGCCAAAGCCAAGAGCGACTTTCCCTCTGAGCTATAATCTCCTAGTAAGGGCGTTGTCCCACGTCCGTAGACATGCACAACAGCTTTTCTTTTTTCGAATTCGGCAATCTGTTCGGCTCCCAAACCCGATGGCGCAAAAAAGTGAATCCGTTCCTCCCGCCCCCGGCCATCGCGTGCTTTTTGCACCTCGACTAAAGTCTGATCGTCCGCTGAACTATCAATCCAAACACCCAGCACCGTCCGGCCTGAATGATCCCGAAACACGACGTCAATCGGCGATCGAAGCGCAACCGGCTTTCCGTAGGTTTCCAGCGATGGATACTCTAGCGGGCGATTGAGTCGAATCGCTAGACTAAACACTTTTTTGATGCGTTCTATTTCGGTTGGACTGGGCTGATTTTTGTCCAGGTTCAGCGCGACCAAATTGAGCAATTGAATCCATCGACGTCGGGCTTGAGCGAGCAAGGGATCGGTGTCACCCGATGTATCATTGAGCAAAGAGGACTCTAGTCCCGCTTGCTTATTGAGGATGCTGATGAGTGCAGGAAGGTTGCTGTTTTCAAAGCGCAAAAACGCGAGTTCCACCGCGTGGGCGGTTTGTGGAAACAGGACCACAAACGATACCTCCTGCTCAGGATAATCGCCCAAAAACTTAGGGTCCGGTACAAAACTCTCCGCGTACCCTAGAATCTGGGGCGCGCATGCGGCGGCCTGCTCTAGCGTGGGCAAATCTTGCGAAAAGGCTCCCGACGCAAGAGCGCTAAAAACCCATAAAATCCATAGCTTGTGGAACAACTGGAAACTCCGGCTCAGGTTAAAAAGTCCGAGGCTGGGCTTGTACCACACTCTTCTTTTTGGTTGAAGTCCCCTGAGTAACGGGCTATTTGGCTCTATCTGTGCACAAACTAGCGATTCACTTCTTATTGGCGGGTTCACTCGCCTTTTCTGCTTTTGGCGCCCCCACCGACGCATCGGACGCCCCCTCTGAGAGTCGCCTACCCAGTTGGAAATTCGCCTGCAGTGCCCTCGTCGCTGCCGTCACGGTAGGGACGACCGTTTGGGCGCTAGGTTCGACTTGGAACCGCGCCACTTCAGCTGAGCAACGCCCCGAAGCAGAACCCGAAAGCCAGCCTAGCAGCGCACGCTTTGGACGGTTTTTGTTGAACCAAGAATTGGAACTTCTGACCTCGACTTACTTTGGCCCAGGCGTGGCTACCCAGATCAAAAGCAAAATCGCCACCGAAAAACCTCATGCAACCAGTCTCCCCAGATGGAATGAAAAAGGCTTGCGCATCCCGCTTTCGGAGATCCAGCTCACCGAAAGCGACGAGGATGATGACAAAGCGGACATTCTGCTAGTCGGCCCACTCCTCACCCTTCGCTCTGAAAAACCCGTGAACCTCTCTGACCTGGAACAGGGAAAGCCTGTCGAGACCGAGTTCGTATTTTCGCGCAAAGAAGAAAGCAGCCAGGGCTTGGAGATTCGATTTTCACTTGAAATCAAACCCCTCGCCCCGGAGTTAACACCCAGCATCACCGTACGAATTCGTGGAACTCTTCACGCCTACAAAGGTTTCTTTACCCACAATGAACCTTTTGAGAATATTCCCTGGCAAGCTGCCAGGGAGGAATAGTGTCGCTTAAAAAATCCGGTTTTCTTTTCGCGCTGATTTTGTCCGCGTGTGCGGCGCCTCCGCAGGCGTCCATACCGCGGCCGATTCATTCTCCGGCGGTTTTGGATCAAGTGGCGGATTTGGTTCGGACCGCGCAAATTCAAGGAGAAAAACCGGTTGTCGCTTTCGACCTGGATGACACCCTTTTCGACGTAAGGCCGCGCACCTTGCGTGTGTTGCAAGCTTTCGCTGCTAGCCCTGCGTGTACCCAGGCCTCCAGCGAGGACTGTCGGCGCTTGTCCAGAGGCCAACTTGAGCAAATGCGCTACGATGTGGGCGATACGATGCAGCAATTGTCTATCAGCGACAAACGCTTTCGAGAACAAGTCAAAGCCTGGTGGAAGACCCATTTTTTTTCGAGTGAATATTGCGAAGCAGATGCGGTGATAGAAGGCGCGGCAGAGTACTTGGAGCGTCTACACAGTCTCGGAGCCCGCATAGTTTACTTGTCGGGGAGAGATGTTCCCCGCATGGGAACGGGGACATTATCCAGCCTGAAGAAGAATCGTTTTCCCTTGCCGAGCGGAAAGCTCCTCATTCTCAAACCCAATGCTGAGTTGGACGATTTAAAGTTTAAGAAAGATGCCTTTCGTCAGATCGCCGATCAAGGAACGGTGATTGCCGTGTTTGAGAACGAGCCCAAGAACCTCAATGCGATGGCCGAAGCTTTTCCTCGGTCGGTGTTGGTGTTTCTAGACACGCAACACTCCCAGTCTCCCGATCTTGTTACCGAAGAAGCGCATTGGGTGAAGGACTATAGGCCCACCCCTTAATCCTCGAGGACGATGCCCTCGCTTTCGAGCGCTTTGCGGTGAGTGCTGACAAAGTCTGCCATCAGAGCGATGTACGCCGCTGTCGACAAGTCTTTGGATGGATACACAGTGTAATCGTTGGGGAAGTACGTAAATGGCAATCCCACCGCAATGTTGGTCCTATCTAAAAGCATTGGACCACCACTATTGCCTCCGTAGGTCGTGCAGTTATGCAAGCCCGATTGGTCGCCCATCGCCGACGAATGCGGGCTAGCAAGTCCGGTTTTTAATATCCAGCACTGCTCCGTAGTAGTGAGTTTGCAGTTCCGGTACTTGTCACAGGGATACCCAATCATTTTGAGTGCCACATCGTCTGCGGGAACTTTGGCGCTCAGCCGAATGGTCTCGCGGGGTGAGTACTTGAAGTCTGCTTCGAAGATCACGATATCGTGCTGTGTGTCTCCCACTGCCATGCGAACGCAAGCGCCCTTGTTACCGTCATTATCGGTAAACTGGTTGCCCGCACGGCACCAGGCGGTGGCAGCCAAACCAAAGCAGTGGCGAGCGGTGGCCAGAAAAGTTTTCCCCGCGGTGTTTTCGACAAAAAAAGCCGTGCATCCAGCCGCTCGCACTACTTGATCGGTTTCGGTTTGATTGGCGTCACGACGTTTGGACTGTGCAAAGAAACTAAACGGAATGAGATTTGATCCAACGGTAGCAAGACTTGGCATGCTGACCAAGCCCGCCAACAAGTACAACCCGAGTGACTTCCTCATACGAGTGCCTCCGGTGATTGTTTGATGGGATTGTGCGTCTTAGATGTAGATCAGGTGAGTGCTTTAATTATACCGCAGGAACGACCGGAACTCCGCCCTAATTCCAATAGTCGGGTTTGTCGCCTTTGCCCGAAGCGTTATCCCCGCTCTCGTTCACGATGAGAGTGAACTTTTTCTTGAGCTGTTCTTTTTCTTTGTCGCGACGGGCAGAGGGGCCACCCCCGCGAGGTCGAAGATGGAAAAACCAAATATAAGCAGCACCCACGGCCATCCCACCCAAATGCGCAAAATGCGCAACATTGTCCGAACCGCCGCGATCGATACCGGTGAAGAGCTCAATGGCCGCAATGAGCAAAACAAAATAGCGAGCTTTCAGCGGAAAAAGGAAAAAGACCAAAAAGTAGCGATCCCCATAGAACATCCCATAAGCTGCAAGAATTCCATAAATCGCCCCACTGTTACCAACGACAGCGCTCGAAAGACTGCGGGGATCGGCAAAGGCCGTGGAGACTGAAAAGTTAAACAACCCTGCCCCGATGCCACACAGGAAGTAATAACTTAAAAATCGGCGCTCTCCAAACCGCAGCTCCAGCTCCGCGCCGAAGTACCACAGGATCATCATGTTGAGTAGCAAGTGCAACGGATCGCCGTGCAAGAACAGGTACGTTACAAACTGCCATACCCAACCTTTTTCCAAGATCAAAGCCGGAACGAGCCCAAAAAAATCGTCGATTCGATACGAGCCAACATGAAAACCTAGCTTGGAGAGTGTGAAGTCGATAAAGAAGAAAGTGCAACAAGCGATGATGAGGTACTTGGTTGCCTTCGTGAGCGGCGGAACAGGGCTGATTTCGTCGTAGCGCATGAGTCCTCAAGGGTGCTGTGCGATTTCTTCTAATTCCACCAAAACTCCGCCAGCGCTCTTAGGGTGGATAAAAAGCGCTCGGCCACGGGCGGCCTTTCGAATGCCCGGCGACAAGACTTCCATTCCCGCTTTTTTCAAAACGTCTAGCCAGGAATCCAGGTGCGAAACTTCAAAACAAAGATGGTGCAAGCCTCCGGTGGGCTTTTTCTCCAAAAACTTAGCGATAGGGGAATCGGTTGCAGTGGGTTCTAATAACTCCACGCGAAAATGTTCAGACACGCCCACTGGAATCATCGCAGCCGTGACTTTTTCCGTAGGGACAGAATGTTTCGCTTCCACCTGCATCTCTAAAATGGCCAGCCTATCGGCCAGGGCTTGGATACTGGGAGTGGCGATGGCGATGTGGGAAAGTTTTAACATGTTTATTCTTCCGCCGAATTCTCAGATTCCTCGGGCTGCGTGGGTTTGAGGTTTTGCAAATTCGGAGGCGAGGACTGGCGACTGGGTAGCGCTGGAACATTCAGTCCATTCGATCCCGATCTCGGCTCTCGGACTCCGAAGCTAGTCCCTTTTGAAAGCTCGCTTTCTTTTTGAGCGTTCACGCAATCCCGAAAGGCTTTGGAGTTGTTATCGCGCGCAGAAGCGCAGTTGTTTTTCCAGCGCTGCATTTGCTCGACATTGTAATTGAGCTCTTTGCTGCGATCGATTTCACGACTGCCGGGACCGCCGACATTGTCGGTAGTTCCGCCAGTGACGTTAAACACTCGATCGTCCCAGACGCTGATGCCCTTGGAACCGACCGGCGCCGTGGACACGGGCCCTTGCCCTGCGGGCGCCCCTGCTCCGGGTTGAACGACCTGGTAGGGCGCCTGCTCGGCACTCTCCGCAAAGGCCGCGCTGGAGAGCAGCCAAGCGCAAAAAAAGACGCGAGCAGGGAATAGGGGTTTATTCTTGGGCATATTTGATTAGGATACCACTTTGTGGCGCCCCCTCTCAAGGAGTGGTTCGCCCCCACAGAAATGGAGCAAGCATGTCAAAATCTAATAATAACGAAATCTTAGCTCAACTGGATAAGATACTCGAAGCAGAGCTTTCGGGTGTGGTGCGCTATCTCCATTATAGTTTCATGATCTTTGGCCCCAATCGCATCCCCATCACCGGCTGGTTTCGCGATCACGCCAATGAAGGCATCACGCATGCCGTGACTATCGGAGAAAAAATCACCGCTCTCGGCGGGCACCCATCGGTAAAAGTCAAACCCGTACCGGAGACTAACCAGCACAATGTGCTCGAAATACTCAGAGAGTCTCTGGAATTTGAACGTGAAGGTTTGGCCCTGTATCACGGACTACTGAAACTCGTCGAAGGCGATGTGGCTCTGGAAGAGCTGACACGCAAACTGATCTGTGAAGAGACCTCGCATATCGAAGAAGTCGAGAAAATGATCCACACAACGAAGTGAAGTTACCTACGCGTGGGTAAGTGAGCTTACCTGCCCGCGGGATCTAAGTATATTTCAGTCGCACTGCCCCTAAGGCCGTTTAATAGGAACCGGCTCGACCCCTGTGCTGGGTTGGGAGGGTACACCACATAGTTTTTGTAAAAGTGGACTTCGATTTTACCCTCTCTCGCCTCGGCTACAGCGAGCACGGCATTGCGCGGGTATTGGTGAGCAAACGCCAATTCATTTTTTTCTAAAGTAACCGCTGGTTTTCCAACGCTCAGAGCGTTTCTTCCCTTCGCTTCGACAAACCATTCCTCTCCCGTCTTGGGATTGGTTAAGTAAAGATCATACCCCACGTGGTCAGCGGAGACGTCCTTCCAGCTCCAGCCATTAATGACAGCGTGTTGAATCACGGCTTCCATTCCCAATTTTTCAAGAAGAGCGCGTCTGCCCTTCGAACTAGCACTGCTTTCCAAAACCCGCCTGTCTTCGGCACCGAGTGCGAAGTGCCAGCCCTCGTATCCAATCCCCTTTTTTGCTGCGGCATCTCCCGCAACCAGTTCGGAGTGTTTAGGAAGCTGCGGGATCGTACGTAGTGTGCTCAGCTGGGAAAAATCACTGGCGAGAGCCTTGATGTCTTTAAACAAAGATTCCGTCGACTCTCCCGATCCCGCTCGAATTGCATGCATTCCTTGAATCACCGCTTCGATCTTGGGATCGAGGTACTCCAAAACCCCCGCTGCGACTTCAAATTTTCGCTTCAGAGCCGCCAGTACATCGAGGACATTGTTATGCGTTGTACCGTCGTTATCCGCTTTTAGTGATTCCAAGAACAGGGACTTGAGGTGGGCGAGTTTTCCGTCAGAAACTGGAACCTGAGCTACTAGCCCTTGGTGCAAATGGCCCACTTTCCAGTTTCCGTCTGAAATCCAAACTCCTAATTCCCCGTGCCCCGTCTGCACTACACCAATCCCGATCTGTTCCCGAGTGGTCGGGTTAGCTAATAGCTTTGCGTTCTGATTACTGATAAAACTACTTAAAAGCAGGTTTCGGTGCAAAAGAAATGTCAGCTCCGCCGCTTGCCGAGAGAGTTCCAAAGCAGGACGGATAGAAACTTGGCGAATGGTCTCCATCTCACGAATATGGTGATCTAAATCCATGGGTTCACCGAGTTGGGATTCTTGCACGAGCCGTTGCATTTGCTTGCCTAAGATCGTCGCCGAGCCGGCAAACCAAGATTTTCCATTCAGTTCAAAAGAAATGGACAAGGGCCCTTCTTGTGCCCGCACCCGATCCACGGAGGAGACGGCATCCAACAAGACTTTGCGTTGTTGCCGAGAGTGCCCCAGGGTCACCAACTGATCCAAACTAGAGCTGATGGATTTCCGCTGGGGATCTACCGTTCCAGAACTATGCCCTCGCTGGAAATACCCGAGAGCGTCTTTGGGAAAAACGGCAAACCGGTACCCTTTTTTGTCGAGCTTTGCGACAAACTTGCCGAGCGGTGTCTTGGACGGGAACACCCGAAACTGCGCAAATTTTCCCGCGTTAGTTTCTCGAGTGGATTTTTCGTATTTTTCCCCCCCAAACTCCAAAAAGGCGGCCAACTGTTTTTCTAAAGCGCCATGAAGTTGTGCGCGATCTTGGGGTTCAAATTCCGCACCAGCCCTAGCCAGGTCGGCATAGCGTGCGAGCGCCGTGCGAGAAAAACCGAGGATGATCTTCTTAAGTCCATCGATTTCTGCACTCGGCGCTCTTCTTTTTTCTAGATCGCGGAGATCGAGCAAAAGGTTGTTCAAGAGCACTTCGTCGGCGATCAAGACCGCCTTTGCGGCTTTGGAGAGGGGAATTGCCTTACCCCTCGTTTTTGCCAAGTGCTTGCGAATGGTGTTTGCATACATTTCAGAGGCCTTTGACCCAAGAGAGACTTTGCCAAAGACTGCTGATACCCACCGCGACAGATGGTCGTCGGGCACCACCTCTAAGTGCTTCCAGAGATCAAACACCTGGGGCGCGGTCGCTATCTCCAATTCCAATTCGGACTTAGGCACCAGACGTGAAAAGTGGCAATTGGAAGCGTGACTGGGAAACGAGGAGAAAATCCCCACACCTACCAGAAGCAAAAAAGCACTCGTTAAAACTACCCGCACAAACGCGTCTCCCAGCTTATCAGCATAGCTGTCGACGTTAAGTGGACAGAAACGATTATTCTAGTGTGGCCCGAAGCAGGGCCCTAATCCCAACCCGCAGTGGCGATATTTGGCTCAAAGTGCCCAAAAGCGGCACCCTTTAAAGCTGTATACGCACGGTTTTCGTGGCATGGGCCTTGCTCCTCCCTCAGCGCGGAGGGCGTGCGCGCTATGGGACGTAAAAAAGCCGATTCTGAAGAAGTTTTGGAAGTCGAGTTGAACGCTGAGGTAGAAGCCGTAGAACCCGACGAAATTGAAGCGCAGGACGTTGCGGCGTTGGAAGAAGACGAGACAGAAAAAACGCCAAAACCAGCACGTCGCCGAAATAGAAAAAAAGCCGAACAAACCGTTGCCGCTGTGGAACCACAGATCGAAGCAGCCGGTCCGGCTCCAGCTGTACCCGTAGTGGAAGCGCCTGTCGCGCCGAACGCCGCCGCGGTAGTAGCAACTACAACCGATGAGAAAGACCTGGTAGTCCGCCAATGGGAAGCAGCCAAGCAAACTAGCGAATCTATCGTAGCGAGCCTGGATAAAGTGAATAGCTTGTTGAAAGAACTGCCTGACCATTACGCCGCTGTTTTGCAAAAGTCGATGAAACAAAGTTCTGCTCGAACCACTCCGGGGGCGAAGATCGCTTTTGGAATGAGCATGGTGGCGAGTGTGCTTTCGGTGCTTAGCCTGTCGTTTTCTCAATCGGCACGTGAACTCGTACTGAGCCACGAAGTTTCTGTGCCAGCAGTACATCGGGCTGCAGAAGATCGCACGCTTCGCCCCACTAAGAACACGAGCCTTGACATGTTGGCCACTCTCGAAGGACTTAAGAACAAACGAGCAAAAAAAGTAAAATAATTCCCTGAGTAACGCACCTTTGAAAGCACCTCTAGAACAAGAACTAAAATACGCACTTACCCAAAAGCAGTACGGGAAACTCCTCCAGTTCGCGCTCGGCGAACCCAAGCACCAGATCAATGTCTATTTTGATGATACACGGCGCTCGCTGAAAAAGGCGGGCGCCGGGCTTCGTATCCGCATACAAAAACCGGATCACGCATTCTTAACTCTGAAACATTCCCCAAAGGGCACTCCTGCCAAAGCCCGTGCGGGGTGGCATGAGCGCCTGGAATGGGAAGTGCCGCTCCCGTTGCCGGTTGCACGAGCGGTATGCCGCGGGCGCAGAGCGATCGGCTCGCTGCGCCAGGGGCCGATACAGGCTCTGCGTAAGCTGCTCCCCTCCTTGGATATTCAAACTGTGCAGCCCTTGGGAAACTTAGAAACCTGGCGGAGCCCAATACAGATCGGACGCTTTCGTGGAGACCTGGATCAGTGGAAAGTGTCGGATAACTTATTTTACGAACTCGAAGTCGAAACCTCACAACGCCAAACCGCCGACAAAGCCGTTCGAAAACTGTTTTCCGAACTCGGCATCGCCGTCAAAATGCGTCGCACCACAAAACTCCAGACCTTTTTTAAATTGCACTGAGCTGGTTTCAGGAAAGCCCAATATAAAACCGCCAGGCAGAGGCCCTGGCGGTTTGTTCGACTTTGGGAAAACCCATTCAGAACTAAGTTTAGAGAGTTTTCTCGTCTTCGCGTTTGCCAAGGAGTGCCTTGGTCAAGGCGAAGAACTGGATGTTCAGCTGAAACACTGCATCGTCGGGATTGCTAGTGTTTGAAGCGTTCAACATCTCGATCAGTTCTCGAATTTTCATTCGTAACTCACCGACTTTGCTCTCCGGAAGACTCAGCGTCACACTCTCGAAGTCCTGTGTTTCAGGGCCTTGAGTATAGAGAGACTGAGCCGCCAGTTCTGCCATTTGTTCGTAGTGAATTTTCTGCGCCAACGCCACACTCGATTCGTCGACTTTTGCGGTGTCTTTGCAGACGAGTGTTCCATCGTTGGTTTGTCCCACGAAGCCGAGCTTCATGAGCAATTCCACAGAACCTTTGGCTTCTTCCATCGTGATAGCGGGCACTAAGCAAGAACCAATTACTGCGGGATCGTTCTTTACTGGGCCCTTTTTGACCATCTCGCGGATCGCGGCATGGTACCACTCGTGGTAGTAGTCGTAGAGCTCTGGGATCAAGGTTTTGACTTTGAAGAGTTCGCGCAAGTAGAGCAGCTTGGCTTCGAATACTTTTTTCTTCGAAGGGTGTTCGCACTGGTTAAACTCAACCATGTAGCGGAAAAATTCGGATTCATGGTTGTCCAAGCGAAGACCTTTAGCAAACTTGCCGATAGCTTCGTCGCTCAAGTTCCGTTTTCCGTCCATGACCAACTTTAAGTAGTTGGGTGAACCGAAGCCTGCTTGTTTAGAAAAATGCCGAAACGAAAAGACAGGATCGGCAGACTTGAGTTGGCGGTAACGGTCTTTTAGGAAATCTCGGTAGTCCGAGAAGTTATAGATGTTCGATGCGATGTTCACGATTCATTCCCCCTGAATGTTTTAGTTTCCCCTGCACTCTCCTAGTGCAAGGGGTTTGCCAGTGGGGCACTGGGAGTGTGCACGCTGTTTTGAGTGTATTCTCGCAGACTTAGCGATCCGAAAAGCGGTGTCGAACTTTCAGTCTTTCGTTGAATGGTGTGTAGTGGCGGAATACACCCCTACTTAAAGAGTTGAAATGATTCAATTCACTTTGTATGGACTCTCGACACTCGGAGTTTTTGAAATTGAATCCGAAATTAGAAGCGCTTTTAGAGAGACTTGGAGGCGAATCTCGCATTCATTATTCGCTTCACCACTTCGAACAGGCACTCAAAGCGGCTCAAAGCCCTCATCTAGCTGTCCAAACGATCGCCATTGCCGGCACTAACGGAAAGGGTTCCGTCTCTCTTTTTGTGAGTTCTGCTTTGAGTCAGGCAGGGTACCGGACAGGAACATTTTTATCCCCTCACTTGCAAAGCCCCACGGAGCGCATTCTTCACAACCTGGTCCCCATAGATGCGAACGAGTTGGAGAGCCTCGCATTGGAGTTCGAACCCATCGCCGACAGGTTCAGCCTGACTTATTTTGAGTTTATGGCTTTGCTTTGCTTTGTTTGGGCTAAGCGCGTGGGGATTGAGTACCTAGTCCTGGAAGTAGGAATGGGAGGGCGACTAGACGCCACCAATGTGACAACGCCGGTAGCAACGGTGATTACGAATATTGATTGGGATCATCAGGCGTACTTGGGAGACACTTTGCTTGCGATTTTAGGCGAGAAGATGGGGATTTTGCGGCCCGGAGTGCCGGTGTTTACCCAGTTGAAGGACCCTGAGCTCCTAGAACGGCTGCAGGCGCACTGCGCTCGAACAGGGAGTGCGCTGCATCTTTGCCCTGTGGTGAAAGACTTGGAGACCTCGTTGGAGGGTCAGCGGGTTGAAGTCGAGGGGCTTTGCTACCGACTGCGCAATCCTGGGGTGGGGATGGGCCAGAATGCGGCGACTGCGATGCAAGTGGTGCGGCACTTGTTCCCAGAAATGCCTAGGGAG
>JACCDG011798283.1_pt1 | contig 15940 bp, 11 predicted proteins | sample 7442471 | NCBI WGS metagenome assembly JACCDG01 (sample SAMN15323444, study PRJNA562643) | freshwater metagenome | isolation source: river surface water | place: USA:Blue River Watershed | collected 2017-08-17 | reverse complement strand
CACTACAATCTAATTCTGAACGCAATATGGACCTATTTAATAATGATAAGGGAATTTCATCCGCACAAAATCTGATTATAAATAACACTTGGAGTTTAGAGAACCTTGAAAAAACAGGTTTAGATTTATTACGTTCAAAAAATCTCAATGTCTTAAAACCAGGATTAAAAATTCCAGAGGCACCAAAATGAATAAATCATTTCGATCAATTATTTTTCTATATTTCACTTCAATGACAATAATTTCTTTTGCAGACACATTTTTTCAATCAGAATTCATGAAAACATCTGAGGCTGAAAAAAAATGGGGATCTAAAGTACTTGATACAAATCTTTTTCGAGTAGGAGACCCAGGTCAACGCCAATCTATGGCTGTGGATATTATTAAAAAAAATCGCTATGTCGGAAAACCAATGGCTTTAGTTCGAAAGGAACTTGGAGACCCTGACAGTTATTTTTTCAGCGATACAATCTATGCTTATAAAATAATGCCTTATCCAGGAGAAAAGAAAGAAATCTGGCATCTAATCTTTATACCAGATAAAAACCTGCAAAACGTAAAAGAAGTCAAAATTCATAAAAAATGCTGCTATCTATTACCTTTTTAGAATCAGAGAATTTTACTAAAAAGGTAAATTTCACCTTTGGATCAAATCAATCTTCTATGACTTATATTGATGCAGGCTTTCGATGGTGGCTTGCGGAGCTGGAATTCCTATTTTTTGCAAGTCTTCCATCGCAGATCTTGTTCTTTCCAAACTGGGTGATTCGATAGGACTGTCGCTGCCAAAATCAAATTTCAAATGAAGTTCCTCCATTTGAGACCATGGAAAAAGATGAGCCAAAAGATTTTGTGGCAAGCACTGGAAAAGAAATTTCTTATCCGACAACCAGTGGCTGGGTTGCATATGAATTTGAATGGGTAAAGATTGCATTTTCAACAAAGTTTTTCTCTGCACAAGTTGTGCATGCTCAAAATGAACCATTGGCATTTTCTGATGAAGAAAAAATCTTTTCTGAATATCCAAAAGACAATCCACTAAAAAGTCACTGCACGCATCACCGATGGAATGCATAGAAATAGGAAAACCACTTCGAAGAATGACTTCCAACATTTCCAGCAATTCTTTTTGTGGCAAAATCAAAGATCCACAGTGATTCTGATCCAGGTAATTTTCTGAAATCCATGCTGTTCTGGATCCCAGTGTGCCATCGCAAAAAATTTTGATAGATGAAAATTCCAACTGCCCCCCGGAAAGAACAGATGATTCCTTTTGCGCCTGTGAAAAAAAGTCTTTGCTTTTTTCAAAATCCTGCATGGACTTCACAACAAAATTGGTTTGAACATGCATTTTATTTATTCTAGAGCCAAAAATTTCAACCAAGCAATTCCATTGATCCTGATCCGTTCCCATATCACGAAGATGATCAAAGCCAGCATCGTAAAAATAGTCTAAGCTCCATCGCAAATGACTTTTCAATTCGTCCTTGGACCATGTCGGAAGATTTGCATCCATGGAAAATTTTTCTGACTCGTGAATAAAACCTGCTCCCGTATTTTCTGAAAAATGAGATGGCATTTTTTTTCGCGCACAGGAATTCACCCAAGCGGAATGCCCATCCGCAGTCACAAGAACCACGGGAATATTTTCAAAATGCTGATCCAGAGCCTTATGATCGGAAGCTTGAAGGAAAATTTCAGGATTCAATCCATAGGCAATCCACCACCCCTGACGGAAAGAATCTGAAGAAGGAACGAATTCAAGCAAATGCTTCAATGAAAAATCATGAAGTAAGAATTCTTTTCGCCATTCCGAGCTTCCTAAAAGATGAACATGACTATCATAGAACATGAAGCCCCCCGCATGAATGGAAATGAATTAGAATGCTGGATCCTTTCCAACGATTCCTTTCACCCATGTCACATGCTTAAAGTTTTCAGCAGAATATCCTGTCGCTATATAAAGTTGCTGAAAACCCAGTTCAAAAAGTTCTTTGGCAACATTTTCTCCGCGAACTTTATTCCCAAGATTCGAGTCAATATAGATTGGAGTTTTTTTATCCAACTGCCCCACCTGAGCCATCAGATCTTGAGGTGTTCGAAAGGATAAAAGTTTCAGTCCTTTTTGTTGTGCCGACATCGACCAAGTCATATGCACCAATTCATCGTCATCCAATAAAATATAATCAACCTTGTCGATGGGCAAATCCACTTGTATCGGAACAAAACCCGCAAGCCCTTTCGGTATCAAAGGAGTTTTTAACTTTGCACATCTTTCACGAATTTTAGACTCCTCAAATCGACTTGTGACCATAATGCTATGGGGACCAATTCCCAATTTTTCAATCAAATCCAATCCCGTCATCGATTGCCCAAGAAGTTCATAGTCGACCAAATAGGTGACTTTATTTTTACGATCACCCAATTTATTCACATAAGTTTCAAATTCTGGTCCCGAAGAAAAATGAACAAATTGAATTCCCTGCTCATCCAGTCGTAAAGATTGATAACGTCCGCGCCAAATTTGATGAACACTGTTGTCATCATCCAAAACAATCACTTCTGCTTTCGGAGGCAATACTAATTTTTCAACAAACCACGCCGGAGCTTTTTGTCTGGGAAGTTCAATCGTGATGATCGTCCCCAGCCCTGGATTTGATTGAATCATCAGTTGACCACCAAATTTTTCTACTGTGGTCTTTGCATGATAAAGGCCCAACCCATTTCCGCTGCCTTTTTGATTTTCCTTTCCATGACTAAATCCCATGGTGCCCAACTGCGAGATGATTTGCGCAGGAATCCCTTTGCCGTTGTCGGAAATAACGACCTGAATATTTTTTTCATCTCCACGTAAATGAACAACAAGTCGCCCTTTGCCTTTTTCAAAAGCCTCGACAGAATTATTAATTAAGTTCGATAAAACTCTTTTAAATTCTCCGGAATGAATATTCGCAAAAAATCCATATCCATGGTGAGTGTTCGCATCAATATCTACGTGCAATTGATCTCGGTACTGCATTCGCTTTTCACTGATCAAGGCATCAATAATGGGACTGAGAAGTTCTGTACTGATCGGCATTTTTTGTTCTGCAGAGGAAGATGCTTCTGGACTTGCCTTCTGTGCTTCTGCCAACAAGTTATTGGCAATATCATTGATTCTTTGCACGGAATTTCGCAAGATTGTGCGCTTTTCTTCAGGCACACTTCCCAGAGTTGAAATGATCATATTCAAAGCCGAAAGCGGTGATCGAATATCATGAGAAACTTGACGAGCCACCAGCATTTGAACTTTGGATTTTTCATCTTGCGTCTGTGACTGAACTTGCTGAAGAAGTTCTTTCTGACTTTGTCTTAAGCCCGGCAATGTCGCTAAAAAAAGAATCAGGCAACTGACTATGGAAATGAAAATGGATCCACCATATCCCCAGGAAAAATTCCACACTCCATTTTTGATGGCCAATTCAACCATCACTCCTGAAGCAATGATCGAGAGGAAAAACAAGGTGTAAGTGATAAAAATTTTTCGAAACAACTTTTGTATCAATGGATGTGCTTGCATCGATCACTCCGAAACTGCGTGGATGTTTTTTGATCTTCCTTGGAAGGGTAACATGCGCAAGAGGGGTCTCGCAAGAATGGGACAAAAGAAAAGGAGGTCGAAGGACCTCCTTTGGAAAAATTTCACTCTGTTTCAAGATCTTGCGATCTTAAGAATTAACGAATGGGGGACGTGGTATTGTTATTAAAGTTTCCATTGTTGTTGTTGAAGCTTCCGTTGCTGAAACTTCCAGAATTTAAGTTTGTATCAAATCCCAAAGATCCGTTGGTGTAAGTTCCCAGCTGAATCTGATACAATCGCATTTGCAAAGATTGAATTTCTGCTTGCACACTGCTGGCCATTCTTTGTTTGACCATTTGGTTTTCTTGATACTTCTGCTGCATTTGCATTTGAAGCTGAGCTTGCTGCATCTGCATTTGCATCATCTGACTTTGAAGTTCGATGGATGCCATACCGCCAAGTCCACCGGCTCCACCAACACCCATGCCATTCATTGCGCCTGGCCCAAAACTTCCATTTCCGTACAAACCTGCACCTGGCATCATCCCGTAAGGACCGCCCATGCCACCCATACCGGCCATTCCACCGATTCCGTTGCCGAATGGATAGCCGCCATAGCCACCGTAAGGGGAACCGCCAGCTCCGTAGGGGTAACCGCCGCCACCGTAAAGGCCGCCGCCGATGCCTCCGCCTGGGATCATGCCGTAAGGGTAGCCACCGCCGGCACCATAGGGATATCCTCCGCCGCCACCGCCTAGCATTGCTGCAAGACCTGGAAATCCACCGCCACCATAGATACCGGCTCCGGCACCTGGAAATCCACCGCCTCCGAACATTCCATCCATACCCATGGGGTAGCCACCTCCGCCGTAGCCACCGTAAGGGAATCCGCCATAAGGATTTCCTCCGCCAAAACCACCGTAGAGACCAGCTCCAACACCTGCGCCTGGAAACATACCATAAGGGTAACCGCCTCCTGCGCCGTAACCACCACCACCAAAGGGCCATCCGCCGCCTGCACCAGCGCCGATTCCAGCTCCTGCTCCAAGACCGTAGGGACCATTATATCCCCATGGCCCCATACCTGGCATGTACATACCTCCACCACCTGGTGTGCCATACATACCTTGAGGATAACCAAATAAACCACCGGCTCCGTAAGGACCATAAGCTCCGTAAGGTCCTAGGGCTCCCATGGCGCCACCACCAAATCCTGCGCCACCCATTCCACCGGCACAGGCAAAACCACCAGTTCCTGTCCCACCGCCAAGAGCTCCATAAAGCATTGAACTCATAAAAGGCATTGCGTAGCCAATCGCCGGAGTTGGATTGATCGCCACCCCAAGTTTTTGAGCTTCCGAAATCGCTGTTCTGTTGGAACTGTTCGCCGAGCTGTAGGCAAGCCCACCAAGGAGCGCACTCATTCCCATCAAGCCCCAATTGGGTTTCGTTGGAGCCGAGTAAGAAACTCCGCCACCACCGCTCAATTGACATTCGATACAAACGCCACCTTCAGCTCGCTCACGAGCTTGCTCACGAAGTTCTTCTTTAAGATCATCCAACGCGGCTTTCTTTTCTGCTTTAAGGTCTTTTCTCAATCCTTTAACCTGTTCATTGTAGCCATTCGCTTCATCTTTTTTCGTATTATATTCTTGAGTTTTTTTACGATACTCGCTGTCTTTTTCGATATACTCTTTCGTCAGCTTTTCACACTCTTCCGTGGCTTTACTAGCGAACTCTGTCGGGTTATAATTACGAGTTTGAAGTGCATCCTTTCCACAAAATGCAACCGGACTGATATCATTTTTATCATCAAAAACAGCATTACGATCGCCTTCAAGCTTAGGATAAGCCTTCACCACAGACTGAGCAACTTCCATACTGCAATTGCCGTTTGCGGGGGCTAAATTTTTATAACACGCATTTGTACCCCCCTTAACCTTTCCGTAGTGATTTTTTAAGAAAGAGACGAAATCCGATTGCAATATGCGATTCAATTTTCTTTCAACACTTTCCATTTCACGTTTAGCTTTGGACATCTCAGATTTAGCAGTTCGAGTTTCTTTGTCTGCATCTTTCTTCTTATCAATCAAATCTTCCAACTGTTCTTGCAAATCCGTCACATTCTCCCCCAACTCCACTTGAGTGGGACATGCGGGGTTGGCCATGTACATTCCGGTGCCCCAATATCCGCCGGCTCCTGCGTACTGCGCATAGGTTTGTGGAGCCCATAGCATGGCGAAACTGAATAAAATTGTGACCCATAAACTGCGTTGAAAAGTCATAAAAAGATCTCCATATTTGGATTTTCTCAATAAGTTCATCGTAGCACTGATCGACAGAAGACGGGCCAAACTTAAGGAAAGTTCAGAAAAAGCTGGACTTTAGCAGGATCCAGTTTTGAGACAAGCCAAGCCCTGCCTGCGGAAAGGCTCGCCCATGGCCGAGGACTGGACACCCAATGCTTCTCTTCTATAGAAATTGCAGGGTTGAAGAAAAGCTGTTGTCTTCCCGCATCACCCATGATTAAAAGCCGGCGACTCATAACAAAACACTGATGGAATTATCCAAAGGGGACTTTATGAAAAAGTTGTTTTTCACCATCCCAATGATCCTAGGGCTTTTGACTTTAAGCGGTTGCCGCTTTCACGCCGAAGAATGTTTGAAAATCAAACCGGTTCGATCGGCCAAGGGACAACCTGCCAACCTGACGTTGACTGTGCAGTTGGTGCATCAGTGCAAAGAGGATGACCCCATTGTTCCCTTCAGTGGACTTGATCCAAAAACAGATGTGGCTCGTTTTGTGGAATCCAGCGAAGTTCCTTCAGGAAAAGATTCTGATATTATGGATTGGCTGGAAGAGCTTTTTAAAGACGAGGATCTTGAATCGAAAAACGCTTCCTTGGCAGCCCCCAAAGTTTTTACATTGAGAACCTTATTGCTCTTAGATCTTTCAGGATCTGTTGTTCGAGATGCCGACAAACTGGCTTACCTAAAAAAATCTGCCATTGAATTTGCTCGTCAATCATTAAGTGGCCAAGATGGTGCCCACCATGAATTAAATATCTACGCCTTTGATGGCCAAGAAGATGTCCAAGAGATTGTCAAAAGTCGTAGCTTCAGCGAAATTGAACGAGCCATTCTGGATATTCAATGCCCCAATGCTCGACGTGGAACTTGCATGGATGATTCCACCAATCTATACGGAGCCGTCAGCAAAGGTTTGGATTTCCTAACCCAAATCGAAAGAAAAGGTCTTTCTGCCAGCAATCTGGTGATCTTTACGGATGGGATCGATCGAGCAGGATTGGCAAAACTTTCTGATGTTCAAAAAGAGGTTGAAAAGTTTTTACAAGTTGAAAATCGACATATCTACACCGTTGGACTGGGTAAAAAAATCAATGCTGCCGCTTTAGCCTCCATTGGAAAATCTGGCTACTATTCTGCTGAAAATGCCAAACAACTGACGGTGAAATTTTCCGAAGTTGCCAAAGCCATTCGCAATATCAGCGGAAGTTTCTTTGATATCAAATACTGTTCTCCCAAACGTCAGGGACAACAAAAAGAAACATTATTCTTATTTTCCAAATTGGATAAAGCCCACCCCAAAGATAACAATTACGAATATGGAAGCTTGGACTTTACCTACAATGCCGACGATTTTGCCGGAGGTTGTGATCTTGAAAAATCTGAAGATTGGCAATCGGTTGCCATGGATCGATCGATGCTTCCCTATGACAAGTTTGTCGAATTCTGTAATTACTCATTTTCACCTATCATCTACGTCAGTGTAGGCTACTACAGTGAAGGGATTCCCATGAGTCAGGGATGGTTTCAGGTTCCTAAATTAGCATGCAAACGCATCGCCGTTGGAAAATCTTGGGCTGGTTCTGAAGTCTTCTACTTCGCTCGCGATAAAAAAGATGCAACTTGGGGTGATAAAGATGCTGGAGAAGAGTTCTGCACCAATTCTTCTGACTTTTTATTCCAAGGAAAACAAGTGAAGCGCTGCAAAGGTTTCTTCAATAGTCTGCAAAGTATGGGTCGCATTAAAGTTGATGGTCCTGTTGGATTTAAATATTTTTACTGATCGACCCACGAAATAGAGGAGGACTTCATTATGTTCCATCGTCAAATTCCATCCATCTTTGCTGGTATATCTGTTTTGTGTCTTTTTCTGACTCAAGCTATCCATGCGGATACCTTGTTGAGCGATGAAATTGCGAAGGGGCTTCAAGTTCCCATACAGCGACCTGTCGTTCGAAAAGAAAAGAAAATTCCTTTAAAAAAATTCAATACCCAGATCACATTGGGTGGACAAATTATTCCCATCAAAGTTTTTGGAGAAAAACCTCAAGCCAATTTTGATCTGGGCGAAAACTTTATTTTTTACTATATCGATGGAGACGATGTTTATTACACATCCGTCCAACATATTTTAGATGTGGGAGTTGGAGAACGCGGAGACATCCCTTCTGAGGTTGCGGTCTGTAAAGAACAACAAGACTGGTTTACAACAGAATTAAAAATAAATCCCGCCAGCTGCTTGTATCGATCCATTCAAATTGCAGCAGATTATGAATTAAGTTACTTCCCTCATCTTTTCAAAAATATCACTTCGACAGAATTGGCGCGTCGGTTTTTATTGAATATTGAAGAAAAACTTGTGGCCACAAAAAAAGTTGTGACTGCCGTATCTTTTTCACCAAAGGGTCAAAGTCCATTGGATTGTATCTTTTCGCAATATACGGAGTTGGGAACTGCCTTAAAAACGATGCCTTCCTTGGTTCGTGGTGGGCTTCTGAATCCTAAAGTTTTGGGTCTTGAAAACATCGTGGTCTTTCTTCAATTATTGGATAAAAACGATCAAGGTTCTTTGATCAACTCTGCCTTGACGGATGTCAATTCAACTTTAAAGCCACGCATGAAATTTGATGAGTATCGCCAATTGAATATTTCCACATTGTACAATTCAGACACCAAAGAATGTTCTGTGAAAACGGCGGATCAAATTATCAATGTCATTCAAGGATGGGTGAATCGATTTCCACCTCAACAAGCTGTGGAACTTCAACCCAGCGATCTTGAGTTGATGGAACGAATTCAAAAAGCCTTCCAAGGGCTTGTTTCCACACCTGTCACGACGACGACCCGACCTTGATCGGGAACTTGATGGGAATTTGCAAGCAACTTGTTTGCAAATTCCTTCCCACTTGCCTGATTAATTTTCACAACCTACCATATCATCATGAACAAAACTGCAATTCTTTGTGTGGATGATGAAGCTGACAACGTCGATGCCCTGGAACGTTTGCTTCGAAAAAAATATCAAGTTTTCAAAGCGACATCAGGGGTTCAAGCTTTAGATCTTTTGCAAAATCCTGGAACTCCGAATATCGCGGTGATTTTAACAGATCAACGGATGCCGGAAATGAATGGCGTGGAGTTTTTGGAAAAGTCCATGCAGATAGCTCCACATGCTGTTCGAATTTTAGCAACGGGATATGCCGACATGAAAGCTGTTGTTGATGCTATCAACAAAGGTCATATCTACAATTATATTGCAAAACCTTGGGAACCTTTTGATTTAGAAAACTTGATTGATAAAGCTGCGGAACGTTTTCACTTAGCGGAAGATCTTCGACGAACCAACCGACAATTGCAAGTGGCTCTGGAAGATTTAAAAACTCTGGATGCGGCAAAAACTCAATTTATGCTTTTGATCAATCATGAATTGAAAACTCCACTGACGGCCATTTTGAGCTTCAGTGAATTGCTGAAGGAAAGTTCTCTTTCGGATGAACAAATTATTTTTCAAAAACGTATCCATCAAAATGCGGAACGTTTGAAAAAATTGATCGAGGACACTTTGCTGATCATGAAAGGACAACTTGGACAATTGAATGTGCATCGGGAAAGTTTTGAGTCCAAGTCCTTATTGCAAATGAATCATGATCTGCTTCGAAAAGCTCAAGTTAAAAATTTACGTTGGAATGTTGAAGATCCAGGGCGAAGTTTAAAAGCAGACCTGGTCCTTTCAACTCAGATTCTGCATCGGCTTGTGGATAATGCCATTAAAAATGCCACTGAGAATTCCGAATTGCATATTCATCTTGATTTTCCTGAAAATGGATTTCGAGTCCATGTACGTAATCAAGGTCCCTGCATTGATTCGGGGACTCTGAGAAAAATTCAATCTCCCTTCTATATTGATGAAGAAGCCATGCACCACTCCGCGGGCACTGGACTTGGTTTGTCTGTCTGCAAGGCTTTGATCAGTGCCATGGGTGGCCAACTGCAGATCGAAAATTTGAGTGATGGAGTTCAAGCTTCGTTCCAAATTTAGCTTTTTCAACAATGAAGACTTTGGACTCCATGGTAAAACTCTTTTCCATCAGCGACCGCCCTTCCTGAGATTCCCCCTGGCTTCGGCCCTCAAATTGCATTTCAGCCGTCATGGAGGTCTATGATGGCTTACATTTTTCTTTTTCTTTCTCTGATCACTCTGCCCGGCTGGACTGCGATCAAATCTGTCAGCAATTCGGACATCGTCATGACTGTGGGAAAAACAACCCGCGTGAAAGCCTCTGACTTGAATCGCATTTGGATTGAAAGTGGTAAAATCATTAAAGTCGCCGATCCCGCCAGTTTGACATTTCAAGCTTTAAAATTAGGGTCTTCCAGGGTCTTGATTGGATCCCAAGAGTTTCATTTTTATGTTGTAACTCCAGATCAACTGAAAACCTATGAAGCCTTACAACAAGTGATCAAAGATACATTTGATTTGCATTTAGAAGTCCAAGACCGAGGCATTGTTGTCACTGGGCTTCTTCCGCATATTCAAGATTACTCGCGACTGACCCATGCCATGCAAAATATCCAGGGAAATTTTATTCTTAGCTGCAAAGTTGATCCTGTTGTTCAAAAAGAAATTCTAGAAATTCTTCGCCGCCAATTATCCAAATCAGGACTTGCCATGAGCAACTTTCGATTTGCGCCCTTTTTATCCACGGACATTTATGAAAAATCAGAACTTCTGGATAGATATCGAAAAGCATTGGAACCCATGGGAGTCCTTGTTGAAAAGTCTGTGGAAAGTGTGGATATGGCCCCTTTAGTGCGATTGAAAATCACAGTGACAGAAATGAAAAAAGATCTTCTGCGAACTTGGGGTGTGAAATGGCCGACTTCCATGTCTGCCAACTTGATCTCGGGAAAAGCCGTGGAATCCATTGATTTGGATCTCCAAGCCTTGGAAGAGCAAGGGCATGGTAAGGTTTTAGCTCATCCTGAAATTCTGACCCGAAGTGGAAAAGAAGCTGAATTCTGGGCCGGCGGAGAGTTTCCCATTCGAATTAAAACAGCGAATGTTCTGGCTGTTCAATGGAAAAAATATGGGATCACGTTGAAAGTGAAACCCACCGTCGATTCCTTGGGTCGCATGAGCATTGCGATGGAAACCGAAGTTTCAAGTCTGGATCCATCCCGTGCCGTCGAAGGAATTCCTGCGATGTTGAATCACCGCGTGCAAACTCATTTTGATTTACTGAACTCACAAACGATTGTCCTTTCTGGGTTAATTAAGAATGAAGAAGCCAACTCCAGCGATGGGCTACCTGGCTTATCTTCCATTCCCATTCTGGGGTCCCTTTTTTCAAGTAAAAATTTTCGTGAAAATCGAACGGAACTTGTCATTCTTGTTCATCCAGAGGTGCTTCCATGAATTCCGAATTCTTGCCTCTGTGCCAAAAAATAGAAAAGCAAATTCATGATTTACAAATGGTCCAAAATCGTTTTGCTGGAAATTCAAAAAACTTAGATGATCTTGTTCTGCAAACAATTCACAAGACCATCGAATCATCCTCGGAAGAAATCAAAAAAAGAATCCAGCAAGAGTTCTATGAATTTGGTCCTCTTCACGCCCTTTTTCAAGACACCGACATCACTGAAATCATGGTGACATCCCATGATTATATTGCCTTTGAAAAGGCTGGAAAAATTTCCACCTTTCAGGATCACTTTTGTTCAAAAACTTCTTACCTGGCAGCCCTCGAAAGAATTTTAAAAATATGCAAATGTCATACAAGTAAAAATATCCCCATGGTGGATGCGAAGTTTATGGATTTTCGTTTGCACTTGATCACAGATGAAGTGACTAAAAACCAACCTCTGTTGACTTTACGAAGACATCCTCAAAACGTCTGGACTTTGGATCGACTGCTGGCAAATCAGTGGTGCACAGAAACTGAGTTAGAAACTCTTCGTCAGATTTTAAAGCATAAAAAAAGCTTTCTGGTTTTAGGCAACACGGGATCTGGAAAAACTTCTGTGACCAATGCAATGTTGCATGAACTTCCATCCCATGAACGCAATATTCTGATCGAAGACACCGAAGAACTTCGACTTCCCAATTCGGTCAGTTGCCGTTTATTGACTCGGATGGATGCCCATGAACAGCTGACACCAATTTCACAAAGCATATTGGTGCGCCAAGCCCTTCGCATGCGTCCCGATCGGATTGTGTTGGGGGAAATTCGTAGTGAAGAAGCTAAGGATTTTTTAATGGCCCTGTCCACAGGGCATGAAGGAAGCTTTGCTACCTTGCATGCCAATGATCCTCAGCAGGCCTTGATACGCTTGGAGATGCTGGTGCAAATGGCTTGCCCCCAGTGGAGTCTTGAGTCCATACGACGATTGCTGCAATTGAGTTTGAGCTACCTGATTGTGTGTCGACGTCACCCCAATGGAAAGCGATCTTTGGGTGGAATTTACAAAGTGGGCTCCTTGGAAAGTTTTGGACTGCTGTTGGAAAAAATGCATTAGGCTGCAGCTGATTTTTTCTGCTGAGGTAATCGAATTTCAAAGCATGTTGGATTCGCCCTGGAAATCAAAGTCAATTGACCTCCATGCTTTTCAATAATTCCTTTGGAGATGCTTAATCCCAAACCCGTTCCAACTCCAGGAGCTTTGGTTGTAAAAAAAGGCTGCATCAGTTTCTGCACCAGATGCTCGGGGATTCCACAGCCATTGTCCGACATTCTGAGTACAAGATCATGGCCCTCTGCTATCAGATCCCATCGAATCCACTTCTTCGAAGTATCTTTTCTGTCCTTCGAATTCAAAGCATCATGAGCATTGTTCATTAAATTCATCATGACCTGTTCAATTTGAACAGGATTACAATTCAAGAAAACCTCATCCATCGCTGGCAAGTGAACCTCAATTTCAGCTTGCTTCAGTCGTTCTGTACTTAAACTCAGGACTTCTTGAAACATATTTTTTAAGGGAGTTTCTCGCGCGGCTTCACCATCACTGTCCCGAGCAAAATGACGGAGACCTTGGACAATTTCTGCCATACGACCTGTGGTTTTTTGGATCAAATCAAAACTTTCACGGATTTTAGGATCACCTGGCTGAATTTGACCACGATCCAAAGATTTCATCATAAACTGAGCTTTCGCCTGAATAATCGACAATGGGTTATTGATTTCATGGGCCACACCCCCCGCCATCTCACCCAGTGCGGACATCTTTGCAGAGTGAATCAACATCATTTGCTGTTGATCGATGACCCTCTGTTTTTGCTCAGAGTCTCGAATATGATCTGCCAATTTTTTATTGGCTTTTCGTATTTCAAGAAAGTCCACAACCATTCGAGCAAGTGCCTCTAAAGCTTTGATTTGATCTTCGTTGAGTTTTCTTGGCTGATTATCAATCACACATAAGGTTCCCACAGACAAACCCGAGGGAGTTTTCAAAGGTGCCCCTGCATAAAAACGAACATGCGGCGCTCCTGTCGCTAGAGGATTATCCGCAAAGCGTGGATCGGCAAAGGCATCCGGAACAATAAAGACCTCTGTCTGATGAATGGCATGACCACAGTAGCTGATATCACGTGGAGTTTCCGTGGCAGCTAATCCCACACGAGATTTAAACCACTGCCGATCCTCATCAATCAAACTCACCAATGCAATGGGTGTCTGACAGATGGTTGACGCAAGCAGTGTGATATCATCAAACTGACGTTCCGGCGACGTATCTAAGACTTCGTACTCACGAAGTATCTTCAATCGCTGTTGGTCATTCGATAAAACTGGAGCCTTTTTCATGAGTTCCTCTCGAACTCACTTCGGTTGAAAGTAAAAAACTATTGATGATTTTAAGAATTTATGAAGTTTTTTTATAAAAAAACTTTGTGAATCTTGATCCACACGCCTTGTTTCTGGACGTTTGTCTAAATTAATTCTTTCTTCTCAAGTTGAGACGCACCTGAACCGAAAGGATCATTACCACACAGGAGGTGGGGTTTATGGAAAAGATTTCCAGTATTGTACCCAGCAGTAAGCGTATCATCGCAGAAGATTCTTCAGATGCATTGCCTGTTCGCCCAGGAGCCCCAACCTTTGGACGCAAAGAAAGTCGCGCCGAAATCAGTGACAGAGTGACCATGTCAACTCTGGCCAAAGACTTCGGAGCCAAAGAACTTGCGGACCGAAAGCCTGTGGGGAATCCTCGAGAAGATGCAAGAGCTCGTATCGTCACAGAATTGTCTGCAAAATTTTTCAATACAAAACTTCGCGAATCAGGTCCTGATGCGATGAGCAGCTCGGAAAAAGCCGTTGAGCGCAATCAGGAATTCGCAGATATTCCTTCCGAAGTTTCTGCGAAAGAATCTTTTTCCTCGATGAATTCTCCTCGAGGTCAAAGGTTAGATCGCTTAGCTTAAATTTTGAAGTTTAAGATTTTGCATCCATATCTTCTAAAAACTTTTCAGCTTGTGGGCTTAATTTTACGCCCACTTCGGCCAATTGCTCGCGTTCAACTTCACTTGGACAGTCAGACATCAAGCAGGTCGCTTTTGCTGTTTTTGGAAAAGCAATGACTTCACGGATAGCTTCTGTTCCTGTCAGCAACATCACCAAACGATCCATACCCCATGCAATACCACCATGTGGAGGAGTTCCATACTTCAAAGCTTCAAGGAAAAATCCAAATTTTCTTTGAGTTTCTTCAGGGCTCATTCCTAAAAGTTTGAACATGGCCTGCTGAATTTCATTGCGATAAATACGAATACTTCCGCCACCAATTTCATAGCCATTGCAAACCAAGTCATAAGCTTTTGCCAACATACTTCCAAACTTGGATTCATTGCCTTCGAAGAGATCTTGCAAAAATTCATCTTGCGGAGCCGTGAATGGATGATGACGAGCCACCCAACGCTTATCATTCGGTGAGTACTCTAAAAGTGGGAAATCCACAACCCACAGGAAATGATCCTTGGTTGTATCAATCAGTTGAAGTTCTTTTCCTAAATGCAAACGTAAGGTCGACAAGGAAGCACAGGCTGTTTCGTAATCATCTGCAACAACTAATGCAGCATCCCCTTTTTGGGCTCCGGTTTTTGCAAAAATCTCTGCCAATTTTTCTGGTGAGAAAAATTTGGAAATCGGAGATGCCAAACTTCCATCCGCTTCGGATTTGATCCAGACCAATCCTTTTGCTCCCGCTTTCTTTGCAAGTTCTGTCAATTTATCAAATTGTCCACGTGTGAAACTTGCACCTTTGGGAACGGCAATCCCACGCACAATTCCGCCACGAGCTAAAACTTCGTCAAAAACTTTGAATCCAGAACCTTGAACAACTGTTTTTAAATCCTGAATTTCCATCCCAAAACGTGTATCAGGTTTATCATTTCCAAAACGATCCATGGCCTCTTGGAAACTCATGCGTGGCAAAACACCCACATCAACGCCTTTGATTTCTTTCCAAATCATACGCAACATGCGCTCATTCAGATCCATGATATCTTCACGATCAATAAAGCTCATCTCCATATCGATTTGACTAAATTCTGGTTGACGATCGGCACGCAGATCTTCATCGCGGAAGCATCGTGCGATTTGAAAATAACGATCATAACCCGCAATCATCAATAACTGCTTCAAGGTCTGTGGACTTTGAGGAAGAGCATAGAAATGCCCCAAATTCACACGCGAAGGGACTAAGTAATCACGAGCTCCTTCGGGAGTGCTCTTGTACAAAATAGGAGTTTCGACTTCTAAAAATTTATTTTCAGAAAGAAACTTTCGAACCAACTGGGCCACTTTATGGCGAGTGATCAAATGGTTCTGAAGACGCGGAGAACGTAAATCCAAATAGCGATACTTCAACCGCAAAGTCTCGGAAACATTCTTGTCGTCAATTTGAAACGGAGGCGTGGCACTTTCATTCAAAATTTCACAGCGAGAGGCTTCGATCTCGATGGCGCCTGTTTTCAATTTAGAATTCACCATGCCCGATGGACGCAAACGCACAACTCCCTCAACCGCGACAACGTATTCGGCTCGAAAATCTTTGGATGTGGATGTTGCTGCTTGATTG
>JACCDG010859842.1_pt1 | contig 15940 bp, 11 predicted proteins | sample 7442471 | NCBI WGS metagenome assembly JACCDG01 (sample SAMN15323444, study PRJNA562643) | freshwater metagenome | isolation source: river surface water | place: USA:Blue River Watershed | collected 2017-08-17 | reverse complement strand
TCACCGGTGATATTGGCCTCGTTGATTGACGAGAGTCCGTCCACGACGACCCCGTCCGCGGCGACCGCGCCGCCGGGCCGGACGCGCACACGGTCGCCGATCGCCAGCGCGGAGGCGAGGACCGTCTCCGTCCCGCCGTCCGCCCGGAGCCGCTCCGCCTGCGGCGGCGCCAGCGCGAGCAACGCTTCCAACGAGCGTCGGCTCCGCTGCACGGCGACCTTCTCGAGGAGCTCCGCGAACGAGAACAGCACGGCGAGCGTCGCGGCCTCGAAAACCTCCCCGACGCCAATCGCGGCAAACACCGCGATCGTCATCAGGAAGGACATCCCGAGCTTGAAGCGCCGCGCCTGCCGGAGACCGCCACCGAAGAAGTTCGCGCCGCCGATGAGCGCCGCCGCTAGCGACAGCAGCGTCGACGCGTCTGGGGCGAGCAGTGAAGCGTGCGCACCCTCGCGCGCGCCGAGGACGATGGCCGCGATCCAGCACGCGCCGCCGATGTAGGTGCGGGTGGCCTCGCCGCCGCGCCATGCCGAGCGACGCGCGCTCATGGGACCTCCGGCGAAATGTCCTTGCGGCCCTCGATCCAGCGATACAGCGTCGGGAGCACGAAGAGCGTGAGCAGCGTCGACGTGAACAACCCGCCGATCACGACCGTCGCCAGCGGCCGCTGGACCTCCGCGCCGGTGCCGGTCGAGAGCGCGACCGGGATGAAGCCGAGGCTCGCGACGAGCGCCGTCATCAGGACTGGTCGCAGGCGGTCGGTCGCCCCTTGGTGCGCCGCGTCGGCGGCGGTGAGTCCCGACTCCCGGAGCCGTTGCACCGTCGTCAGCAACACGAGTCCGTTGAGCACCGCCACGCCGAAGAGCGCGATGAACCCGATGGATGCCGACACCGAGAGGTGCAGGCCGCGGAGATACAGCGCGACGACGCCGCCGACCGCCGCGATGGGCAGGTTGACGAGCACGAGCCCCGCCAATGCCCAAGAGCGCAGCGACGCGAACAACAGCACGGCGATCATCGCGAGCGAGATCGGCACCACCAGCCGGAGCCGCGCCATCGCGCGCTCCTGATTCTCGAACTGCCCGCCGTAGACGATGAAACTGCCGCTCGGGACCTTCACGTCGCGCGCGATCGCCGCCTGCACGTCACGCACGAAGCCGCCGAGGTCACGGCCCGACACGTTCGCTTGGGCGAGCACATACCGCTGCGCCGCCTCTCGGCTCACCTGCACCGGTCCGGGCTCGATGCCGATCGTTGCGAGCTGCCGGAGCGCGACCCGAGCGCCCGATGGCGCCGGGATCGTGATCGCCCCGATCGCTTCCGGCGAGCTGCGCAGTTCATCAGGATAGTACACCGCGACGTCCACGGCCCAGTTCCCCTCGACCAACGTCGCAACGGGCTTTCCGCCGACGGCGGTCTCGAGTGCTTCCTGAACCTCGGTCACCGGGATGCCGAATCGCGCCATGGCGGCGCGATCGAGGCGCACATTCAGATAACCCTGTCCCTCGGTGGCCTCGACTCGTACGCTCGCCGCACCGGGAATGCGCCTCAGGACCGCCGCAACCTCTTCAGCGACGGCGAGATTGCTCGCAGGGTCGTCGCCGAACACCTTCACGGCGAGGTCCGCGCGAACGCCGGAGATGAGCTCGTCGAGGCGCATCGCCATCGGCTGTGTCATGCCGACGGCGAGCCCTGGAACGCGCTCCTCGATGCGGTGCTGGATCTCTTCGGCGAGGCTGTCCTTCGAGACGCCGTCGCGCCACTGGTCGTGCGGCTTCAGCATCACGAACACATCCGAGCGATTGACGCCCATCGGATCGCTGCCGATCTCCGGGCGACCGGTGCGACTCACGACCGTGAGGACCTCCGGCGACTCCTTCACCGCGCGCTCGAGCTCCGCCTGCATCCGCGTCGACGCGCTGAGCGAGACCGCGGGGTCCTTGGTAACTTCCACGAGCAGTGAGCCTTCATCGAGTTCCGGGAGGAACTCCGTGCCGAGCTTCGGGACGAGCAACATGGCCGACGCAAAGACGACGACCGTCGCCAGCACCGTCCGCCGGGGATGCTGCGTCACTCGACGAAGGAGGCCGCCATACGAATGTTCGAGCGCCCCGGAGATGCGCTCGGCCAACTTCGACTCACGCGCGCCACGACGGAATACCCAGGTGCCAATTGCCGGCACCGCGACGAGCGCGAGCAACAGGCTCCCGAACAGCGCGATCGCAACCGTGATCGCCATCGGCCGGAACATCCGCGCCTCGAGCCCCTGCAGGCTCAGGATCGGAACGTACACGAGCATGATGATGAGCACGCCGAACGCGATGGGGCGCGCTACCTCGTGCGCGGCGGACAGAAGCCGACGGCGGATGCCAGCGGCATCCTGCGGCAGCCGTCCCTTGGCCTCGTCGTCGTGCAGCGTGCGCACGAAGTGCTCGGTCATCACGACCGCGCCGTCGACAATCATGCCGAAGTCGATCGCCCCGAGGCTCATGAGGTTGGCCGAGAGCCCCAGCCACCGCATGCCGAGGAAGGCGAAGAGCAGCGAGAGCGGAATGGTGGCCGCGACGAGCAGCGCCGCGCGTACATTGCCGAGTGCGAGCAGCAGCACGGCGATGACGAGAAACCCGCCCTCGACGAGGTTCACGCGCACGGTCCTGAGCGTCCCGTCCACCAGATCGGTCGCGTCGTAGTAGCTGGCGACCTTCACGCCCTCGGGGAGCGAGGCATTGATCGCCTCGACACGGGCGCGCACTTTCCGCACGACTTCGCGACTGTTCTCGCCGCGCAGCATCATGACGATGCCGGAGACAACCTCTCCCTCCGCGTCGCGCGAGACCGAGCCCTGCCGGATCTCCGCGCCGAAGCGGACGTTGGCCACGTCACGCACGAGGACAGGGACTCCGGACGCGCTCGCGCGGATCACCGTCCGCTCAAGGTCCTCCAGCGTGACGGCTTGGCCGAGCCCTCGCAGGATGTACTGCTCGTCTTCGTGCTCGAGGTAGCCGCCCGCGGCTACCGCACTGTTGGCCTCGACCGCCTCGACCACGTCGTGCAGCGTGAGACCGAAACTGACGAGCCGGTCGGGGCGGATCACCACCTGCGCCTGCCGGACAAACCCGCCGAACGAGTTGATCTCGGTCACCCCCGGCACGGTCCGCAACTGCGGGCGCACGATACGGTCGTGGATCGTGCGGATCTCCGTGAGGTCCCGACCAGGCGCCTCGACGACGTACATGTAGATCTCGGAGTTCGCGGCGGCAAGCGGCGCCAGCTGCACCTCCGCGTTGGCGGGGAGCGTGGCGCGGGCGGACTGCACGCGCTCGCTCACCAACGTGCGCGCACGCTGGATCTCCATGTCGTCCTCGAACACGATCGTGATCGAGGCGAATCCGTACTTGCTCACGGAGCGCACGCGCTGGACGCGCGGCAGTCCGCTCAACGCCACTTCGAGGGGGAAGGTCGTCAGGCGCTCGACCTCCACCGGTGCGAGCCCGGGAGCCTCGACGAGTACCGCCACCTGCACGTCCGTCAGGTCAGGGAACGCATCGACGCGCAACGTGGACAGTGCCCAGAGCCCGGCGCCCACCAAGAGCACGAGCAGACCAGCCACCATCCCGCGCTCGCGGATGCCCCACGAGACCAACTGATCGACGACCGTCGGACGTTCGCCCTCGATCGGCGACGGGAGTTCCGGCGTACGCATCAGTGGTCACCCTCGCCGAAGGCCGCCTTGGAGAGCTCCGACTTCACCGTGAAGGCGCCACGGATCACCACCTGCTCGCCGGGCCGAAGCCCGTCGAGTACGCGGACGCGACTGCCGACGGTCCGCACCGATCCCGGCGACGACAACGACTCGGTGCGGACTTCGCGCCGCTCGAAGGTGCGCTCACCGACGTTCACGAACACCACTTGCGACAATCCATCGGTCACAATCGCCGAGGCCGGCACGGTGAGCACCTGTCCGCCCTCGGCGGCACCGGTCTCCACCCGGACGGCGGCGTACATCCCGGGGCGGAGAACACCGCCGTTGTTGGGGACGTGCAGCACGGCTGGCACCGTGCGCGTCTCCTCGTCGAGCATGTCACGGAGTCGCTCCACCTCGCCCGTGAAACGCAGCTCGGGAAACGCGGCGACCGTGATCGTCGCACGTCGTCCGACGCGCACGGCGGCAAGGGAGACCTCGGGCACCTGCGCGACGACATCCACCTCACTGAGGTCCGCGATGGTGACGACTGGCTCGCCGGCCTCGATGGACCCGCCGGCGATGAGATGGCCCTTCACGACGCGGCCCGCGAACGGGGCGCGGAGGACTAACGTCGTCTGCGGCGTGCCACCGGCGCGCAGCGTCTCGATCTCCGGTGCACTCACGGCCATCAACTCAAGTCGGCGCACCGCGGCGGCAGCCAGGGCCGTGGCCCCCGCGGAGTCCGCGGTGGTGGCCAGCATGCGCGCGCGGCGCGCGGAGAGCTGCACGTCGCTCTGCGCCGCGAGGAACTCGGGCGAAAAAAGCTCTGCCACAGGCTGACCGGCGGCGACCGCGTCGCCCTCAACCACGAGGACCTTCTCGAGTCGGCCCGCGATGCGCGACGATACGAGCGCGACTCGGCGTGGATCGAGTTCGACGGTTCCGGGAACCTCGAGCGCCGCGCGATCGGACGCGGCGAGGTCACGCTCGAGCCGCGCGGCCTCGACCGCGATGCGAGCGGATTGCATCCCGGCTTCGGTCAAGGTCACTTGGACGGGTACGGCGTCCGCCCCCGCGTGCTCCTCCGGATCTGCGGAAGCATCGGGCGTCGCACCTCCGCAGGACATGAGGGCGAGGGATAGGGCCGCAGTAGACAATGCGAAGGAGAAGCGATGATCCATGGTCGTCAATCCCAGTGCGCGTCGCGCGGACCGAAGTCCCGCACTCGCGAGGTGATGAGTGAGAATCAGGCGGAGGCTCACGGAGTCTCCGGCATCGAGATGATCGAACCGCCCATCAGCGCCGCGCGTATGGAGGCCGCATCCCGGATGGCGTCGGCGCGGTCGAGCTCCACGCGGAGCAGCGCGCGTTCGAAGTCGAGGAGTTCGAGGAGCGTCAGCGTGCCGGCGCGATAGTGGGCGAGCGCCGTCTCCCGCTCCTGCTCGGCGGCGACGAGCAGTGCACCGTCGAGTGCGGCGAGGCGCACGCGCGCCGCGTCATAGAGCACGACCTGCTGATGCACTTCGATGGAGACCCGGCGCCGCGCTTCGGCGAGCCCTTGCTGCGCCGCGTCGCTCCCGAGTCTTGCCGCCTCGGCGGCCGAACGGTTCGCACGGTCGGCGGTGAACGGGAGGGTCGAGGAGAAGCCGACAACGAGGCCCGCGGACGGGCCACCGTTGATGGGCCCCATCCGTTGGAGTCCGACATTTCCGCCGAACTGCGTACGCTGTGAGGCTGTGACCAGCGCGGCGTCCGCGCGACTGCGGTCCGCGCGCGCGAGCGCCTCGCGGACCTCCGGGCTCAGATCGACGAGTGAATCCGAATCCTGGAAGGGAACGAGTGCGCGCGGCCAGGACGCCGCGAGTCCATCGCTCGCTGCAAGCGCGAGCAGTTGGTCGAACCGGGCGACCATTCCGTCCGGCGTCACCAGCGCGCGGAGCGCGGCGCCCGCCGCAACGCGCGAAGCTTCTGCCTGCGCGACCTCGGCGGCCGTCCGAAGCCGCTCGGTGCGCACCCGCAGGACGTCGACATAGCGGGCCGCGCCGGAAGCAAAGCGCGTGTTGAGGGCGCTCTCCGCTTCATCCAGCAACGCGTCACTCCGCCGCAGGCGAGCCACGACACGCTCGGAGGTGGTCAGGGCAGCGAGCGCCTCGAGCACCTGAGGCGCGAGTCGCCTGTCGGCCGCCAGCACAGCGCGCTCGGCGTCGCGGATGTCGGCATCGACCCGCCGCTCCGCCGCCGTGCGCACTGCGCCGCGGACGAACAGGCGCGACACGCCTGCCTCGAAGTTGCCACGCGGCACATCAAAGCCGTTGCCGTCGACGACGCCGGCGGCGAATTCCAGCGGGGCCGAGCGGCCCGCCGCCCCGCGTGATGCGCGGGCCGCTTCGAGTGTTCGTCGTGCGCGCAAGATCGCCGGGTCGTTCGACCGCGCCATCTCGGTCAGTTCGCTGACGATAGCGCCGATGTCCCGCGGCAGTGCCTGCGACACGAGGCGACCTGGCGTCATCGACGTGATGAGTGGTACGAGAATTAGCAGTGCGAGTCGACGCGGTACGCGCGCCTCGCTCAACTCGAATCGAGAGATCCGGTTAGCAACAAACGATGACATGGTGTCCCTGTGACGCCACACGACGCGCCCGAGCGCGCCGCGTGCGGTGAAGGTCTTCAAGAGAATGAGAGGTCGCCGACCGCGGTCGGCGTGGCGCTACGGACTCCAGACGCGCAAGGACGCGTCGAGTCGGTCAGGCCAACGCGGGCGGGCGCGCGGGAGGGGCGTCGGAAAGCCGCCCGAGTTTAAACGCGCAGCGCGGGAATCCGCGGCGACGCAGCTCAGCCAGCTCGATGCGAACGCCGGAGCCAGTCACCATTTGGGCGTGGGCGTGCGAACAGTGGCAAACATGCATCGGGTGATCAGGCAGGTCGTTCGCGCCACGGTCCGGCACATCCGCCGACGCAACGTGGACCTGCAACGCACGCCCGTCCGCGTCGCACGCGTCCGGCAATGCCTGCTCTAGCAACGGCAAAAATGCCACGACCGCGATGAGAAGGCGGCGCGTCGCCGATGATTGAACAAGGCGCATGAGCGCTTTGAGAGGAGCCACAATCGAAGGATACACTCCGATTCGTTCGATCGAAAGGGGCCGCTTCGGAATGCGCCGGAAGGCCGGTTACTCGACGCTTTCTGCCGACGAGAGCAGGTGCGGTAGCGGTTGAGGGGCCTCGACTCCATCTCGTTGAATGGTTGGCCGAGGCCCCACAACCGCAATTCGTGGGAGCGCTCGCAGCGGCGGCAGCCGCCTTACCGAGCTGCTTGATCTCACGCAACGTGAGATCAAAGAGTCACAGGCCACCGAAGCGCGCAGCGAAATGACGTAAACTGGCTTAGAGCGTTTCGCGTCGGAGCAACTGCGCATTGACCGCAACCACCACGGTGCTTGCGGACATCAAGACTGCACCGAGCGCGGGCGAAAGCAGCAACCTCCACCCCGCGAGAACGCCTGCCGCGAGCGGGATGGCGACAATGTTGTAGCCCGCCGCCCACCAGAGATTCTGCATCATTTTTCGGTACGTCGCGCGAGATAGCGAAATGATTCGCGGAATGTCGCGCGGGTCCGATCGCACGAGCACGATGTGCCCAGCCTCGACCGCGACATCGGTTCCGGCGCCAATCGCGATTCCAACGTCCGCCGTCGCGAGCGCTGGCGCATCGTTCACACCATCTCCGATCATCGCGACGCGACGTCCGGATGCTTGGATCTCGCGTATGTGCCGCGCCTTGTCCTCGGGCAAGACCTGCGCTAGCACGTCGTCGATTCCAAGCTCGGCAGCGACCGCATTCGCGACTTCGCGGGCGTCACCGGTCATCATCGTCACGCGTACGCCGAGCTCGTGCAACGAATCGATGGCCGCGCGACTTTCGGGGCGGATCGCGTCGGCGACCGCGAGTGCAGCCAAGACCTCTCCGCCCCGCAGCAGGTAGATGACCGCGCGCCCGTTGCGCTTCGCTTCCGCGACAGTGTCGGTGAGCGGTGGTCCCACCGTTGCAGAACGTTCGGCGAGAAGCGCCGGACCACCGAGCTCGTATGGCACGCCGTCAATCGTAGCAGTCACCCCACGACCGGGCAGTGCGCGGGCATCCGTAACGGCAGGGAGCGCGACGCCCTCCTCGAGAGCCGTGCGCACGATGCCCCGCGCAATGGGGTGCTCCGACTGTGACTCCACGCCTGCCGCGAGACGCAGCGCTTCTGCGCGTGTCACGCCCTCGATGGTCGCCAGCGCAACGACGCGGAACTCACCGAGCGTCAGCGTACCCGTCTTGTCGAACACCACGGTGTCGAGGTTCCGCGCTTCCTCCAGTCCGCGACGGTCTCGCACGAGCAGTCCGTTGCGCGCCCCGAGCGCGGTGGAGATCGCGACCACCAAGGGCACTGCGAGCCCCAACGCGTGCGGGCAGGCAATCACCAACACGGTCACCATGCGCACGATCGCAACGTCGACCGTCGCGCCCGCCGCGAGCCAACCTACCACCGTGAGCGCGGCGGAGACAATGGCGATGATCGTCAGCAGGCGCGCGGCGCGATCCGCTAAGTGCTGCGCGCGAGATTTTGACTGCTGGGCGTCCGCGACGAGGCGCATGATGCCAGAAAGCTTCGTCTTCTCGCCGGTCCCCGTCACGGCGACTTCTAGCGCCCCGTCACCGTTGATCGTCGCGGCGATCACCGCATCGCCGGGGCCGCGCTTCACCGGGCGCGACTCGCCGGTGATCACCGCTTCGTTCATTGCGCTGGCACCCCGAACGATTGTTCCATCGGCCGGGACCCGCTCCCCAGGGCGGATCAACACTCGATCACCCTCGCGCAGCTCGGCGACCGGCACCGTCTCGGTCCCAGATTCGGTCACGCGAGTGGCCTCATCCGGGAGGAGCTTGGCGAGTTCGCGAAGCGCACCCTGCGCTTGGCTGATCGAGCGCATCTCGATCCAGTGGCCGAGCAGCATTACGGTCACGAGGGTCGCGAGCTCCCACCAGAGCGCCTCCGCCGCGATCACGCCGAGGGCGACGACCCATGAGAAGACGAACGCCACGCTGATTGCCAACGAGATCAGCGTCATCATCCCGGGGCGGCGGGCACGAATCTCCCCCAGCGCCGAGCGAAGGAATACGAGCCCGCCATACAGAAAGACGGCGGTGCCAAGGACCGTCGGCACTTGATGCGAGTACGGGAACCGCGGCGCCGAATAGCCGAGCAGCTCCTCGATGTGCGGCGACCACACGACGACGGGCACCGTCAGCAGGAGGGACAGCCAGAAGCGATCGCGGAACATCTCCGGGCTGTGCCCCGCGTGCTGGTCGTCACCGCTGTGCGCATCGGCGGCGGGGCCGGAATGATCACCCCGATGCGCGCTCGGTGTCGGCGCCGCGTGACCGGCGTGCGCCTCGTGCTGATGATGGCCGTGCTCGTGCGTGCCGTGCATCGCCGACCTCACTCAGTCCTAGGTGAACTCCCTGCGCTCGCGACCCGGTTACCTCGACGTTACCTCCAGAGGCGAAGCCCCGCGACGAAGCGAGTCTCGCCAGTCTCCGCGCCCGCCGCGCGCGCGAGACTCGCCGTGCGCCCGTGCGTCCGATCCCACACGACACCGATGTAAGGGGCAAACTCCCGGCGGATCTCGATGCGCGTCCGCAAACCGAAGGAGGTGCTGCTGAGCCCGCTGCCGATGCCGAACTCCGCGTCGTCGCGCAAGGCAACCGCTGACTCGAGCCGCGGCTGTAGCACGATGCGTTGCGTAAGGAAAAGATCGTATGAGGCAGTGAGATCGAGCGACGCGTTCCCGTCCGTCGCCACGAACAGCGAGGGCTCCATCTCGAACCATCCCGGCGCGAGACCTTGCAGCGCGACCACGGCGCCGACCCGCGACGCCTTGGCGACGCCCTCGGCCCGCTGGTCCACCCGAAGCCCGAACTGCGCGTCCCACCACGGCGACACGAGCCGTCCGTACAGCAGCTGATACTCCCCGTGCGTCGCGGAGCCGCGCGTGGCGAATCCGCCATCGGCCTTGGCCCAGAGGCGGTGCACGGCACCGCCGGTCCAACCCACGAGATCGAAATCGACCGCGCGGTCAGCGATCCCCGGCGCGTACTCCAAGACCTCCGACAGGATGTACGTCTCAGGCGACCACGCCATCCCGTGCAACCCCTTATGCGCCGACGTGTCGGCTGCCTGCCCGGGGGCCGACGAAGGAATCGAAGCTACGACGAGAAGCGCGAGCGAGGCGCAGATTGCCGAGCGCTGATTAGTGGTCATTGTGGTGCCCCTCGTGGCCCGTGGGCTTAGCGCTGACGCGCACCTCGCGAAACATCCCCACTTCCATATGGTACAGCACGTGGCAGTGAAAGGCCCATCGCCCCGGTGCATCCGCCGTGAGCAGCAGCGACACCCGCTCGGCGGGCTTCACGTTCACGGTGTGGACGCGCGGGCTCCACTCGCCCTGCCCGTTCTCCAGCATCATCCACATCCCGTGCAAGTGCATCGGGTGGTTCATCATCGTATCGTTGACCATCGTCAAGCGGATGTGCTCGCCATAGGCGAGTTCGATCGGTTTCGCCTGGTCGTACGGCACGCCGTCGATGCCCCAGGTGAACCGCTCCATATTGCCCGTGAGATGCAATTCGATCTCGCGAGTTGGCGGGCGATACTCAGGCCACGGGCTGCGTGCGCGGAGTTCCGAATACAGGAGCACGCGTCGTCCTGTGTCGCCGAGGCCTGCACCGGGTTCGGCGAGTCGGCTCTTCGTGCTCATCGGCACCATCGCATTCCCGACGCCGTGCGACGCTCGGCCGTGGCTCACCTCAGGTGGTAGAGTGCCCGGCGCACGGAGCGCCGCGGCAGCCGGCATCGGCATATCGTGACCGGCGTGCTCGTCGTTTGACGACGTCGCGGTGGTCGGTGCCGACGCCGGCATCTCGTGACCCATCGCCGCGTGATCCATCTCGCCGTGGTCCATTCCACCCGGCATTCCCCCCATCGCCGAGTGATCCATCCCCATATCCGCCATCCCGAGCAGCGGCCGGCGGCGGCGTGCCGGAAGCTCGGCGACCAGGCCGTCGCGCGGGGCCAACGTCGCGGCCGTACAGCCGCTGCGGTCCATCGCCTCGGCGAACACCGCCACCGCGCGATCGTCAGGGAGCTGCACGATGACGTCGTAGGTCTCGGCGATCGCGATCCGGAACTCGTCCGTCTCGAGTGGCTCCACGGGCTGCCCGCTCACCTGCACGACCGTCATCGGCACGCCCGGGATGCGGACGTCAAAGTACGACGCCGCCGCCGCGTTGATGACGCGCAGCAGGACGCGCTCTCCGGGCGTGAACGCCCCTCGCCACGGCGACTCGGCCGTGCCGCCGTTCGCGAGATAGCTGTAGGCTGCGCCTGTCAGGTCCGCGATATCGGTCGGATTCATCCGCATCCCGGCCCACATCGCGCGGTCACTGACCGTCTGCGACAAACCGTCTCGCGCCACATCGCGGAAGAAATCCACGACGGTGCGACGCTGATAGTTGTAGGCGTCCGGTTGCTTCTTGAGCCGCGAAAGGATGCGGTACGGGTTCTCAAAGGTCCAGTCGGAGAGCAGCAGCACGTGCTCGCGATCGTATGCGGGCCCACTGCGTTCCGCGGGTTCGACGATGAGTGCGCCGTAGTGCCCGAGCTGCTCCTGCAGGCCTGAGTGGCTGTGGTACCAATACGTCCCGGCCTGCTTGATGGGGAACCGATACTCAAACGTCTCCCCCGGCCGGATGCCGGCGAAGCTCAGTCCCGGTACGCCGTCCATTTCCGGGGGGAGCAGGATGCCGTGCCAATGGATGGACGTGTCTTCGGAGAGAGTATTGCGGACGCGGATTACCGCCTCCTCACCTTCACGGAACCGAAGGATGGGTCCCGGCACCGTGCCGTTGATGGTGGTGGCACGCGCGTTTCGCCCGTCGATGCGGACCGTGGTCTCGGCGATAGTCAGCTCGTACTCGCGGATACCGTTCGGCGCGGCCCCCAACGGGCCGAGCCCCGGGTCGAGCTGAGCGCCAACGCCTGCCGAAGCCCGTCCAGCGGAAAGGGGCGCAGGCAACGCGATGCCCGCGCCGACGATTGCCGAGGCGCCGAGGAAGCCTCGGCGCGAGAGTTGGGATGTCGAAGGGTGGTCAGTCACGCGAATCAAAGAGTGCGTCTGGGAAGGCGGAGGCGACGGACAGGCAAACGGTCGACAGCAGACACCGTGACCCTTTACCCGCAGTAAAATAGCTGGCGTTTGGCGGACCAGTAGCCCTTGCGACGATTTGTTTACATTGTGTAAACTTCCGGGGTGTCCGGTTCGTTCCCGCTTCCTCCAACAACGCCGACAATGTCACGTTTCGCCCGTCTCGCACTCGCGACCCTGCTCTGCTCCATCGCGCTCACCGGAAAGGTTCAGGCCCAAGGCCACGCGCACGACGGTCACGGCGCGGGGAATCCGACGGTGGCGGCGGTCGTGCAGACTATTCAGGCGCTGTTCGCCGCTGCAGAGCGCGGCGACCTTGCGGCGCTCGACTCCATTTATGCCGGTGACAGCCTCCTGGTCATCGAAGGCGCCGGTATCAACCGCGGCTGGACAGACTATCGCGACAACCATCTCGCGCCCGAACTGAAGGAGTTCACCAACTTCCGGTATCGGCCGTTCGAGATCGAGGCCCGCGTCTCGGGCACGATGGCCTGGGCGACCTTCCGCTACGCGCTTACCGCGGACCTCCCAAACAACCAGAAGGCAGACGTTGTGGGACGCGGGACCGCCATCCTCGAGCGGCGCGGGAATCGCTGGGTCGTGCGTCTCACGCAGACCGCGAGCCGCGCACGCCGCCCCAGCGATCCGCCGATGCCCTGAGCGGCTGAGTTGTTCCGCCGAACTGCCGCGCATAGACTCCGTACTATGACCCCTCCTCGCAAACGCCGCGGGCTCGCCGCGGCATCGCCCCGCTTGCCCGAGACCGTGAAGCTCTCGGGCAGCGGGGTCAGCACGGTGCTCGGCCAGTTGGAGTCGCGGCTGATGCGCCTCTGCTGGGATGCTGGCGAGCCGCTCACCGCCCGAGAGATCCACGAGCGCCTGCACGAGGAACACCCCGTCTCGCCGCTGACGAGCACCACCGTGCTCAATCGGCTCGTGGCGAAGGGCTTTCTCTCACGCACGCGCACCGGTGGGCGCCTGCGGTTCAGTGCGCGCATCGACGAAGCGTCGTTCGTGTCGCAGGCGTCGCGCAAGGCGGTGGATGGCATTCTCTCGCTGGGTACAGAAGCCGTGACCGCATCCATCGTTGACGTGCTCGCCGAACGCGATCCCACACAGCTCGAGGAACTCGCGCGCTTGGTGCGACGCAAGCTTCGAGAGCGCGAGGACTGAGCGCATTCGCGCGCGCCCGTCGAGCGTGCGGCGGCCGGTCATCCGCCGTGAGGAGCAGCGACGTCGCGTGCTGCTGTCGGCGATCGTCGCCGCCCTACTGCTCGGCATCACGCCGGTGTTGGGTCATCACGTCCTGGGTGCCGTCGACTGGCTCTCCGCCGACCAGCAGCACTTCGCGATGTTCTGCTTGGTGGCGCTGCATCAGCTGTTGGCGCCGCTGCACGATGTGGCGCACTGGCTTCTCTACGCCGGCATCGCATTCGCGGTCGTAGAACGCAGCCAGATCTTGTGGCGGCATCATTCGGTGATGCGTTCGCTACCGCAGGCGCGGGTCGGATTCGACTCGCCAATCGGGCGCGCGGTCGCGCGTGCCGGGCTGCGCCTACCGGAGGTGCGGGCTGTCGAGGGACTGCCGATGCCGGCCTTCACGTCCGGCTGGCTGCGGCCGCGTGTCGTCGTCGCAGCGGACCTACATCAGCGACTGACCGAGGACGAACTGACCGCTGTCCTCGCGCACGAAGCTGTGCATGTCCGGCGCCGGGATCCGCTGCGCCTCTTCGCGCTGCGCGCGTTGGCCTCGCTTCTGTTCTGGCTTCCCGTCCTGAGACGCATCGCCGCCGACCTCGAAGATGAAGTCGAGATCACGGCGGATGACGAGGTCGCGCAGGTCCTGGCGCTCCCGCTCGCGTCGGCGATCCTGAAGCTTGGCGGCAGACATGTGCCTGCCGTGCCGGCCAGCGTGGGTTTCCAGCGCAGTGACCTGCTGCCACGGCGCGTGCGGCGGCTGGCCGGTGAGGACGCGTTCGCCACGTCGCACACGACGACCCGCTCGCTGGTGGCGGCGGCGACGGCGTTGCTGTTGACCTGGAGTTCCGGACTGATGGTACTGCATCCGCTGGTCGACCCGCACGACCACGCCGCGACGGGTCCCGCGCACTGCGACCACCCGCACCGCACGCCGCTTGCGCACCTCTTCTGCCGGGGCTGGACCGTCCGCGCAGACGGCAAGGAGCCCTGTCCCCACGAGTCGGGCACGCGCGACGACGCGTAGCGCAGCGGCGTACGCTGGCTTGCGAACCGCCGAAGCCGACATATTTTACATTACGTAAAATATCCTCATTCAACCCCCTGCTCACCGATGCCGCTCTCGCTTCGTGCCCTCGCACTGTTGCTCACGCTGTCCCTGGCCGCTCCGCTCAGTGCCGCCCGTGCGCATCCCCGACTGCTCAAGGCCACGCCGGCCGCCGACAGCCGCTCCGCCGAGGCGCCGCGCCAGATCGCACTCACCTTCAACGAGTCGCTGGATCTCGCACTCACTCGCGTCACGCTGCTCCACAATGGCAACGCGGTGCGGACGGACTCGCTGCGGTTGGCCGCCGACGATGACAAGACGGTGATCGCGTCGGTCGGCACGTCTCTGGCTCCCGGGCGCTACACCGTGCGCTGGCAGGTGACAGGCGACGACGGCCACCCCGTGCGAGGCGAATTCACGTTCGAGGTGCTCGCGCGCGGCGGCGCGGCGCACGACCACGGGTCTTCGCGTTCCCTGCGATAGGCAACGAACGAATGGGCCCCGAGTTCGGCGTTGAGTCCCCGGCGTTCGTCGCCATCCGCGCAGTACTCTCGCTCTGCACGGTTGGACTCATCGGCGCGATGGCGCTGCGCTGGACCGTACTTCCTCGCTACGTGGGGCCCGACGCGGAGCGACTCCGCTCGGCGATCACTGACCGGCTGCCGAGTATCATCGACGGGCTCGGCATCATCGCGGTGGCCGCAACACTCGCACGATTGCTCGCGCAGCACGCCGCTGTTTTTGGAGTGACCCAGCCGTGGTCAGGCGAGACGTTTGGCACCCTCCTGTTTCGCGCCAGCTGGGGACGGAGTTGGTGGTTGGCCATTGCCGCTGCGCTGGCGCTGACGTGGTTGGCGCCGCGCGTGCGCCGAGGCTCGCGCCTCGCGTGGGGTGCCGTGGCGATAGCGCTCCTCGCGTTTGCGGTCTCCGCGCCACTCTCGGGGCACCCAGCGGCGGCGGAATCGCCGTGGCTCGCCGTGACGACCCAGTTGATGCACATCATCGGGGCGGGCGGATGGATCGGCAGCTTAGCTGCACTCACGTTGATTGCGATTCCGACCGCGCGCTTGCTCTCCGATGGTGCTTCGGATGGTGTGGACGCGAGGATCGCCGGGCTCGTGCGCGCGTTCAGCCCGACCGCCCTCGGGTTCTCGGCATTGTTGGGGCTGTCGGGACTCTTGCTCGCGTGGGGGAATCTCGGTGGGCTGCCCGAGCTGTGGACAAGCATCTACGGCCGCACGCTCCTGCTCAAGCTCAGCACACTCGCCGTTGTCGTCGCAACCGGCGCATACAACTGGCGCCGGGTGTTGCCGGCGCTGGGCCAGCCCGCCGCGAGCACACGCCTGCGGCGCTCGTCACTGGTTGAACTGCTCGCCGCGTTTGTGGTGCTGGTGATCACCGCTGCGCTCGTCGCCACCCCGATGCCTGGCGAGTAGTTCGCCGGCAAATCGCAGCCGATGTACACGGATTGCGGGGCGAGTAGGGCGACGTGAGGCAAAACCCTACAGGGGTGGCGGGATTCACTGATTTTACACAGCGTAGAATCTGGTAGCTTCGGTACAAGATCGACTCGCGCCGACCTCACACCCGGACTCGCCAGTGCCCACCCGACTTCTTCGCGCATTCATCGCACAAGGTGTGCTGCTCCTGCTGACGACGAGTCAGCTAGCAGCCATCGTTGTGCCCGAGGCGAAGTGCGGACACGGCGACTCAGAGAGCTCGCTGGCGTCCGGCGCGGCAGACGAGGGAAGCGACCCCTCGCC
>JACCDG011515672.1_pt1 | contig 15956 bp, 23 predicted proteins | sample 7442471 | NCBI WGS metagenome assembly JACCDG01 (sample SAMN15323444, study PRJNA562643) | freshwater metagenome | isolation source: river surface water | place: USA:Blue River Watershed | collected 2017-08-17 | reverse complement strand
GCTATTGTCATCGTGATGACCCGGTGGTCGCAGAAAGACTTGACTGGGCAGGTGCTGAAGAGCGCGGCGCAGCGTGGCGGGGAGGAGTGGAAAGTCATCGAGTTCCCGGCCATCATGCCCTCCGGTGGTCCGCTGTGGCCAGAGTTCTGGTCTCTTGAAGAACTTGAGGCGCTGAAGGAAGAACTGCCCAACTCCAAGTGGCAGGCGCAGTACCAGCAGCAGCCGACATCGGATGCGAGCGCCATCATCAAGCGTGAGTGGTGGCAGATCTGGGAGCACGACAGCCCTCCGCACTGCGAGTTCATCATCCAGTCTTGGGACACGGCGTTCTTGAAGTCTGAGCGTGCCGACTACAGCGCGTGCACGACGTGGGGTGTGTTTTACAAAGACGATGACACCGGGGAGCGGCAGGCCAACATCATCCTGCTCAATGCATTCAAGAAGCGCATGGAGTTTCCCGAGCTAAAACAGCGAGCGTACGAGGAGTGGAAAGAGTGGGAGCCCGACGCGATGATCGTCGAAGCCAAAGCGGCTGGCTCGCCTTTGATATTCGAGTTGCGGCAGATGGGCATACCCGTCTCCGAGTTCACCCCCAGCAAGGGCAACGACAAGATTGCACGTCTGAATGCAGTAGCAGACCTGTTTGCGTCTGGGCGTGTTTGGGTGCCTAATAGGAATTGGGCCGAGGAGTTGGTCGAGGAAGTCGCGGCGTTCCCCGCTGGCGAACACGACGACATGGTTGACTCCATGACGCAGGCACTGCTGCGTTACCGGCAGGGTGGCTTCCTTCGCCTACCCACCGACGAGCCCGACGACATCAAGTGGTTCCGGGGCTACCGGAAAGAAAAGTACTACACCGTTTAAGGATGGATCATGGCCACAAGTGGAATTGACAAGGCTCTGTACGGCGCTCCCTTGGGGCTGGATGCAGGAGTTGCTGAAGCTGAGCCCATCGAGATTGAGATCGAGAACCCAGACGAAGTCACTATCGGCATGGGCGACATTGAGATCCAGTTGCGCCCGGAGCCCAAGGGCTCTGAAGAAGACTTCGACGCCAACCTCGCCGACTACGTGGACGAGAAGGTGATGCAGAGTCTGGGCGAAGACTTGGTTGAAGACTTCAGCAAGGACATTGGCGACCGCAGAGACTGGGCCGAGACGTACGTCAACGGCTTGAAGTTGCTGGGTCTTAAGTACGAAGAGAGAACAGAACCGTGGCAGGGCGCGTGTGGCGTGTTCCACCCCATGTTGACCGAGAGCGTAGTGCGCTTCCAGTCAGAGGCCATCATGGAGACGTTCCCCGCGCAGGGGCCGGTCAAGACGCGCATCGTTGGCAAAGACACCCCGCAGAAGGACGATGCTGCCAACCGCGTGCGTGACGACATGAACTACCAGCTCACGGAGGTCATGACCGAGTACCGCCCGGAGCACGAGAAGTTGTTGTGGAACCTGCCCATCGCAGGCTCTGCGTTCAAGAAGGTCTACTACGACCCGTCGTTCGGGCGGCAGATGGCGGTGTTCATCCCCGCCGAGGACATCGTGGTGCCGTACGGTGCCAAGAACCTGGAGACTGCCGAACGGGTTACGCACGTAATGCGTAAAACGAAGAACGAGATCCTGAAGCTGCAAGAAGCTGGGTTCTACAGCGACGTGGATCTGGGCGAGCCGTCGCACGAGCTGGACGACATCGAGAAGCAGAAGGCCGAGGAGCAAGGCATGCAGGCACTCCAGGATGATCGCTTCCGGCTGCTTGAGATGCACGTGGACCTGGACTTGAAGGGCTACGAGCACAAGAATAAGGACGGTGAGCCCACCGGCATCGCACTGCCGTACGTGGTGACCATCGAGAAGAGCACGCGCAAGGTACTGGCCATCCGCCGTAATTGGTACGAGGGCGATGAACTACACACTAAGCGTCAGCACTTTGTACACTATCAGTACATCCCTGGGTTTGGGTTCTACGGTTATGGACTCATTCACCTTATTGGTGGTTACGCTAAGTCTGCTACTATGCTCATTCGCCAGCTTGTTGACGCTGGCACTCTTTCTAATTTGCCGGGCGGGCTCAAGAGCCGTGGACTCCGAATCAAAGGAGATGACACCCCAATCGCCCCCGGAGAGTTCAGAGACGTAGACGTTCCCTCTGGCTCTATCCGCGACAACATCCTCCCACTGCCGTACAAGGAGCCGTCTCAGGTTCTGTACACGCTGTTCGACCGCATCGTGGCCGAGGGGCGTCAGTTTGCTTCCGCTGGCGACATGAAGGTCAGCGACATGAGCAGCCAAGCGCCGGTGGGCACCACCCTGGCCATCCTTGAGCGCACCCTGAAGGTGGTGGGCGCTGTGCAGGCACGTCTGCACTATGCGATGAAGCAGGAGTTCAAGCTCCTGAAGACCATCATCGCCGACTACACCCCGGAGGATTACGACTACGAGCCCGAGGATGCCGAGCGCGCAGCCAAGCGTGGTGACTACGACATGGTGGAGGTCATCCCGGTCAGCGATCCCAACGCTGCCACGATGGCTCAGAAGATCGTGCAGTACCAAGCTGCACTGCAACTCGCGCAAACCGCGCCTCAGCTCTACGACCTGCCCCTCTTGCATCGCCAGATGATTGAGGTGCTGGGCATCAAGAACGCTGCCAAGCTGGTGCCCATCGAGGACGACCAGAAGCCGGTGGACCCTGTGCAGGAGAACCAGAACATCCTGCGCGTCAAGCCGGTCAAGGCGTTCATCGAGCAGGACCACGCAGCGCACATCGCCACCCACATGTCGATGCTCCAGAACCCGTCCATCATGGGTATGGTGCAGAACACGCCGATGGGCCAGCAGATCATGGCTGCTGCTATGGCCCACATCAACGAGCACTTGGCGTTCCAGTACCGCAAGGAGGTCGAGAAGCAGATCGGTCTCATGCTGCCGACCAAGGAGCAGTCCGAGAACATGGCTCCCGAGGTGGCTGCACAGGTGGCGCAGCTTGCTGCACAAGCCTCCATGATGCTCGCTCAACAAAGCCAAGCCGCCGCTGCACAGCAGCAAGCTCAGCAGCAGGCGCAAGATCCCATCGTCCAGATGCAGATGCAAGAGCTTCAGCTCAAGCAACAGGATCTCCAACTCAAGGCACAAAAGCAGCAGATTGAAGCAGCCGCCAAGGCCGACCAACTCGAAATCGAGAAAGCCCGGATTGAGGCTCAGAAAGAGATCGCTGCCATGCAAGTCGCGGCTACAGCAGCCGCTGCAAAGGATAAGTTGCAGAAACAGCAGCTTATTGACGGGGCCAAGCTCGGCGCAGACATCGCCAAGCATCGTGCCCAAATGGCCGTGCAAAGCGCGCAACGCCAAGCACAGCAACAGCCTAAGAAGGAGAAACGTTGAACGACATGAAGCTCTTGGCCCACGTGGTCAAGGAAATCGACAAGATGCGTAGCGACAACATCGCCTTTCTAGGCGCTGGTAGAGCTATTAACTTTGACGAGTATCGAAACGTCTGCGGGATCGTCCGGGGTCTGAGCCTCGCAGAAGCAATCATTAACGACCTCGTGCAACGATTGGAGCAATCGCATGATGACTGATTTCGCGGGAGCCGTAGATTTGGCCCCGTTGCTGAACAAACCGTCTGAGGACAAGGCTAAGCAACTGCCTGACCCCAAGACATTCCACCTTCTGTGCGTTGTCCCGGAGGCGATGGAAGAGTATGCCGACAGCGAAGTTGGACTGGTTAAGTCCGACAAGACCATGTACTACGAGGAGGTGCTTACTCCCGTCCTATTCGTAGTGAAGATGGGTCCAGACGCATACGCAGATAAGACCCGGTTCCCCAGTGGACCGTCGTGCAAGACCGGTGACTTTGTCATCGTTCGCCCCAACTCAGGCACCCGCCTGAAGATCCACGGTCGTGAGTTCCGCATCATCAACGATGATTCGGTCGAGGCCGTCGTTGAAGATCCGCGCGGTATTACTCGCGCTGCCTAAGGAGATCAGCATGGCGCAAAACAAGTTTGAAGAAGACAAGTTCGAGTTCCCGGACGAGAAGGAAGCTCGGGAGTCCAAGGAGACCGCTGTAGAGGCGGCGTCCGACGACGTTGAGATTGAGATCGAGGACGACACTCCTCCCGAGGATCGTGGCCGCAAACCCGCTGCCGCGCCGCCTGATGAGCCGTCTGAGGATGAACTTGCTTCGTACGACGAAAAAGTACAAGCACGAATCAAGAAGTTCACTAAGGGCTATCACGATGAGCGTAGGGCCAAGGAGCAGGCGCTGCGCGAACGCGAGGCGGCTGAAGCCTACGCCCGTCAAGTTATTGACGAGAACCGCCGTTTGCAGCAGCAGATGGCCGCAAGCTCCAAAGTTCTTGTAGAGCAGTCCCAGAACTCTGCTCAGCTTGAGCTGGAAACTGCCAAGAAGAAATATAAGGAAGCCTACGAGGCCGGAGATTCTGACGCCTTGGCAGACGCCCAGGCTGAAGTCGCAAAAGCTACCTGGAAGCTGGAAAAAGCCCAGGATATGCGGCCTTTACAAGCTCCAGAAAATGATGTACAACCCGTCCAACGTAGTAGTACACCTCGGGTAACCGACCGTGACCAGCAGTGGTTGCAGACTAATACGTGGTTTGGCACTGATCCCGAAATGACCGCTTCCGCCCTCGGGTTGCATCAGCGGTTAGCTCAGGATAAAGGTGACAGCTACGTAGGTTCTGATGAGTACTACAAGGTTGTTGACGCTACCATGCGTCGCCGATTCCCCGAGTATTTCGGGAGCAATGACGAACCGGCTGAGGAAGAAACTCCAAGCCGTGCACAGAAACCCGCTCCGGTTGTGGCTCCGGCTACCCGTAGCACCCCGCCTAACCGCATTAGGCTGAAGGCATCCGAGGCCGCTATCGCTAAGCGTCTTGGGGTTCCTTTGGAGCTTTACGCGAAACAGGTTGCACAACTGAAGAGGAATGGATGATGGAACAGACCAAAACCCAGAGCCGTCTGGCTCGTGAATTGGATTCTCGTGAGACGACGATGCGCCCCCAAATGTGGCGCGCGCCGGAGACTTTGCCCTCGCCGAACGACCGTCCGGGCTGGAAGCACCGCTGGGTGCGTACCTCTACGATGGGCACTGCTGATCCGAGCAACATCTCCTCGAAGTTGCGTGAAGGATACGAACCCTGTAAAGAGCAGGACTATCCCGAACTCATGATGCACGCTTCCACCGAAGGCCGCTTTAAGGGCTGCATTGAAGTGGGCGGACTGTTGCTTTGCCGTATTCCTGCGGAGTTCATGGAACAGCGTTCCAAGCACTACGAGAGCCAAAACCGTGCTCAGGTGGAATCGGTAGACAACAACTTCCTTCGTGAGAGTGATCCTCGGATGCCTCTTTTCTCTGAGAAGAAGTCCAAGGTCACTTTCGGATCTGGTACTTAATCTAGGAGTCTTTCATGGCTTACCCCACCGTTGACGCCCCCTACGGGCTGAAGCCGATCAATTTGATCGGTGGTCAGGTGTTCGCCGGAGCTACTCGTCAACTCGTCATCGCAAATACGTCTGGTACCGGCTACGGCACCAGCATTTTCTATGGCGACGTTGTCAAGCTGGTTGCGGGCGGCACCATTGAAAAGGACACTGGTCAGGCTACGGCCACGCCTTGCGGCGTGTTCCTTGGTTGCCAGTACACGAGCGCCACTACTGGCCAACTGACTTTCTCGCAGTACTACCCTGCGAGTCTGGCAGTCAAGAGCGGCACCGTCATTCAGGCTTTTGTCGCTGACGATCCTGATCAACTGTTCAAGGTTGTTCTGGTCGCTGGCGCCACTGAAGATGGTAACGGTCTGACCCCGGCCTTCTTGGGCCGTACGGTTATCGGTACTAACGCCGAATTGGTGCAAAACACCGGTTCAGCTGTTACCGGTGACTCCAAGGTCGGTGTCTATACGGACGGCAACACGAACACCGCTTCGCTGCCCATCCGTATCATTGACGTGGTTCCCGATACTGCCAATTCGTCGGGTAATTTCTGCGAGCTGATCGTTAAGTTCAACGCTCCGTACATCGTGTCTACCTCCACCTCCAGTGGCGGCATCACCACGACCACGGCTAGCGTCGTTACCGGCGGTCATCAGTACCTCAACGCTACTGGCGTCTGATCAAGGAGTATTAACAAATGGCTATTTCACGCGCACAACTGCTGAAAGAGCTGCTCCCTGGCCTGAACGCCTTGTTCGGTCTTGAGTACGCTCGTTATGGCGAAGAACACAAAGAGATCTACGAAACGGAGACCTCTGAGCGTTCCTTCGAGGAAGAAACCAAGCTGTCTGGCTTCTCCGCCGCTCCGGTGAAGAACGAAGGCTCTGCCATTGCTTATGACAATGCGCAGGAGGCTTGGAGCACCCGCTATACGCACGAAACCATTGCCCTGGGTTTCTCGATCACCGAAGAGGCGATTGAGGACAACCTGTACGACAGCCTGTCTGCTCGTTACACCAAGGCTCTGGCCCGTGCTATGGCTTACACCAAGCAGGTGAAGGCTGCTTCCGTGCTGAACAACGGCTTCTCGTCTAGCTACCCCGGTGGCGACGGCAAGGCTCTGTTCGCTACGGATCACCCTCTGGTGTCCGGTGGCACCAACAGCAACACGCCTTCTACGCAGGTTGACCTGAACGAGACTTCCCTGGAAGCCGCCGTTATTCAGATCGCTGCGTGGACGGACGAACGTGGTCTGCTGATCGCCGCCAAGCCCAAGAAGTTGGTCATCCCGCCCGCACTGATGTTCGTTGCCAAGCGTCTGCTGGACACCGAACTGCGTGTGGCAACTGCTGATAACGACATCAACGCTATCAAGCAGATGGGTGCCATCCCCGAGGGCTTCACGGTCAACCACTTCTTGACCGACAGCAATGCGTGGTTCCTGACCACGGACGTGCCTAACGGCATGAAGCACTTTGTCCGTATGCCCCTCCAGAATTCAATGGATGGCGATTTTGACACGGGCAACGTTCGCTACAAGGCTCGTGAGCGCTACAGCTTTGGCTGGAGTGACCCACTCGGAATGTTTGGTTCCTCTGGATCGTCCTAAAGCCTAACAAAATCAAGCCTTCTGGCCTGATTGGGAGCCCGCTTCGGCGGGCTTTTTCTTTGCCTGTTGACTTTCAACGCCATCCGTGTATGCTTGCCTGTGTCATAACTAAGGAGCTAACATGGACACCACCAACCTGCCCAAGACCCGTGCCGAAGCCAAAGCCACGGGGGCCAAGTACTACTTCACCGGGGAGCCATGCAAGCATGGCCACATCGCCCCGCGCAAGACCAAGGGAGCCTGCGTCGAGTGCCTGAAGGTGGAGTGGGAGAAGGGCAACCAGACCCGTGCAGAGTATTTCCGTCAGTACAACCAGTCCGAAGCGGGGCAGAAAGCCAAGCGTGAGTACTACGAACGTAACAAAGGGGCGGTAGTTGCCCGTGCCCAAGCTAGGCCGGACACCGATAAGCGCCGGTATAAAAAGAACCACAAGGTTGCCAACCCGGACATGTATAAGGAGTTGGTCAGCCTTCGGCGTAGGCGGTTTCGTCAGGCCACCCCCAAGTGGCTGACTGCGGAGCAGCGCATGGAGATCCGCTTGAAGTACCGGCTTGCGATTGAACTCAGTCGTGCCACAGGTATTCGCCACGCGGTGGACCATATCGTCCCGCTCCAAGGCGAAGAAGTTTGCGGGCTGCACGTGCCTTGGAACCTACAGGTAATCCCCCAAGAAGAGAACCTCAAGAAGTACAACAAACTCGTTGACGCCTAATCAGCCCCGTGATACAACTACGCAAGTCCCAAGATTCCAACCTGCTTGCTGACCGGCTTGGCGGACTGACCTCACAGACAGCAAGCGCAATTTGAGGAATATGCGATGGCTCGCACTACCTTCTCCGGTCCAGTCGTCTCCCAAAACGGCTTCATCCAGGGTCACCAACCCACCTCCGCTAACGCCATCAACTCGGATGCCACTGCTACTGCGGCCCAGGTTGCTGACGGATACATCACTTCCACTTCTGCTGCCCCGACGACCATTACGCTGCCTACGGGCACTGCCCTTGGTACCGCGATTGGCGCGTCTCGTGGCACGGTGCTGGACCTGTTCATCGACAACACTGCTGGCGCAAGCACTGTGACCGTGGCGGTTAACACCAACGCTGTGCTGTCCAGTGCCGCTGTGGATACCGCTGGTTCTTTCGGCGATCTGACCATTGCTGCTGGTGCCACGGGTATTGCTCGTTTCACCCTGATGTTCTCTAGCGCCACTGCCTATACGTTTACTCGTACGGCTTAACGGGAGCGCATCATGGCGATGCAATACGATGTAAAAGCAGCGTACACCACTACGGATGCGGCGATGGTTACTTACCGCGCCCGTATCAAAGGTGCGTACGTTGCTGTGTCTTCGGCTGGTACTGACCCCGTTATCTTCTACGACAACGCGTCGGCTGCATCGGGCACGGTGTTGCTGAAGGTCGGTGCCAACGCCAACGGTTGCCACACGGTGGTGATCCCCGGCGAAGGCATCTTGGCTGAGAACGGCATCTTCTGCGACACCGGCAGCGCCGCTGCGGTGACTTTGTTCTATGGCTAAGACCCCGGCATGGCAGCGCAAGGAAGGAAAGAACCCCAAGGGCGGCTTGAACGCCAAGGGGCGAGCCTCCTACAACGCCGCGAATCCAGGGAAGCCAGGACTGAAGGCACCTCAGCCGGAGGGCGGTCCACGCCGCGACTCTTTTTGCGCCCGTATGAAAGGGATGAAAAAGAAGTTAACGAGCGAAAAAACCGCAAAAGATCCGAATTCGAGGATTAATAAATCCTTGAGAGCGTGGAACTGCTGATATGCCAAGCAAGAGTAAAGCTCAGCACAACTTGATGGCGATGGTGGCCAATGACCCCGCCGCTGCCAAGCGTGTTGGCATTCCGCAGTCTGTTGGCGAAGAGTACGTGAAGGCCGATAAGGGCCGCAAGTTTGGCACTGGCAGTCGCCCCGACCGTCAGCGTATCAACAAGCCGGAGACCAGACACGGTAAATCGGCTTTATTTGCAAAAGGTGGCGAAGTGGCTGAGTCCAAGAAGATGGTTATGAAAGAGATCGGCTTCATGAAAAAAGCCGGTGCCCCCCGTTCAATGATCAAACATGAGGAGTCCGAAATGAAGGGCATGAAGAAGATGGCTTCTGGCGGTATCACCAAGGCCAAGATGGGCGCAGTTCCTACCGCTGCTCCTAGCCGCGACGGTCTGGCCAAGAAGGGCAAGACCAAGGGCACGATGGTCAAGATGGGTGCTGCCAAGCCCTTGGGCATGAAGCGCGGCGGTAAGTGCTGAAATGGCAACCCGGCCTTACCGTGCAGAAATGGGCGAGCCGCCCATGCCGGATGAGGGTCCGACCGAAGTAAAGACCAAGCGTGTCGTCCAGAAGAAGGACACCGCAAAGTCCACGCCGAGGACGGAGTCTCGCACCACGGGCAATGTGTTCCGTGCCGAGATGCTTGAGCGTTTTGGCGGCAAGATGAAAGAGCCTCCTCGGGATCCCGAGGGCGCTCCGATGCGCAAAGGCGGCTACGTCAAGAAGGCCGATGGCTGCGCTATGCGCGGCAAGACTCGCGGAAAGATGGTGTAACTATGATGGCCAGTCGCGGTATGGGGATCATCAATCCCAGCAAAATGCCCAGCGGTAAGCGCAAGGCTCGCCGCGACGACACCGATTTCACTGAGTACGCCGAAGGCGGTGCGGTGAAATCCAAGGTCAACGAAGCCGGAAACTACACTAAGCCGGGCATGCGCAAGTCGCTCTTTGAGAAGATCAAGGGGCAGGCGGTGCAGGGCACGGCGGCGGGCCAGTGGAGCGCCCGCAAAGCGCAGCTTCTGGCCAAACAATACAAAGCCAAGGGTGGCGGCTACCGTGACTAAAAAGTCGCAGCAGTCGCTGAAGGACTGGACCGCTCAGAAATGGAGAACCAAAAGTGGTAAACGATCTTCTGACACGGGCGAAAGGTATCTTCCAGAAGCTGCGATCAAAGCTCTCTCGCCCCAAGAGTACGCTGCCTCAACCCGAGCAAAACGAGCAGGCAAAGCCTCCGGCAAGCAGTTCGTAGCCCAACCCAAAGCTATCGCCAAGAAGACCGCGAGATTTAGATGACCACTTCTGGCCTGTCAGCATTTAACCTCGACCTCAATGAGATCGTCGAGGAAGCCTTTGAGCGTGCGGGCGGTGAGCTGCGCACTGGCTATGACCTGCGTACGGCGCGGCGTAGCCTGAACCTGCTGTTTGCTGACTGGGCCAACCGTGGCATCAACATGTGGACGTTCGAGCAGGGTGTTATCACTTTGTCCCCTGGCCAGCCGACCTACGCGCTGCCGGACGATACGGTTGATCTGATTGAACACGTCATCCGCACAAGCCCGAACGTGCCGAACAATCAGGCCGACCTGACCATCACCCGGATCAGTGTTTCTACGTATGCCACGATCCCTAATAAGCTGGTCACAGGCCGACCAATTCAGGTGTATATCCAGCGTCTGACGGCCCAAGAGTCGCTGATGGGTATCACGGTAGCCGCCCCTGGGGTGAACAGCACGGCTACATCTATCCCGGTGTCGTCTGTCAACGGCATCCCGAATGCGGGGTTCGTTCGTATCGGTACCGAGCTGATCTTCTACAACGAGTATCAGGCTGCGGAGAACGGCAATCCGGCGTACCTGCTGAATTGCTGCCGTGGCCAGGACGGGACTACCGCAGCTAGCCATTCCGCTAGCGCCCCTATCTATCTGTCTCAGAAGCAGTCCATTACTGTTTGGCCGACTCCGCAGCCCGGCATCACGTATCAGTTTGTGTACTGGCGTATGCGCAGGATGCAGGATGCTGGCGGTGGCGTGAAGACGATGGACATTCCGTTCCGCTTCTTGCCCTGCCTTGTGGCTGGACTGGCGTACTACTTGGCGATGAAAGTGCCGGGCGCAGCCGAGCGGCTAGTGTTGCTCAAGCAACAGTATGACGAGGCATGGCAGCTGGCCGCTGATGAGGATCGGGAGAAGGCCGCTGTGCGGTTTGTGCCGCGTCAACAGTTCATCGGTGGTGGCACGTAATGGGCAATAGGTTCGCGTCAGGCAAGTACGCGATTGCTCAGTGCGACCGCTGCAACTTCCGGTTCAAGCTCAAGGTGCTCCGCAAGGAGATCATCAAGACCAAGAACTACGACTTGCTTGTCTGTCCTCAGTGCTGGGATCCCGACCAACCGCAGTTGCAGTTGGGCATGTATCCGGTTGATGACCCGCAAGGCTTGCGCAACCCGCGCCCGGACAACAGCTACGTGCAGTCTGGCAACACCGGTTTGCAGGTTGTGGACACGACGGCGAACACGAAGGACGCAGTGGGTTACCCAAGCGAAGGCAGTCGAGACTTCCAGTGGGGCTGGAATCCGGTAGGCGGAGCCAGCGGAATTGATGATGGGTTGACGCCAAGTAACTTGGTGTTACGGGTGCAAATTGGTACAGTCACGGTCGTGACGACATAGGAGTCGAAAATGGACAAGATGAAGAAGGTGGCCAAGGCCGAAGTGAAGGCGCATGAACAGCGCATGCACGCTAAAAAGATGCGTGCTGGTGGCAAGACCAACAGCGACATGCTGAAGATGGGTCGTGGTCTGGCCAAGGTGGCCAACCAGATGAACCCTGGCCGCAAGCAGAAAGGTGTCTGACATGGCTACCTACAAAGTTCCCAAGATTGTCCCTAACGTCGTTGTTGGCGAAGAGGACAACAAGAAGTATCTGCGTGAGGCCAACGTGTCTGTGGCCAACGTGCGTAGCGGCGAATACAAGCCGACTAAGACCTCGGGTATCAAGACTCGTGGCAACGGTTGCGCTACCAAGGGCACGATGGCCAGGGGACCGATGGCGTGAACTACACGCAACTCAGCAACGCCATCCAGGCGTATACCGAAAACCCAAGCAGCGACTTCGTTGCTCAGATACCCGTTTTCGTTCAACAAGCTGAGCAGCGCATCTACAACACGGTTCAGTTCCCGTCGCTTCGCAAGAACGTCACGGGCTACACCACGGCGAACAACAAGTATTTGTCCTGTCCCGGCGATTTTTTGGCGGTGTACTCACTGGCCGTGATCGACGCTACCGGCAGCTACGAGTACTTGCTGAACAAAGACGTGAACTTCATCCGTCAGGCGTACCCCAACCCAAATAGCGACAAAGCCATTCCACGCTACTACGCCCTGTTCGGGCCTACGACGACCGGCGATCCTTCTCCCGTTATCACAGACGAGTTGTCGTTCATTCTTGGCCCGACGCCAGACGCTAGTTACAGCGTCGAGTTGCACTATTACTACTACCCCGAGTCCATCACCGTTGCGGCTGACGGGCGTACATGGTTGGGCGACAACTTTGACTCCGTGCTCCTGTACGGCTCACTGGTCGAGGCTTACACCTACATGAAGGGTGAGCAGGACATGCTTGCGCTGTACAACCAGAAGTACATGGAAGCCCTGCAACTTGCCAAGCGCCTGGGTGATGGTCTGGAGCGCAGCGATGCGTACCGCAGTGGTCAGGCTCGTGTGGCTCCGCTGCCGCAGAATAACGGGGTCAAGTAATGCCCATCGAGCAAGGCGCGACCAATCAGTTCAAGGTGGGCTTGGCCTCTGGCCAGTTCAACTTCAGCACTGACACGTTCAAGATGGCGCTCTACACAGGTGGGGCGACCATCGGCCCGACAACGTCTGCGTACACCACGACGAACGAAGTACCTGCTGGTGGTGGTTACACCACGGGTGGTGAAGTTATCACGGTGTCTGTGGCGCCCACCACGGGCTCCAACCCCAACAACACGACGGCATATCTGTCGTTTGCCAACGCTACGTGGAACCCGGCATCGTTCACTTGCCGTGGTGCACTGATCTACAAAGTGGGTGGCGGGAACCCGACCGTATGCGTTCTTGACTTCGGCGGGGACAAGACTGCAACGACATCTTTTCAAGTGCAGTTTCCGACTGCCGACAGTACCAACGCGATCATTCGCATTGCATAGGAGCATGAAATGAGTAACGAACTTGCCAAGGCCAACGATGTCGTTGCCAGTGGGCTTATTGCCGGGGTGCAGGGCCAAGAGCAGGCCACGGCTGTGGGCCGCTACAAACTGGAATGCCGTGACAAGGACGGCAACATCAAGTGGGTTGTTGAAGAAGACAACCTCGTGGTCAATGTCGGCCTTCAGTACATGGCGGGCACGTCTCTGACCACGACCACACAAATCACGACTTGGTATCTTGGTTTGATTACCGGCCCTGGCGTGACCACAAACGCTGCGGACACGATGTCATCCAAGGGTTGGACGGAGTTCACGGGTTACAGCAACGCCAATCGCGTGACGGCTACCCTGACGGCGGCAACCAACGCCAATCCTTCGGTGGTGACCAACTCCGGTTCTCCTGCCAACTTCAACATCAACGCCACCGGCACTGTGGGCGGTGCGTTTTTGACTTCGGACAACACTAAGAGCGGCACGACGGGCACGCTGTTTTCGGAGAAGGCTTTCTCCAGTCCTGGCGACCGTTCGGTTGTGAGCGGTGACATTCTTGCTGTGACCTACACCTTCAGCCTTGCCGGTTAAGGATGAAATGTGGCAGATGGCGGCTGGAGTTCTGGCTCCTGGGGGCAAGCCGGTTGGGGTGAATCGGTTTATGAGTGCCTCATTGGCGAAGAAGGCTGGGGCGGTGGCACTTGGGGCTCGGGTGGTTGGGGTGGTCCTAACTACAACGAAGTCATCACCGCAACAGATGCTGTCTCCGCGAGCCAGACCTATGCTGCAACCGTTGCTGAAACCGCAACTGCCACAGATGACATCTCGTCAACGCCGACATACGCAGGCACCATATCTGAGTCTGCTACCGGCACTGACGACATAGTCGCAGGGATTATTTATGCATCAGCCATTGACGAATCCGCTACAGGAACCGACACGGTTGATGCCCTTGCCACGTTCAGCGCGGCGGTCAGTGAGTCTGTTTCGGGCGCGGATGATGTCTCCGCAGCAGCCACGTTTGGCGTATTGGTCGCAGATGCAGCCGATGCCCTTGATTTCGTCAGCGCCCTGGTCACGCTTGGTGCGGCTATTGATGAGTCAGCCACCGGCTCGGATGACATCTCGGCGGCGGCAACCTTTGGGGCTGCGCTTTCAGACACAGCCTCTGGGGCTGATGATATTTCAGCCATCCCAACTTACGGTTGTGCAGTTGCGGAAACAGCCACCGGCACAGACGACATCTCTGCCACGCCGACCTACGGCGGGACAATTTCTGAGACAGCCACCGGAACAGATGCGCTTGAGTCAGCCTTCCTGTTCAACGGGGTGGTTGACGAGTCTGCAAGCGCAACTGATGCCGCCGTTGCCAATCTCTCGGTCAGTGGGGTTGTTTCTGAGTCCGCCACCGGAACAGACGCAGCAGAAGCCCAAGCCACATTTGGCGGGACAGTCGCCGAAACTGCCACGGGAACGGACGAGAACGCGGCAGCAGCCCAGTTTGTGGCTTCACTGCTGGAAACTGCAACGGCAACCGACAATATCTCTGGAAGACCGCTGTGGGAAATCATTGATGACACGCAGACCGTCAATTGGCAGAATATCGGCAACACCCAGTCGCCGACTTGGCAGGATGTAGTCACCGCGCAATCCACCACTTGGACGACCATCGACACCGACTAGGAGCATTAAATGCCGACCACCTATACCTCCCTGCTTGGCATGGCGCTGCCTGTCACCGGGGAACTCTCGGGCACCTGGGGCGACACCGTCAATGACTACATCACCAAGTATGTTGATGCGTCGGTGGCTGGTACGCAAACCATCAGCGGAAGCCAAACGGCGGTAACGCTGACGGTTACCAACGGAAGCACGCTGACTCAGGTCGGTTCTGGCGCCTCTGGTTCAGCCCAGTACGCGGTGATCAACTGCACGGGCAACCCGGCGGGTCTTCTGACCATCACGGCTCCGGCCTCTAGCCGCAACTACCTGATCATCAACGCTACGTCCACCAGTCAATCGGTCAAGATCGTAGGCGCAGGCCCGACCACGGGCGTGACCCTGGTGACGGGCGAGAGCGCCATTGTTGTCTGGAACGGCAGTGATTACGCCAAGGTGGCCTCAAGCGTGGCTGACGGTGTAACAACTTTTAGCGCAGGCACGACGGGCTTTACACCTTCTGTTGCTACTTCCGGGGCGGTTACCCTGGGCGGAACGCTTGGTCCGGCAAACGGCGGCACGGGTGTGGCCAACAACGCAGCCAACACGCTGACCTTCTCGGGTAACTTCTCCACGACATTCACCCTGACGGGCAACACCTCCATCACCCTCCCCACCAGTGGCACCGTTGCGACCAAAGGCAACGCAATCGCCTTCTCCATCGTCTTCGGTCTTTGAGGAATAAATCATGGCAAATCCGAACATCGCCAACGCCAGTTCAATTCTTGGCACCACCACATACCTGACGCCCTCGGGCACCTCGGCTGTTGTCCTGCTGCCCAACGCGGCAAGCAGCAACCAAGTGTTCAAGATCAACCAGATCGTCGCGGCTAACGTGAACGGCACAAACGCTGTGGACACCACAGTGTCGATTTACAGCAACGGCGGTGTGGCGCAAGGCTCGGCCCCTTCTGGTGGTACTGCGTTCCCGGTTGCATCGACCATCTCGGTGCCTGCTGATGCATCGTTGGTTGTGGTGGACAAGACCACTGCGATCTACTTGATGGAAAACCAGTCGATCATCGTGACCTCGGGCACTGGCAGCGGTATCACCTACTCGGTGAGTTACGAAGTAATCTCTTAATACCAGGAGACAGATATGTCTCTGCGTAATGTAGGCGGGATTATCAGTGCCACCCTGAACGGGATTAACTACCCCGTGCAGACGGTGGAGTATTTGGTTGTCGCCGGAGGTGGGGGTGGTGG
>JACCDG011826350.1_pt1 | contig 15969 bp, 16 predicted proteins | sample 7442471 | NCBI WGS metagenome assembly JACCDG01 (sample SAMN15323444, study PRJNA562643) | freshwater metagenome | isolation source: river surface water | place: USA:Blue River Watershed | collected 2017-08-17 | reverse complement strand
CCCATGCGGGTCATGATCTTTTGGTTGACGGCCACATAAGCGCTGTCGGTCAGTTCGATGCCGATGTGGCTGATGTGCGAACCCAGAGGGCCCATCGAGAAAGGCACCACGTACATGGTGCGGCCGGCCATGCAGCCGTCAAACAGCGGGTTCAGGGTGGCGCGCATTTGCGCGGGTTCCATCCAGTTGTTGGTAGGGCCGGCGTCTTCTTTTTTGGCCGAGCAGATGTAGGTGCGGTCTTCCACACGGGCCACGTCTGAAGGGTCAGAACAAGCCAGGAACGAATTGGCGCGCTTGGCAGGGTTGAGCTTTTTGAAGGTGCCCGCAGCCACCAACTCTGCGCACAGGCGGTCGTACTCTTCTTGCGAACCGTCACACCAGTAAATGTTGGCAGGCTTGCACAGGGCGGCCATTTCGGCGACCCAAGCAATCAGCTTGGCGTTTTTGACGTAAGTGGGCGTATTGAGGGACAGGCCCTGCATCACGGGTGAGTTCATGGGAAGTGCTCCAAGTTTAAAAATCGTTTTTTCAAAACCTCTGCGCAGGGGCTTTGAAAAAACGGCTGTTGGGCTGAGATACTGAGGGCTGTAGCCGCTTGAAATCAGCGGCTGTAACCTTGCGGTAACCAGCGGGCCTCGATTTTAGGGAGACTGCCTGTTTTGTGCCTGTCAGCGGGGCTGAAAACCCCTTTAGAACTATGCAAAAAAAGCATGACTTTATGCGGGATGCTGCGGGTCGCGGGTTCCAGCCCCAGAGGCGCGCTTGTTTCATGGCGGCTTTGGCGGCACCTTGGCTGGCACAGGCACAAAGCCCAGCCCGCATCAAGATCGCTGCCGCCAGCAATCTGAAGTTTGTACTGGCTGACTTGGCGAGCCAATACAGACAACAAACCGGTATCCAAGTGGATGTGAATTTGGGCGCATCTGGCAACTTGGCTCGGCAAATTTTGCAGGGCTTGCCGGTCGAGCAATTCATCTCGGCCGACGAGGCTTGGGTGGCCGAACTGGCCAAAGCCGGTCGCACGGTGGACGCTGGGCAGCGTTACGCCACGGGTCGCTTGGCGCTGATCGTGCCCAAAAATTCAGCACTGCCGCTGGCCCAAGGTTTGGCGGCGGTGGTCCGCGCCATGAAGGCGGGCGACAAATTCGCCATGGCCAATCCGGCACTGGCCCCTTATGGCGTAGCGGCCGTAGAGGCTTTGCAGCGTGCAGGCGTCGGGCCTTTGCCTGCCCATCAAAAGGTATTGGGCGACAACATTGGCCAAGCCACCCAGTTCGTGGCCACGGGCGCGGCGCAAGCGGGCATCACCGCGCTGGCCCTGGCGCAGGCCCCCGAGATCGCCCCCAGCTTGCAGCTCTTGCCACTGCCCGCCGACTTGCATGCTCCCTTGCACCAGCGCATGGTGCTGATCAAAGGCGCGGGTGCGGCCGCGGCAGACTGGCATCGGTTTTTGCTGAGCCCTCCGGCGCAGGCGGTGTTTGTGCGCCATGGCTACGCCATGCCGCAATAATCCAGACTCATACCTCGCACTTCCATTCGCCCGAAAAACGCATCCCATGGATTGGTCCGCACTTCACGTATCGCTGACTTTGGCCGTCTTGACCACCTTGGCTTTGTTGCCAGTGGGACTGGCCTTGGCCCGCTGGTTGGCCGTGACCGCTTGGGTCGGGCGGCCTGTGGTGGAGGCCCTGCTGCTGCTGCCCTTGCTGTTGCCGCCCACGGTGATTGGCTTTTATTTTTTGGTGGCTTTTGGCCAAGGCAGCGCTTTGGGGGCCTGGCTGGCGGCCTCGGGCATTCGGCTGGTCTTCACCCTCGAAGGCCTGCTCTTGGTGAGCGTCTTGGTCAACCTGCCCTTCATGGTGCAGCCGATTCAGCGGGCGTTTGCCGCGGTGCCGCACAGCCTGCGCGAGGCGGCCTGGGTCTCGGGTTTGACCACTTGGCAGACGTTTTGGCGCAACGAGTTGCCACTGGCCTGGCCCGGTTTGCTGGCCGGTATGGCGCTCACGGTGGCACACACGCTGGGTGAATTCGGCGTGGTGCTCATGGTGGGCGGCAACATCGAAGGCGAGACCCGCACCCTGTCGGTCTCGCTGTACGACAAGGTGCAGGGCATGGATTTGCAGTCGGCCCATGTGATGGCGCTGGCGCTGGTGGGCGTGTCTTTGCTGGCACTCACGCTGGTGTTGGCCTTTGACCGGGTGGGCCAGCGTGGCCGCGCCCTGCAGGAGCGGTGATGTCCGGCTTGCAAGTGCAACTGCGCTCATCCAGCCCCATACGGCTGGAGGCTGAATTTGACTGCGGCGCGGGGGAGTTGGTGGCCTTGGTCGGGCCCTCAGGCAGCGGCAAAACCAGCATGCTGCGCGCCATTGCCGGACTGTGGACGCCAGCCGATGTGCAAGGCCATATCCGGGTGGCAGGCCAGGCTTGGCTGGACACGGCAGCGGGCGTGCAGCTGACCCCGCAGCAGCGCCGGGCTGGCCTGGTTTCTCAGCATTACGCCCTGTTTCCGCACATGACGGCGCAGGCCAATGTCGCGCTGGCCGCCGGGCCGGGCTGGTCCAGAGAAGATGTGCAGACTTTGCTGGCTCGTTTGGGCTTGGCCGAGTTGCGTGCGCGCAGGCCGTCACAACTCTCGGGCGGTCAGCAGCAGCGTGTGGCGCTGGCGCGGGCGCTGGTGCGCGTCATGCCCAGGCCCACAGCGGCCAAAGTCACCGAGCCGCAGGTCTTGCCCGGTGTCTTGTTGCTCGACGAGCCGTTTTCAGCGGTGGATGCACCGACGCGCCAGACGCTTTACCGCGAGCTGGCCGCCTTGCGCCAAAAGGTGTCGGTGCCCATGCTGCTGGTGACACACGACTTGGCAGAAGCCCGCCGCCTGGCCGACCGGGTGGTGATCGTGGACGCGGGCCAGACCCTGCAAACGGGTGAGCCTGCCCGCGTGTTTGCCAGCCCACGCAACGCCCGGGTGGCCGAACTGGTGGGCATTCAAAACCACTTTGAAGGGCGCTTTGTCAAGGGTGAGGACGGCTGGGGGCGCTTGTGCTGGACTGACCCCACGCAGCCAGAAGCCGAACTGGCCCTGGCTGTTTTCGATAAAAACAAAATCGACCACGGCACCCGCGTGACCTGGGTGCTGAACGGTGAACAGGTGGACGTGCTGGCCGATGGCGAGCTGCCGAGTCTTGCAGAGCCGGGCCACACCCGCTTGCGCTGCCAATTGCTGGAGGTTTTGTCGTTGGGCGAAATCAGCCTGTGTACGCTCAGGCCCGAAGCTTTGCCCAGCCAAACCATCACCCTGAACCTGACCAGCCGACTGCTGGGGCGACTGCAAGTGGGGGCTGGCGGCTGGGTCCAGCTGCTCATCGCGCCGGGGGCGCTGCACATCATGCCGGTGCGCACAAAATAAAACCCGCAAAGCACGGGCTGTTGCGGGTTGGGTGGGTGCGGCCAGATCGGCGCACCGTGAGCAGCAAAGCCTCAGGCCATGAACACGGCGATGAAGGCCAGCAGGAAAATCAGCACGGCACCGGCAGCTGGAATGACCACGGGAATGTGCTTGACCACGTTTTCAACGGGATCGTCGGATGTGTGAGCGTCGTTGTGAGCAGACATGTGGAACCTCAAAAAATAATGGGCTTATTGTAGCCAAGCCAGCCAGGTTAATTTTTTGGAGCCAAGTACCGCCCCCAAGCAAGTCAGGATGTCACCTTGCCCAGGGGCTTGGATGAGGACGCTTCAGAACGGGTAGTGGCGGGGCGTGGTTTGAATCGTGACCCAGCGCAGTTCTGTGAATTCGTTGATGCCCGCTTTGCCACCAAATCGGCCATAGCCACTGCCTTTCACCCCCCCGAAAGGCATTTGAGCCTCATCATGTACCGTGGGACCGTTGACATGGCAAATACCGGAGTCAATCTTTCGGGCAACGTTGAATGCACGGGCAATGTCTTTGCCAAACACTGACGAGGACAGACCATATTCGTTGTCATTGGCGCAAGCGATGGCCTCTTCGACACCTTTGACGCGCACGATCGCTTTGACGGGCGCAAAACTCTCTTCGCGGTAGATGCGCATGGCCGGTGTCACATGATCGAGGAGCGTGGCGGGCATCAGCGTGTCGGTGGACTTGCCACCACAAACCAGCTTGGCACCTTTGGCCAAAGCATCGTCGATCAAGCCGTTGCAATGCTCCACCGTGCTCATGCCAATCACGCTGCCCAAGACCACAGGCTCGGGCTTGCGTGGATCGCCCAAGGGCAGATTGCTGGCTTTGTTGGCAAAGCGTTTGACGAATTCGTCGGCAATTTTTTCGTCCACGATGATGCGTTCGGTGCTCATGCAAATTTGACCGCTGTTGGCAAAACTGCCAAAGGTCGCGCCATTGACGGCATCGTCGATGTCGGCGTCATCCAGGATCACCATGGGTGCCTTGCCCCCCAACTCCAGGATCACGGGCTTGAGGTATTTGGCGCAGGTTTGCGCGATGATCTTCCCCACCTTGGTCGATCCTGTGAAGTTCACACGGCGAACTGCCGGGTGAGACACCATGGCCTCGACAACGGCACCCGCATCTGCAGGGGCATTGGTGATGTAGTTCACCACGCCTGCAGGAAAGCCGGCCTCTTGAAACGCTTCCACAATCAGTTGGTGCGTTTTGGGGCAGTTCTCTGAACCTTTGAGGATGACCGTGTTGCCACAGGCCAAGGGGGTCGCGATGGCGCGCACACCCAAAATCACAGGGGCGTTCCAGGGTGCAATGCCCAACACCACACCCGCAGGTTGGCGAATGCCCATGGCCAGACTGCCAGGCACATCCGACGGAATGACTTCACCTGAGACCTGGGTGGTCAGAGACGCTGCTTCGCGGATCATGCCAGCGGCCAAGAATACGTTGAAGCCCGCCCACATGCCTGTGGCCCCGGTTTCGGCGGGAACCGCTTCGATGAAATCCGGTGTTTTCGCTTCCAATTTATCGGCCGCTTTGAGCAACAGGGCTCTTCTTTCGTTGGGGCCTGTTTCGCTCCAGGTTTTGAACGCTTCGGCAGCTGCTTCGACCGCCAAAATCGCATCGGCTGTGGATGCGGCAGGTGCTCTGGTGGCCACTGTGCCATCCAGAGGATTGCGCCGCTCAAATGTGGCGTTGTTTTCGGCAGTGACCTTGAGGCCATTGATGAGCATGGACATATCGGACATGGAAATGCACTCCTGGAAAAAGAAAAATCAAAGGGATCGAACCGTTTTTTCTAGCGCTTGTGATGCGGAGCGTGTCTCGCTGGATGCTGCGCCCAAATAAGCTTCGCGGATGACACTGGAGCGCACCAGCAACTGCGATGAACCGTGTGCCACCAAACTGCCGCGCTCGATGACGTAACCCCGGTCTGCGACGGCCAGTGCTTTTCTGACGTTTTGCTCCACCATCAAAACCGTGGTGCCGCTGTCTGCGATGCGCCGCGTCATTTGCAGCAATTCATCGACCATGCGTGGCGCCAAGCCCAAAGAAGGCTCGTCCAGCATCAAGAGCTTGGGCGCGGACATCATGGCGCGGGCAATCGCCACCATTTGTTGCTCGCCACCACTCATCGTGCCCGCCAGTTGGTTGAAGCGTTCTCGCAGTTTGGGAAAATCGTCCATCACCGCACTCATGCGTGCTTGGCGATCCGCAGCCGACTGCAACCATCCCCCCAATTCAAGGTTTTCCTGAACGGTCATTTGTGGGAAAAGTTGCCGGCCCTCAGGCACCAGGGCCAGACCGGCTTGCACGATCTCGTGGGGTTTTTCAGGCAAGTCATCGCCATTGAACAAGACCTCGCCGCGCATCGGTATTTGGCCGGACAGGGCGCGCAAAAGCGTGGTTTTTCCCGCGCCATTCGGACCCAAGATGACCGTCAAGCCGGGCAAAACGTCAAAGTTCAAATTGCGGACCACCTCAAAAGGTCCATACCCTGCAGACAAGCCGCGCACCTTGAGCTGGGCTTTTCCTGACCCACCCAGCACAAAGGGTTGAGGGCGATACCACATCATGTCAAACCCTCCGAAGCGTTGACCATTTCGTCACCCAAATAAGCCTCGATGACTTCCTTGTTCCGGACCACTTCCGAGGGCCTGGCGTCGGCAATTTTTTTGCCTTGGTGAAGAACGATCACCCGCTCGACGTGTTTGAGCAAAATTTTCACGGCATGCTCGATCCAGATGACCGACAAATCGAGCTCATCGCGCAGTCGGCGAATGAGACGGGCCATCTCTTCCACCTCAATTTCGGTCAAGCCTGCGGCCACTTCATCGAGCAGCAAAATCCTCGGCCGTGTCGACAAGGCCATGCCGATCTCCAAGATGCGTTGCTGTGATGGGGTGATGGCCGCTGCCGGCAAATCGGCCAGATGAGACAAGCCAATCACCGACAAAATGCTGCTGACGTCCCGCAGTGCCCATGGCACGCCGACCTCTTCGCCCCAAAAAATGTATTTGCGCGGTCTGCGGCCGGCAAACTGCAAGCCAAAACGGATGTTTTCGCTGACGCTCAAGTCGGCAAACACGCGCGGTGTCTGAAAGGTCCTGGCCAGCCCGCGTGCTGCAAAGCTGTGCGGAGCGGCACCAGCCAGAGATTTACCCTCGATGGCGAGCTGTCCGCTGGTCAGCGGCGTGACGCCAGAGATGGCATTGAAGAACGTGGTTTTGCCCGCGCCATTGGGCCCCATGATGCCGACCAATTCGCCAGCCTGGATGTCCACACTGACCGAATCAACGGCGGTCAGGCCACCAAAACGAACCGTGATGTCCTGGGCACGCAGCAGGATGTTTTTAGGCGCCGACAATGCGTCTCTCCTTGGCGCGTTTTTTGTCGCGCGCTTTGTCACCACTCCATTCGTAGCGAAGGTCCTTCCACCATTGACGCGTATCCGTGCGCCAGTCTTTGAAGGTTTGCCAGCGCAAGGAAGCCAGACCGCCGGGCAAATAAAGCACACTGAGGATCAACAAAAATCCCAGTGTCATCATGTAAATCTGAGGCGCTTGCAAGCGCAAAGTTTCGGCCAAGATGCTGAAAACAATCGCTGCAATCAAGGGGCCCCAAATGGTCATGGCCCCTCCGATCAGGGCAATCAAAACCGTCTGAAAACCGATGAACGGGTTGAATGCTGTGTGCGGGTCAATGTAGGTCCAGCGCACGGCCATCGCAGCCCCCACGCCCCCGGCCACTGCGGCGGTGAAAGCAAACCCCGCCACCTTGATCCATCGGGTGTTGACCCCCAAGGTTTGGGCGCGTTGCTCATCGCCGCCAATGCCCAGCAGTGCCAAGCCAAAGCGGGTGCGGCGCAAGCCGATCGACAGGCCCACCGAAATCACGGCCAGCAACAACACGGTGTGGTAGATCGTGCTCATCTCAGGCACGGTGGTCAGCACCCTGCCCACGGTGCCGTGGACAGACTTTTCGTAATAGCTGATGGCATGGCGAATCAACTCGGCCATGCCGAAAGTCAAGACGGCAAAGTATGTGCCCCGAAGGTGCAAGACACCCAAGCCCATCACCACCGCCACGGCAGCTGCCACGCCAGAACCCAGCGCGATGGCGCTGGCCCAAGGCAAGGTGTCCAGATTCATGGCCGTGGTGTAAGCGCCCAGACCAAAAAAAGCAGAGGTGGCCAATGACAAATAGCGTGAGGCGCCACAGAAGAACCCCCAGCTGGTCGACAAGGCAACGTACATCAAGCAAGTCAACGCCATCGACATGGCAAATTCGCTGCCATAACCTGGCAGTGCCAATGCCCAGCCCGTGAGGCCAAACAGCACCAGCACGTCACGCCACAACAAGTTCTTGGAGTTCATTTTGCAAAAAGCCCTCTTGGACGAAACAACAACACGCCAATGAAGACGACATAGGACAGCAGCGCCTTGAGCGACGGGTTGGTGAAGTGCATGCCCAGCGCTTCAATCACACCCAACATCAGGCCACCTGCCAGCGCGCCCCCCATGCTGCCAAACCCGCCCAGGGTGATGACGATCAAAGCCGTCACGGTGTAGGGCTCGCCCATCGACGGCGAAATCGTGTAAGCCATCGAGAGCAAACACCCAGCCAATCCGGACAAGCCCAGGCCGATGCCGAACATCAAAGGGTGCAAGGTGCGCGTGTTGATGCCCACCAATTGCGCACCCACTTGCGACTGCATGAGCGCTCTCACGCCTTTGCCCAGCAAAGTTTTGCGCAAAACGATCATCAAACCCAAGCTGAACACCAAGGCCATGGCAAACACCAGCAATTTGTTGCCTGCGAACTGGGCACCTCCCATGGCCACCGGGTCGGTCATGAAGTCGTAGCCCCGAAGCTCACCACCCCAAATGGCTGACACCATGTTTTGGATCAGGAACATCAGGCCAAACGCGACCATCAGGCCGCGCGCCTCGAAGATGTCCAGGGTCGGCGATGTGGCATTGAGCCGCCTGAAGCACAGCCAGTGGATCACCAAGCCCAGCAGCATCAGCACCCCAAAGGACACGGGCAACATGAGCAGAGGCGATAAACCAAACTGGGTTTGGACCATCCAGGTGAGGTAAGCCCCCACCATCAAAAATTCACCGTGCGCGATGTTGAGGATGCGCATGAGGCCGTATTGCAAATTCAGCCCCAGCGCAACCAACGCGTAGATGCCGCCAGTGATCAAGCCACTGGCAATGAGCTCCATCCAGGCGGTCACCGACACGGCTTACTTCCAGACAGGTTTGTTGGTGTTGATTTTGGCGGTGGCCAACTTGGGTGGCCAGACCACTTCAAACTCGCCGTTTTGCCACTGACTCACCGTGCCAGGTGTCGCGGTGTTCTCACTGCCCGTGAACTTGACGTCACCAATGATGGTTTTGTGGGTGGTGTTGGCGATGTAATCACGCAATGCTTTTTTGTCCAAGCCCACTTGCTTGACGCCTGCGGTCAGGATCTCCAAGCCAGCCCATGTGTGGCCGCTGGCCCAGCGATCGGGTTCTTTGCCCGCGAATTTCTTGGTGTGTGCGTCAAAGTAAGCCTTGGCTCCAGGGCTGGTCTTGGCGTTCCAGGAGCCCATGCCCATGACGCCTTCTGCGCCCGCAGGTGTCATGACGTTGCGGTACAGCTGGAAAGCCGTGCCCACTGAGGCGTAGAAGAACTTGGGGTTGAAGCCCACTTCTTTGGACTGGCGACTCGCCAAGATGGTGTCGGGTGGGTAAGTGAAGCCCACGAATGCATCCGGGTTCTTGTCTTTGATCGAGCGCAAAACAGGCGACAAGTCTTTCACGCCGCCGGGGTAGCTTTTTTCTTCCACCATTTGGATGCCACTGCCTTGCAATGCCACTTTCAAGGCGGCGTAATTCTCGAGGCCGAAGAGGTCGTCCACATAAATGCAGGCAATGGTTTTGACGCCATTGGCCTTGAACATGTCGACCAAGGCATTGGTCATGGGTGCAGGTTGCTGCAGCAGCAAGAAGAAGTAGGGCAACTTCATCTCGACCAGCTTTCGGCTCAAGGCCGTGGGTGCCAAAAACGGGTAACCAAAACGGTTGGCCAAAGGCGCGACGGCAAAGTTGGCGTTGCTGCCCCAAGGTGGCAAGACCAGATCGACTTTGTCCGATCCCATCAGCTTTTCATAAGTTCTGACGCAGGTTTCCACATCGCTGCGGTCATCCGAGCTGATCAACTCGATCGGGCGTTTGACGCCTTTGACATCCAAACCACCGGCCGCATTGACCTGTTCAGCCCAGAGCAAGTAGTTGGGTTCTTGACTGACCTGAGCGCCGCCAGTCCATGGGCCGGTGCGGGCCATGGCGTAACCGATGCGCACAGGCTTGGCCTGAGCAAGCACGGCGGGTGCCAGCGAAGCAGCACCCAAGGCTGCGGCACCTTGAATCATTTGTCGGCGGGTAGTCATGTCTTGTCTCCTGTGGATGGATCTGCTCAGACCCTGTTGTGTGAAAGAAAACCAACCCGTAACTTACTTGCAAAATGCCAAGCCTGCTGTGCAATTTGTGCACTGTTTCGGTCCCGATATGCGTATTGGCATACGGGTAATCCCTCAATCTTGGCCGTTGAGGGGAATTTCGGGCTTGTCCATAATGGTTTTTCTCAAGCCAAAGTCCCATGTCCAAAACCCTGTCCATGTCCACCGATGCACTGCCTGTCAAAGACAGGATGGGCCAGTGGTCGGAATGGATCACGCAGCAATTTGGTGGCTTGCAATCTGACCTTTACGGCGACACGGTTTTTGATGGACACATGCAAACCTCCCGTGCGGGTCAGGTCATCTTGACCAAGTTGGAGGCATCCAGGCACCGGGTGGTCAGAACCCCACAGATGGCCCGCACCAGTGAGGTGCCCTATTTGAAAATCGTGGCCCCCTGGCAGGGTCAAGCCCAAGTGCATCAGATGCAGCGAGAAGCCAAGGCCGACGTGGGCGGCTGGGTGATTTACGACACCACCACCGCCTATGAAGTGGCCAACCCGAGCCGCGTTGAGCATTTGATTGTCATGGTCCCCAAAGACCAAGCGGCCCAAAGAGGTTTGCGCTTGGACGGTTTGATGGCCCGGCGTCTGGGGGCCGGGGGGATATCGCGGGTCGCCTTGGAGGCGATGCGCAACACCTACCTGGAGTTGCCTTATATGAGTGACAGCGCCGCGCAAGGCGCGGGCGACTTGATCATTGACCTTGTCAAACTTTCTTTGTCTGAATTGGCAGGCCAAGAAACCGCCATGACCCAGCGTGAGGCTTTGCGCGACAGGATCAGGCAGCATGTTCACAAGTACCTCAGAGATCCTGACCTGAGCGTGGATGGCATAGCGCGGGCCCTCAATTGCAGCCGCAGGCATTTGTACAACGCCTTTGAGGGCGAGGGCGAGTCGGTGGCGGCTTACATCCAGCGCATGCGCCTTGAGGCTTGTATCAAAGATCTGCAAGCCAGTACAACCAAGGCCCGTGCCATCACAGACATTGCGGTGTCATGGGGGTTTGGCAATCCATCCCACTTCAGTCGTGTTTTCAAAGAGCACACCGGCGCAAGTCCGAGTGACTTTCGAAATCAAAAGACGGCCATCAAAACCTGACGGCTTTTTCTTCCCCAGGTCACATCAGCGCGTAAGTGGTGCTGGCCCTGAAAACACTCTTGCCGTCGTCGGCTCCGGCCAAGTCAATCTCGCCAAAGGCCATCGCCTTGCCAGCGCGCAACACGCGGGCGGTGACCAGTGCGTCCTGGCCCGACAGGGGTTTCATGAAGCTGCTCGACAACTGCACCGTGCTGCAGGGCCGGAACTGCCCAAAGTGGCTGATCAGCGCCAGCACCATGGCTGTGTCGGCGGCTGCCATCATGGCCTGGCCGCACAGCATGCCGCCCACCCGCGACAGCTGCTCGCTTTGCGGCAGCCGCAGGGTCACGCTGTCGGCGTCAAAGCGCTCGACCTTCAGGTTCAGCGCCTGCACCCAGGGGGCGAACAACTCACCCAGGGCTTGTTGCAAGGTGTCGTGGCTCACGGGGGCGTGGGCGGTTGTCATGGTGGGCTCCGGGCAGTTGGGGCAGGTTGCAGGCCGGTGAAGGCCAGCGGGTGGCGGTGATTATCCCGCTCGAAGTGGTTGTGGTGATCTACAGGGCCATGACCGTGGGTGCCCTGGTTATCACGCAGGGCACAGGCCTTGTGTCCTTGCCGTTTTAAACTGAAACGGCTCATTCACCGACAAACAGGCACGGCATGCACCGCTTTTCTTCGTCGACCCCCCGCCTTCCCGGCATCCGCTTTGTCCATTCGCCGGGGCCGACCCATGTGCCTGACGAGGTCATGCACGCCATGCAGCGGCCCATGACCGATTTGTCGGACCCAAGGGTGGCGGCCATGATTGCCGCATGTGAGAGTGGCATGCAGAGGCTGTTGCACAGCCCGCACGCCGATGTGTTCCTGTTTGCCAGCAACGGGCATGGCATGTGGGAGTCGGCGGCGGCCAACCTGGCTTCGTCGCAGCACACCCTGCTGTTGGCGGGATCTGGCCATTTTTCGGACCAATGGGCGATCCAGATCGAGGGCTTGGGCATCGCCTTGCAGCGTACCCCTTTTCAGGAAGGCCACCCCTTTGACGTGGCCGCGATCGAGCAAGCCTTGCGCGAAGACAAAACCCACCGCATCAGTGCGGTGCTGGTGGTGCACACCGACACCGCCAGCGGCGTGACCAGCGATTTGGCGGCGGTGCGCCGCGCCATCGACGCGGCGGCTCATCCGGCGCTGTATGTCGTGGATGTGGTGGCTTCGCTGGCCGCCAGCCCTTTTGACATGGACGCGCTGGGCGTGGACGTGGCCTTGGGCAGTTCCCAAAAGGGCTTGATGATGCCGCCCGGTTTGGGCTTTGTGGCCGTGAACGCCAAAGCCATGGCCTGGTCAGCCCGTCATGCCGAGCCGCGCTTTTACTGGGATTGGCAACGCCGCGACAGCCACAACCAGTCGGCCAAGTTTTGCGGCACGCCGCCGCTGGCCCACATTGCCGGGCTGGAGACGGCCATTGCCTTGCTCGAAGAAGAAGGCTTGCCCAATGTGTGGGCGCGGCACCAGCGCTTGGCGGGCGCGGTGCATGCGGCGGTCGAGCGCTGGGCGGTGCCGGGGGCGCTGCGCTTTCACGCCCGCCGGCCCGAGACGCGTTCGGCCTCGGTCACCGCCATCGAGGTGGCTTCTGGCATCGACCCCGAGGCCTTGCGCACGGTGGCACGCGAGCGCTTCCAGGTCGCGATGGCAGGCGGCTTGGGGCCTTTGGCTGGAAGGGTGTTTCGCATTGGCCATTTGGGCGACATGAACGAGCCCATGATTTTGGGCGCGCTGGCCGGCATCGAGGCGGCCATGACGGTGCAAAAAATCCCCTTTGGCACCGATGGTGTGGCGGCGGCGGTGGCCTATTTGGCGGCGCAGACCTGAGTCGGTGTGCCCACCGTTCAGGACGCAGGCGGGTTTTTGGTATTGCCCATCCACGCCGTCAGGGACGAACGCATGGCTTCTTCCACCGACATGTCCAGCACCTGCACCCAGTCGCGGGGCACAAACACGGTGTAGCCGCCAATCATGTAGCCCATGGGCAGATAAACCGCCACGTGTTGCTGGGTTTGCGCATCCAGGGGCAAATCGGCCAGGCTTTGGCGTGTGACCAAACCGATGATGGACAAGTCGCTGTCCGGTTTTTTCAGCAGCACCACCTGTTGGACATCGCGTTCGTGGGGCGCGAAATAGTCGGCAAAACTTTTCAGCGACGAGTAGATGCTTTTGACCAAGGGCAAATTGGTGAAGGGCAGCTCCACCCAACCCAGCGCCCGCTTCATGAAGGGCTGCGACACCAAAAAGCCCAGCACCAAAATCAAACCGGTGCCCAGCACAATGCCCAGGCCCGGCAAGTAGAAGTCGCCGGTGAATGGGCGCAACACCCGCATCGCTGAGCCTTCGACCCAGGTGACGAACAGGTACAGCGTATAGACCGTCAGACCGACGGGCAAAAAGGTGATCAAACCCCGGAAGAAATAAGCGTAAATGCGTTTCATACGAGCCATTGTGACCGGGCGATAAAAAACTGAAATGACAGGGGATAGACGCGTTGCCGGGCGCTGCTGCATGATGCACAGCTTATGACCTCATCCATCCTTGTTTTGGGCGCGGGCATGGTGGGCACCTGCACCGCCATGCACCTGCAGCAGCGCGGCTTTGACGTGACGCTGGTGGACCGGCGTGCGCCGGGCCAGGAAACCTCCATGGGCAACGCCGGCCTGATCCAGCGCGAGGCGGTGGAGCCGTATGCCTTTCCGCGGGAGCCGGGTTTCTTGCTGGACGTGGCCCTGGGGCGCGGTGCCCAAGTGCATTGGCACGCCCAAGGTCTGTGGCAAATGGGCCGCGCCTTGCTGCGTTACCTGCACCACTCGCACCCTCAGCGACATGCACAGGCCACACAAGCCTACAGCCGCCTGATCGCCCACGCGACCGATGCGCACGACCTCTTGATCAGCGCCGCCGGGGCGCAAGATTTGGTGACACGCGAAGGATTTCGTTTCGTGTTTCGCACAGCCCAGGCGTTCGACGAGGCGGCGCAGCGGGCCGAAGATTTGCACACGCGTTTTGGTGTGCGCTCTCAAGCAGAAAACACCGCGCAACTGGCGCTGGCCGAACCTGCTTTGCAAAGACCTTTGGCCGGCGCCGTGCACTGGCTGGACCCGTGGGCGGTGAATGACCCAGGCGCTTTGGTGCAGCGTTATGCCGACCTGTTTGTGGCGCGTGGCGGCCGTTTGCTGGTGGGCGACGCGGCCAGTTTGCACGCGCAAGGCGCGGGTTGGTCGGTACAGACCGCCGAAGGTCCGGTGCACGCCCAGCAGGCCGTGCTGGCGCTGGGCCCTTGGTCCGACGGCTTGATCCGTACGCTGGGCTACCGATTTCCACTGTTCATCAAGCGCGGTTACCACCAGCACTACACCTCACCCGCCCAACTGCGGCAACCCATTTTGGACGCCGAGCGCGGCTATGTGCTGGCCCCCATGCAGCGCGGCTTGCGCTTGACCACCGGTGCCGAGTTTGCGCCGCTGGATGCCCCATCCACGCCGGTGCAACTGGCCAAGGCCGAAGCCATGGCGCGTGAATGGATCGATCTGGGCCAGCCGCTGCCCGAGCCGCCTTGGCTGGGTGCACGCCCTTGTACCGCCGACATGCTGCCCGTGATGGGCCCCGCGCCGCATCACCCAGGTCTGTGGTTCAACTTTGGGCACGCGCACCAGGGCTTCACGCTGGGACCCATGGCGGGGCGACTGCTGGCCGAGATGGTGAGCGGTGAGCCGCCTTGCGTGGACCCCGGGCCTTATGCGGCGGGGCGGTTTAGGTGATCAGGGCTGGCGCGCTGGGCACCACCACTTGAACTTCGCTGAGGCCTGTTTCAAAGCCTCAGCACACCCGGTAAAAGCTCAAAAACACCCCATCGGGCGCCCGCCGCCCGCTGCCGATGAACTGGCTTTCGCTCAGCCAGGCCCACTGCGGCGCTGTGGCTTCAAGCTTGGGTTGGCAGCGAAAGTACACCTCGTCCGGGTTGACCGGCTGGCCGCTCATGATCCGTTGCGAATTTTCAAGCGATGCCACGCGCAAGGCGGTGTTTTGCACAAACACACGGCTGCCATCGTCCAGCTCGATCACATAGCGCGCGTCCAAGTGGGCTTGTGTGCCGCCTTCCAGGATCAGCTGAAAGTCGGCCCCACCGGCCAACACTTTGCCGTTCACGCGTGCGCCGGTCACGGTGCCGCCGGTGATGGGGATCATGCGTCGCAAACCGGCGGACGTGTGGCCCACCTCAACGGGCGCTGCAATGGTCACGGCCAGGTCACACAGGTGTTCGAGTCGGGGAGCGGGGAGGGTTTCGGTCATGGGCTGCCTTTACACTTTGCGTTCATTATCGGCCTTACCGCATGCTCTCCACACAAGACAAAACCCGCATTGACGACACCCGCATTGCTTCGGTGCGCCCCCTCATGACCCCGGCATTGCTCGAAGAACGACTGCCTGCATCGCCCGCCCACCTGGCGCTGGTCGAGCGTTCGCGGCAAGATATCTCGAAGGTGCTGCAAGGCCAGGACGATCGCTTGGTGATCGTGGTCGGGCCCTGCTCCATCCACGACCACGACCAGGCCATCGCCTATGCCCGGCTGCTCAAGGCCGAGGCGGACAAACACGCCAAAGACCTGCAAATCGTCATGCGTGTGTACTTTGAAAAACCCCGCACCACCGTGGGCTGGAAGGGCTACATCAACGACCCGCACTTGGATGGCAGCTTTGCCATGAACCAGGGGCTGGAGATGGCGCGCAAATTGCTCCTTGAAATCCTCGACTTGGGCCTGCCCGTGGCCACCGAGTTTCTGGATTTGCTCAGCCCGCAGTACATCAGCGATTTGGTCACTTGGGGCGCGATCGGGGCGCGCACGACGGAGAGCCAAAGCCACCGCCAGCTGGCCAGTGGCCTGTCGTGCCCGGTG
>JACCDG011225761.1_pt1 | contig 15972 bp, 13 predicted proteins | sample 7442471 | NCBI WGS metagenome assembly JACCDG01 (sample SAMN15323444, study PRJNA562643) | freshwater metagenome | isolation source: river surface water | place: USA:Blue River Watershed | collected 2017-08-17 | reverse complement strand
TGAAGCTTAACGATGATCACCAGCGTGGGATGTTGGCGTGCTTTGAGCATCCAGTAAGCGTTATTACGGGTGGTCCTGGAACGGGTAAAACCACGTTGGTGCGGAGTCTTTTGGATTTGCTTGATTCAGAGGGAATTAAGTACAAACTTGCAGCTCCCACGGGGCGGGCCGCCAAGCGGATGTTTGAGGGAACGGGGCGGCAAACAGAGACGTTGCATCGCATGCTCGAATTTGATCCATCGGGTTTTGGCTTCAAACGTACGCATGACAATGTGCTGGAGCTTGATTGGCTTATTGTTGATGAAGCTTCAATGATTGATATTTTTTTGTTGAGCTCGGTGGTTGATGCATTGCCCGCTCATGCTCACTTGGTGCTCATTGGGGATGTGGATCAATTGCCGTCAGTGGGGCCGGGCTCTGTACTCAAAGATTGCATTGGTTCTGGTGTGGTGCATGTGACGCAGCTGAAAGAAATTTTCCGCCAAGCGCAAGACAGTATGATTGTGGTGAATGCTCACAAAATTAACCAGGGGCAATATCCATCTGCTCGTGGCGATAACCACGATTTCTTTATTCTCAAGCGTATGGAGCCAGAAAGTTGCATTGAGGCCATCAAAAAAATCTATTCCACAACACTTCCTGGACTTAAAATTGATGTGCAAGATGCCATTGTGCTCTCTCCTATGAACCGCGGAACGGTTGGAACCGCGCGCCTAAACCAAGAACTTCAGCAGCTTCTTAACCCTGGAAATAACGAGCAAACAGCATCGCGTTTTGGGACGATTTACAAAAAAGATGATCGTGTGATGCAAATCAAAAACAACTACACTAAGTTTGTTTTTAACGGTGACATTGGATCTGTGGTTTTGGTTGACCAGGTGAACCAGCAGCTTAAGGTTCAATTTGGCGACCGGACGGTGGACTATGAGTTTTATGAACTGAATGAGCTTGTGTTGGCGTATGCCATTTCTATTCACAAAAGTCAGGGTTCAGAATTTAAGGCCGTGATTATTCCGCTCATGATGCAGCACTTTGTGATGCTTCAGAAAAACTTGATTTACACTGCTGTTACCCGCGCTAAACAGGTGTGTGTGATTGTTGGTGATCCGCGCGCGCTCGGCATGGCCGTGGGGAGTAACAAAGAGCAAAAGCGCATGACGTTGCTGGCCGATTTTCTGAAGGGGCAGGTCGGGGCTGAAGATCACCCAACCCTTTTTTAGCCGTTATTTTTTGTAAAAATTGAGGTTTTTGTCTCGCCTAGAGGTTTTTCTTACGTTTTCTTTATGAATGGTACTCTGGGAAGAGGTTTTTGGTTCTTTAGAGAGCTTTTTGTTTATGACTTTTTTTAAAAAAGCGTTGCTTTTATTCTGTATTTTGAGTCTGTTTCAGGTTGAAGCACCGCCTAAAAAAGCTCAATCTGCTCAAGTAGAATTCACTGGCTTTGAGCCTGCGGGAAGTGTGCAAGAGCGCATAATTGGTTTTTCGAGTTTGCCTCAACAGATTGAAAATATATCACAAGTACTTGAAGGTTTTTTGGAGACTATAAAATTCATTACAGCAACTCCTGTCCCTCGATCAATGCTCGACAAAGACGGCAAAATGGGTGGAGATATTGAGTTGCCCGATGGAACTAAATTTGATGCCAACGAGCCTGTTCCCGTTGTTCGTCTCTCAGAGATAAGTGGTAATGATACGAGGGATAAAGGCGTTCCTGCAACACCTTTAGTCTTGCAGCTTAATGGGCTTATTGAAGGTACTACTCAAAAGCTTTTTGACGAATTACATCCTCTTATGGAGGTAATGCCTTCAATTAACCAACTTCTTGTACAAGCAAAAAAAGCTAATGGCACAGAAGACATGGTGCTTTCTGATTTGACGGGCAAGGATGAGCATAAGGCGGTTCCGGTTACTAATTTAGTTGTAAATCTTCAGGGGATTGCAAATCAGCAGCGCGAAGATCTTGATGCGCTCATTCGTTTGTATGCAAAGCGTGGAGCCTACGTTCTTGGTGGAGGCATAGGTTTGTATGCGTTGTATAGATGGTTCATGTCGAGCGTACGAGCTAGAAACTTGCGCTTTAAGGCAATTACCCAATGTTTTTCGTTGGCTCATAAAGAGCGAGCATGGTCTTTTGGTTTTAAAAGATCTTCTGCGGCTGTAATGCCACAAGCTAAGAAGGTTAATGCGTTGGTGAAGCGTCTCGGGCAAAAACAGGGTGGTCTGTTTGCGTTGAAAAAATCATTGAGCGGCGGCGTAGACATGATTGCGGAGCTTTCCAAAAAACAATCCCTTGCTGTGGTGCCTGGCAATATTCTCAAAGAGAGTTTTGTAAATCAGTCATTGCAAAAACAGGTTATAACTGCGATGCATGCATTGGTTATAGAAAATATTCCTTTGGTTGTTTTGAAGGCAGATGATTTGAGACAGGATGAAGCGACTATGCAATGGTTGCGCTTAGCCTTTAAGCCCAACAAGATTGTTTTTGATTGCGCGTGATTCTCCACCTCTTTTTCGAAGTGAGCTTGACACTTTTTTGATTGGTCTATTTCCTGTTGGTGCTACGCGAAAACTCTAGGGCAAAGAATTATCCTAATGAAAAAATTAGTGGTTACTGGTGCGGCTGGCTTTCTTGGAGCAAATCTTTGTGCCAGGCTGCTGCGTGACGGGCACACCGTGGTGGGGGTGGACAACTTTTCTACCGGTTTGCCAGAAAATCTTGAACAAATTCTTACACATCCGCGTTTTTCACTTATCAAGCATGACATTACCAAGCCGCTTGATCTTGTGGCAGATGTTATCATGAATCTTGCCTGTCCAGCATCTCCTCGGTGGTACCAGGCCGATCCCATTCAAACAATTAAGACTTCTTTTTTAGGTACTTTAAATTTACTGGAGCTTGCCAAAAAAACGGGGGCTATTTTCTTCCAGGCTTCAACAAGTGAGGTGTATGGGTCTCCTCAAGTGCATCCTCAAACAGAAGATTATTGGGGTAATGTAAATCCTATTGGAATTAGATCTTGCTACGACGAAGGAAAACGTGCAGCGGAATCCTTGTGTTTCGATTTTCATCGTGTGTATGGTACTCATGTTAAGGTCGTGCGCATTTTTAATACGTACGGTCCCTTGATGGGTGTTACCGATGGTCGAGTTGTGAGCACATTTGTGGCGCAGGCACTTTTAGGTGAGCCTCTCACCATGTTCGGATCAGGGCAGCAAACACGTTCTTTCTGTTTTATTGATGATCTGGTTGAGGGGATGTGTCGCGTAGTGTGGTCTTCAGCAGACATCACAGGACCACTTAATCTTGGAAACCCGTACGAAGTGACATTGTTGGAACTTGCCCAGAAAATTTTACAGCTAACGGAAAGCTCATCAAAAATAATTTTCAAACCATTACCGCTTGATGATCCTCCTCAACGGTGTCCTGATATTACCAAAATGCGTGCGTTGCTTGGGTGGCAACCGTCTGTTTCGCTTGAAGAGGGGTTGTTGAAAACAATAGCGTATCTCAAGCGGGAACTTGAAAAGACGGGGGCAAGGCAAGCTGTGGTAAAAAGTGATTTTTTTAAGCAGGGCGATTTATGAAGGTTGCGGTGGCTGCGGGGGGCAGGTTTCATGCATTTCATCTGGCTCATCAATTGAACAGATACGATGTTTTGCATGGCCTGTACACTGCAAGTTATAATTCAGGGGACGAATCATACGTTCCATCTCAGAAGATTTTCTACAATAAAACAGTTGGTTTTTTAGATAAAGTTTATAACTCTTGTGGCGGTCGCTACGTGCTTGACCCATCATCGTGGTACGGCATCAAAGATGGCTGGTTTGATGAATGGTTCGAAAAGAAATTTGCCGAAACACAGGGTGTTGATATCGTTGTGGGCTGGGCGCATTATATCGCTAAAAGTTTGCATACGATTAAACAACTTGGGGCGCGCGTAGTTCTGGAATCGGGCTCAATGCACATCTTGGCTCAGCAAAAAATCCTTGAACAAGAATATGAGCGTTGGGGGGTTACGGCTGCCCCCATCACCGCTGAAAATCGTGAAAAGATGTTGTACGAGTACGAGAATGCAGATTTTATTTCCGTTCCATCGTCTCACGTAAAAGAAAGTTTTATCGAATACGGTATTCCTGCTCATAAAATTATTCAGACCCCGTATGGCGTTGATTACGAGTCTTTCTATGTTTCTCGGCTTGAAGCTCCTCGCAAATTTAGAGTTTTGTTTGTGGGGATGATGTCCTTGCAAAAGGGTATTGGATACTTACTTGAGGCGTGGAAAAAACTGAATCTTCCTGCACATTCTGCTGAATTAGTACTTGTTGGTGCGCCATTTGATTACCCAAGAGATCTTGCAGTGTGTCCTTCTGTTAAGTTTGTCGGACCAATGCGTCAAAGCCAGCTGCGTGAGTGGTATGGAGAATCATCTCTTTTTGTATTGCCATCGGTACAGGAAGGATGGGGCATGGTGCTTTCCGAAGCCTTGGCTGCTGGTGTTCCGGTGTTGTGTACAGATAGAACTGGTGGGCAGGATTTAATTGAAAATAATGTTCATGGTTTTGTTGTTCCACACGCAGATGTAGATGCTCTTGCTGAAAAAATTGCATGGGCATATGCAAACCAAGATGACCTCTTTCACATGGGGCTTTCTGGTCAGGCACACGTAAAAAAATATTCGTGGAACGCCTACGGAAAGAAAATCGTTAAACAATACGACCGAGTGATGGCGGGATGACGAACCGGCCTTCAGAATCAGAACTGCTGAGCAAGGGCTTTTGGCTTTTGCTCAGTCAGTACGGTTCTATGGCTGTTTCGATACTTTTTACCTTTTGGCTTGCGCGTCTTCTGGGGCCAGCCGAGTTTGGGCGTTTTGCCATTGGTGTTTTTTCATTTGATATTTTTAATGCGCTGACCGATTGGGGTTGGGAGCAGGGGGTTTTTTTAGCCCCAGAAAGCGAGAAGAACTCTGCGTATGCTACACATTTGTTTGTTCGTGGAGTGCAAGGCGTTCTTCCCTTGCTTGGGATTTTGGGGGTAATTTTAGTTGCGCCGGGGTTTATTCCCTATGAATTGCGTTTGGTTGGATGTGTTCTTGCGCTTTCTTTTTGTCTTGAAAAAGTTTCTTTGACTTACAAGACGATTCTTGAGCGTTCTTTTGCACTCAAGAGAGTTGCCTTTTTTGAGTTTTTGGGGCTACTTGGAAGTTTTTTGTGCGCTCTTGGCGCTGTAAAATTGGGATGTGGTTTTATAGCCTTGCCTTTGCAGCGGCTGTTCGAAAAGGCGTTTATCTTATTTGGTTATGTCGTAGCTTCGCCTTGGCGGTTTTCGTCAAGTATGGATTTTGGCCTCTTGCGGCGCTGGATTTCTTCGTTTGGGTTTGCAACATGGAGCGCGGGGCTTGTAAGTCTTGCTCTTTATGATTTTGTTGGGGCTTTTGTAGGGCTTTCGTCTGGAGTTGTGAATGGTGGTTTGTATGCTCGTAGTTTTAAAATGGCTACGCTGCCACTTATGGTTACAACGGCTTTTAACCGTATAACTACTTCGTTGTATGCCCATGCTTCGGGAGATTTAGAAACGGTTAAAGGAATATTTCTGCGAGCTCAGTTTTCAAAGATGCTACTTATTTTTCCCGCACAGGTATTTTTGGCTGTAACTGCTCCGTGGTGGATTGTCAGAGTCTTGGGTGAACAGTGGGCTGGCGCTGTTGTGTTGTATCAATTGCTAACGATTTATGGTGGCGTAAGATCTTTCTACGATGATGTTTCAGCCGTTTTTCTCTATGGTATGCGGTACCCATGGATTCATATTCAGCAGCATGTTGTGCAGGTTTGTTGCATGATCGCTTCTTGGATGTTTTTAAAAAATTATTATGCAGGTGCAATCCTTGGGGCACTGGTCATGTCGGGAGGCATGGTTGGTGTAACGTTGTGGATTTGGCGCCGCGTTTTTTTCGATTTAGCGGTTTCTGTTCACGATGTAATGTCTGCGGTGCGTGACATTCTGTTACGGATTGCTACCATAAGCGGCGCTGTTTGTGCCTTTTTTGTTGTGAGCAAGAGTCTTGATGAAACCAAAAAAAGTTCTTTTAATTGGCGAGCGGTCTTTAGGTCCTGATGGCTATGCCTACGCAGATTCTTTTTACGATATTTTAAAAGACCTGGGCCATACGGTATTGAGTCTTGATCCCACGCAGAACCCGTGGTGGCTGCGAGGCAATCGCAGCTTTGGGTTAAGTGGTATTGAGCAAAAAGTTTTTGGACATTGGGTGAATGGACATGTAGTTCAGGAGGCTGAGAGCTTTTGCCCTGACGTGTGCTTTGTGCTTAAGGGGCATGTGCTTTATCCGCGAACGCTTGAAATTCTTAAAAACCGCCTGAAAATTAAATTGGTTTTACTCTATCCAGATAATCCCTTTATGTTTGCTAACGGAAATTCACATGCGCGCGTGGTTGAGTGTTTGCCTTTGTATGATGTTGTGCTCTCGTGGGCGCAGATGTTGCAGCCTGTTTTTACGTCTTTGGGTGTTGCTCACTCGTGCTATTTTCCCTTTGGGTATGATGCTCGATTTTTTACTGAGAAAATTGAAATGTCGCCAGCTTTTGACCTTTGTTTTGTGGGAACAGCAGATGATGAACGCGCAGAGCTTTTGGATCAGGTTGTGTGTAAAGCCTCTGAGTTGCAGATAGGTATTTGGGGAAATCGGTGGAGTGAATATTTTCAAAAGAAACCATCTCTGGCTTCGTTGTACAAAGGACCTGCTGTGTACAAACATGAAATGGTTAAGCTTTTACATCAAGCAAAAATTACGTTGAACCCTGTACGGTTACAAAACCATACTTCACACAACATGCGTAGTCTTGAGGCTGCGGCTGCAGGTGTGTTTCAGTTGGCAACGCGTACACATGAGCACGCGCATGTTCTTTTTAAGGAAGATGATTCGATTGTTTTGTATAGGAGTGCACAAGAGCTTGTTGAAAAAATTTATTTCTACAAGAATGCTCACCATGAGCGTGTTTTAATTGCACAAGAAGCGCGGAGGTCTGCTGAGCAGTACACGTTGCAGCATATGCTTAAAAAGTTTTTTGATAATGACTTTTGTTTTTGTTAACCACTTTTAAACTTCGTGGTACCATCAAGGCGCTTTATGGTTTTTATGAGGTTTTTTGTGATGGAAGCTCAAAAGAAGCTTAAACCTCCCCTCGCCATAGTAGCTCCGCATCCTGTGCACGGGGGCGGGGTGTTGTCATCACTCCGTGTGGTGTATGCATTTGCGCAGCGCTATTTTACGCCCAAAATTATTTGTCTCAGTTTTCTTTCTCCTGTTTCTATGAGCTTGCGTAATTTACGGCTTTCTTCGTCTATTCGCGAGACAATTATCGAGGGAATGCCGTGTGTTGAAGTTGGAGCGCGATTTGCTCGTTTTGAACCTGGATTGTACTGGATAACAAAAGACTTGTGGCAGCAAGTTCTTGGACCATATCGCTATGTTTTTGTTACGGCAGGTACGCCTCATGTGGCTCATCCTGCTGTTTTGCTTAATAAAAAATTTGTGTTGTGGCTTGCGTCAACCTACCTGGATGATCGCAAACATCGGTTGAACGCATCTTCTTTTTTGCATCGATCATTTGAGTGGATTAACGCGCCGTTTATGAATGTTGTTGAACGTCAAGTGCTCGAGCAAGCAACGGTGTTGTTGCCCATTAGTTCATACACAAAAAAATTGTGTGATGATGTCTTGGGATATCAGCGAAGTGGTATGTGGATTTGTCCTGTTCCGGTTTCTGTCGTTCATGCTGTCGGGAGGCAAGGCAAGCTTTTTCCATTAAGAATTATTGCTGTTGGGCGGTTTACAGATCCTCGCAAGAATTTGAAGATGCTGCTTGGTGTTTGTGACTTGCTGCTGGGAACTGACGAGCGTTTCTGTGTGGACATTGTTGGGATGTATCCTCAAGACCATCATGAAGTGGCCAGGCTTTCGGTAAAATATTCTGGTCGATTGATTTTCCATGGATTTGCCTCACAAGAAAAGCTGGATGATTTGTATGCGCGGGCATTTGCTTCTGTGATTACGTCTGAACAAGAGGGCCTAGGTATTGTTGGGCTTGATGCCCTTTCTTGGGGGCTTCCCGTTGTCGCAACGCGTTGTGGGGGCGTATCTGATTATGTCAAACCTGGTGTTTCTGGTTTCTTGGTTGAACTTCATGCTGTTGCCGAAATGGTTTCGTCTCTCAAATTCATGGCAGATAATCCCCATCGGTATGAACAATTAAGTCGTGGGGCATTAAAGCTTGTGAGCAGTTGCTTTTCAAAAGAAGCTGTTGAAACGCGGTTTGTTTGGGCGCTTACGCAGGCCTATCCAGAGCTTGCAGAGGTATTTGTTCCAGAAGTAGAGCAGGAGATGGTTGGTGAAAGTTTTGGTGGTAGGGCATGCGTATCTGGCCCAAATTAATCGGAAAAAATGGGAGGCGTACGCGCAGGCCTTCCCGCAAGACGAAGTGATGGTTGTAACGCCATCTTTCTGGAACGATGCGTTGTTTGATGTTGCGGCTCAGGAAGATGCACCAGAAGTTGATCGCGTGACCTACCGACATCTGACCGTGAATGGAGCTGGTAACGAGGTGTTGTATCGATACGCGTGGCGAGATGTTTGGCGTGTTACAAAAGCATATCAGCCTGATGTGCTTTTGGTGGAGCAGGGTGTAAGTGCTTTTTCTTATTTTCAGTGGACCTGCGTTTCTTTGTTGCTTAATCCTCTTGTCCCCAGGATTTTCTTTACGTGGATAAATTGGCGCCATTCTTGGGGCTGGAAATTTAAGTACCTCTGGTGGCCCATTGAATGGTTTAATCGTTTTTTTTCTACCGCTGCAATTGTTGGCAATCCTGAAGCAGAAAAATTGCTCAGAGAAGATGGTTTTACTGCTCCGGTGCTGGTATCTCCCCAGCTAGGTATTGAAATGGATTCTGCTGAAACTGCTCTTTCACACGAGAAACCTAAGAGAATTGGTTTTGTGGGACGGTTAACGCCAGAAAAGGGTGTAATGTCATTACTTTTTGCGTTTGCGAAAGTGATCTCTGCTTTTCCTGATTGGGAGTTGTGGATTGTAGGTTCTGGTGCACAGCGTGAGGATCTTGAGATTTTAGCACGTGACTTGGGTGTTGCCCGTAAGGTTGTTTTCACGGGATCTGTGAATCATGAGAAGGCGTTAGAGCTGTTGGCATCGTTTGAAATACTTGTGCTGCCGTCGCTTGATGTTGCCACATGGAAGGAGCAATTTGGTCATGTGCTCATTGAGGCCATGGCTGCGGGTGTTGTGGTGGTTGGATCTGATGCAGGTGCGATTCCATGGGTTATTGGTGATGCTGGATTAATTTTTTCTCAAAATTGCATTGATGAGCTTGCTGGCGTATTATCTCGCTTGTTGCACAGTGACGTTGAGCGAGCCTTCTACGCGCAAAAAGGAAAATTGCGTGTAGAGAAAATGTATACGCACGAGTGCATTGCTCGGACAATCGGTAGTTTTTTACATGAACGAGTAAGCCAGATGCGTGCTCGAGCCTGAAGGGTTTTTATGAAGAAAATTGTAGTCATCGGTGCGGGATATGTTGGACTTGTAACGGCCGTCTGTTTTGCGGTTAAAGGTCATCATGTTCTTGTTGTTGAGCGAAATCTTTCACGCATTGCATTTTTGCAATTAGGCCAGGCGCCATTTTATGAACCGGGTCTTGATCAGTTGTTGCGGCAGGCTTTGGCAATGGGGACTATTCAGTTCCATGCAGATTTATCTGAAGTCTTAGAAGCAGAGCCAGAAGTTGTCTTTTGCTGTGTGGGTACTCCGTCACAACGAGATGGTGTGGTTGACTTAACCGATGTATGGGCCGTGGTTGTTGAAGCAGCACGTAATGCAAAAGGACGCATGCTTTTTATCCAGAAATCAACGGTTCCTGTGGGTACGTGCAGCAAGACAGAAGAAATGTTTGAAAATATTTTTAAAAATTGTGGTCATCCCTTTGATTTTGAAATCGCATCAAATCCTGAATTTCTGCGTGAGGGGAATGCAATTTTTGATTTCATGAATCCAGATCGTGTTGTGTTTGGTGTCAAGTCTGCATGGGCGGAGCGTTTATTAATTGAGCTCTATACGCCGTTTGTTAAAGACCCAGCAAAACAACTGCTGAGTATGAGTCTTGAATCTTCTGAAATGACCAAGTATGTCGCAAATACCATGCTTGCGTCGCGCATTAGTTTTATGAACCAAATGGCATTGCTTGCGGATAAGGTAGGTGCAGATATTGCTGACGTTGAACGTGGTGTTGGCTCTGACGAGCGTATAGGTAAGCATTTTCTTAAAGCAGGGCTTGGCTACGGGGGTAGCTGCTTTCCTAAAGATATCAAAGGTTTGATCCATCTTGGTAAATTACACGGTATTGAAATGTCTTTTGCTTCATGTGTTGAAAAAATTAACAATCAACAGATTCAAGAGTTCTTAGCGCGAATTTATGGTTACTACGCAAACTCGCTTGTTAACAAGCGCTGTGGCCTGTGGGGTGTTTCGTTTAAGCCAGAAACAGATGATATTCGGTCATCTCCTGCGATAGAAATTATTAAAGCGCTTGAAGACAAAGTTCAAGAACTTGTGGTGTACGATCCTGTGGCTCTTGAAGCTTTAAAAATGTCGTACCCTCAAATGCGTGTGACCTATGCGCAAAGTGCTTCCGAGGTTTTGAGAAAGAGCGATTTTCTTGTGATTTGTACTGAGTGGCATGCTTTTACTACGCATACTCCAGCAGAAATTTCTATTCTCAAAGACCGAGTGGTGTTTGATGGGCGTAATATTTTTGATCCACACGTTATGGCGAGTGCAGGTATCTCGTACTATCCCGTTGGCCGCTGTGTAACCAATGTGCGCGATTCGGTCATGATTGCACGCGGCATGCACGTGGAGTATTGATTCTAAGGATTTTGGTGTATGTGCGGGCTCGTTGGTTTTATTGCGTATGCTCCTGGTTCAATGCAAAACGCTGAACATGTGGTTCGCAAAATGCTTGATGCAATGCGGCATCGCGGAGCGGATGGTGAGCAGGTTGTTGTAGTTCCCTCTGGGCAAGCTGTGCTTGCGCACCGGCGTTTGGCGATTGTAAGCCAAGAAGAGCATGGCATACAGCCTATGGCAACTCGCGATGGGCGTTACACCATAGTTTTTAATGGCGAGATTTACAACTACAAAGAACTTGCACGTGATCTTAAGCAGCAGGGGCTTGATGATGATTTCTCAACTGACACACGTGTTCTCGTGTGTGGGTTTTCAGTATGGGGAAAAGCTGTTTTTAACCGTTTGCGAGGTATGTTTACGTGTGTCATTTGGGATGATGCAACGCAGCAAGCCTTTTTTGTGCGTGATGAATTTGGCATAAAACCGTTGTATTGGACGGAGACTGAAGTTGCAGGGTCCTTAGGTATTTTGTTTTCTTCAGAGATCAGATCGCTTCTTGCAAGTGGCTATGTTGATCGCAAGGTCAATGGTGATGCGCTCTCGCACTATCTTCAGTACGCAGCAATTCATCCACCAGAAACCTTAGTTAAAGATATTTTTTCGCTCGAACCAGCTACCATCATGACTGTTGCAGGTCAGAGACGTTTGTCGGAGTCGTTTTGGAATATCACAACAATTCAAACAAGAGAGCCTGAGGGGGATTTTTTGGCAGAAGCTCAGGTTCTGCGCAGAGAATTTCTGAAGGTGTGTGATTTGTACACAGACATTAAGCTGGATGTTGGGATTTTTCTGAGTGGAGGCATAGATTCTACTGCATTGGTTGGCATAACTAAACGATTGCTTGGTAAGAATGTGCAGACCTTTTCATTGGGTTTTGCATCTTTGACGGGAAGTATTGCAGATGAGTCTGGAGAAGCGCAAAAAACGGCAGAATTTTTTGGAACAGAACATCGTGAAATTATTGTTGATGGTTACATGGCTCGTCTTGCTTTTGAGGATTTTGTTACGGCAATTGACCAGCCCAGTACCGATGGATTTAACACTTTTTTGATTTCTCGTTTTGCGGGAGAGAATGTTCGCGTGGCTCTTTCTGGGCTTGGTGGTGATGAAGTTTTTATGGGCTATCGAGTGTTTAAAGAATTGTTGCATTTGGTACGTGCTGAAAAAATTATGCCTCCAGCTGCAAAAAATTTATGTGCAGGACTGCTTTCATGTATTCCGGGGGTGCGTTCTATCGCATATCGTACAGGGTATGCCTTGTTGCAGCATGGGGCAAAAAAAGATCAAGATTTGTACTTGGCTTATCGTGAATTGTCTTCTGGGGAGCATGCACGGCGTGTGCTGCATTTTGATCTCAGGTCAAAATTGGTTGACCGTGAAATTCCAATAGCAGTAAAGCTGAAAGACATCTTTGAGCGTGAATCTGACCCGCTGAATGCGTTTTCAAAGGCTGAGTTGAGTTTTTATATTCCTGGGATTCTTGCGCGTGACACCGATGCTGCAACGATGGCAGCAACCATAGAAGCGCGTGTGCCATTTCTGGATAAACAGTTGGTGCAGCATGTTGTCTCTCTCCCTCACGGTTACAAATGTTGGCCGGGTCAAAAGACGAATAAACCGCTTTTTGTTGAAGCGTTCAAGGATGTTTTGCCAGACGATGTGAAGTACGGCAAAAAGCGTGGCTTTGAAATGCCAATTGGTTTTTGGTTGAACGACCATTTTAAAGATCAGGTGCAACGTTTGTATGATAGTTCTTGGCTAGATCATGCGGAAGTTGAACGCCTGCGCGAAGCCCTTTACGACGACCCGCGGGAGTACCGCAGAATCTGGTCGCTCATGGTTCTTGCAGAGTGGATAGAGCAGCACGAGATGTCGTTTTAATGAAAAAAAAACGCATTGTTTTTATTCACCACGGTGTAGGTATTGGTGGTGCGCCACAGAGCTTACTTTTGCTTATTCGTGCGCTTGATCATGGTCTTTATGATCCTGTGGTTCTGTTCTTGTTTGATTCTCCTGCAATTGATTTGTTTCGGAATGCGGGGATCGCTATTGTGGGTCCTGTGGGCCGTGTTGAGTTCTCACATACGGTGATTTGGTGGTACCGTTGGTACCATGCGCACCATGCCATGCGGGCGCTGTGGGATTGGTTTATGGTGGCATTTTTTGATGCAAACAAGTGGTTTGATGCGCTCAAGCCTGACATTGTTCACTTAAATACGTCATCGCTCTCTGCGTGGGCGGTGGTGGCATGGTGGAAGAAAATTCCGGTCGTGTGGCACATTCGTGAATCGCTGGCCCCTGGATATTTGGGTATTCGCCAAAGTATTATTCGCTTTTTGGTTGGGTATTTTGCTACCAAAATTGTGGCAATCTCAAAACATGATGGACGGTTTTGGAGTGGTAACTCAAAGCTCCAGATTTTACCAAATCCTGTGGATTGTGATGTCTTTGTTCCTTCAGCAGAAAATCGTCAAGCGTTCCGAGAGCAACAAGGGATTCCTCAAACTGCGCATGTTTTGGTCTATCTTGGTGGGCTTTCACGTGAAAAGGGGACTTTGCTCGCCCTGCAACTTCTAGGCAGACTTCTTGAGCGAGGACACAGTGTCTACCTGGTGGTAGCTGGAAGTTGGCAGATGGCAAAATCGTCGATTGTGCGTGAAGTGCTTGGGGTGCAAAGCTGGTATGACCAGGTGGAGGGGCTTGTAGATCGGCACCAAGAAAACATTCGATTTACAGGTGTGTTGTCATCAACCCATGAACTTTTGCAGGCGAGTGATTGCTTACTTTTTCCAGCACAAAAAGGCCATTTTGCGCGTCCTGTTTTGGAGGCCGGGGCGGTTGGCATACCTGTTTTGGCTTCTTGGGTGCCTCCACTCGATGAACTGGTGGTTGATGGGGAAACGGGCTTTCTTTGCGGCCCTGAGGATGTGAAAGATTGGGCTGGGCGAGCAGAGGCGCTTTTTGGTCGTGAGCAAGGTTCATTCTTATTCGCCCGCAAACATATTTTGAAGCTGTACTCTTTATCTGGTTATAAGTACGCAGTTCAAGGACTTTTTTGTAATTTGTAGTCTGTTTTTGTGTATAGGCCTCTCTGAGTATTAAAACTTCTGGTTTCTGTTATCTTTAAAGGGCATAAGGTTGCTTGGATAGTCGCGCTGGTGTAAACCGGTGAGGAAAGTCTGAACTCCAAGTTGGAAACGTGCCGAGCAAGGCTTATTTAATTAAAAGCACAAGCTCGGGAGGCGAAAGCCTACGGAAAGTGCCACAGAAAAGTGTACCGCCTGGCGTGAAAGCGCAAGGTAAGGGTGAAAATGTGCGGTAAGAGCGCACACACAAGCCAGTGATGGTCTTGTGCGGAAAACCCCGCGTGGAGCAAGACAAAATAGGCCTTGAGAGTTTTCCAACTCTCGTCTGATGGGCGGGTATGTCGCAAAGAGAAATGGCTATCGTTCTGGGTTTTGCCTGGAATACAGAATTCAGCTTATAAAGCGGCCTTATGCAGTTCCACTATGTTGGTTTTAATTGAGTTTTTAAGTTTTTTATGCCCCCGAAATTTTCGGGGGTTTTTTATTTGGCGGTTTCCCTCTTATTTTGTTCTTTGCGTGGCCAATGTTTTCAGTTTGGCGTGTTTTTGGGCTAGGTTTATTTCGGGGGCGATGGCTTTGAAATCGGATAAATTATATAATTTGTTGCAGGCTGAATATTTTATCTGGTACGGTTAGAGTATGGTAGCGAGCAAAACGAGTTGTGTGGTGATAGCGTGTTTTGCTTGTGGAAAAAATGGTGTGTGGGTGTGTGAGAGGGGTGCTCATGAAAAAAAATCTTAATAAATCATTACTTCTTGGCATGTTGCTGGCTTGTGCGGTAGCAACAAGGGCTGAAGATAACGGCGGCATGGATTTGCCAGAGGGTGATACCTTGATTGATCCAAGCATGCAAGATCTTGATCCAAGTATGCAGGGACAAGATCCGTTTGGATCAGATTACATGCCTGCAGATGCAGGACAAATGATGGCTCCTGAAGAGGGTTCTTATGTCGATCTAGATCAGAGTGCAGATCAATTTGGTCCTGAAGAGGGTTCTTATGTCGATCTTGATCAGAGTGCAAATCAATCTAGTCAAGGCGCTATCGATTACAACGCTACAACATGGCAAGGGCAAGATGATATGACTGATCCTAATGCTCTGTCGTTTGGTAGTGGTGATATTGAACCCACAGATGCTCCAATTGAAGATGTAGCGATGATGGCAGAAGAGCCTGCGGTATAAAGATCCGTTTAGAAAATTAGAGAAGCTTGCTTATGTGCAAGACAAAGTGGGTTGTGCTTGTGGCATTGGGATATGCGATGAATGTTTTGCCTTCTCATGCCTTACGCACGGTTGGGCATACACAAAAAACCTTAACTCAAGAGGCGTTTAAATCCTCGATAAAGTTGGTGCTGAATAATTCAGTGGGAATGCTTCAGGCGCGCGTAACAGCTCGAACGGTCTTGGTAAATAAGCAGGTTGAAAAAAAATGCGCAAAAAAATAATGCATCAGGAAAAGTGTGTGGTTGTTTTAATCTCATAAGGGGAGATGGTTATGAAAATGTTACATAAATTGCTTGCGGTAGTTGTTCTTGGTGCAATGATTGCTCCAGCTGTAGAGGCAAAGAGAGGCAACCGCTGTAAGGGTAAAACAGGACAATGTGCTAAAAAACGTACACCAATGACTGACGAGCAAAAAGCATCAGCAAAAGCTCGCAGAGAAGCTCGTAGAGAAGCTCGTAGAACAGCAAAAACTAAAAGCTAATTAACAAAGGGGGCTTTATGCCCCCTCTTTTTTGACTTGTGGGTCTGAAATAGCCTAATCCTGAATGCTCAAAAATAAGAGAAGCATTTGCGCAAGGCTGAAGGCACAGGCGCGAAAAAGTGAGTTGGTTGATCTAAGCTTTGAAGGGTTTTGTATGAAGTTATCACATAAAATTTTAGCCGTGCTAG
>JACCDG010556384.1_pt1 | contig 15973 bp, 14 predicted proteins | sample 7442471 | NCBI WGS metagenome assembly JACCDG01 (sample SAMN15323444, study PRJNA562643) | freshwater metagenome | isolation source: river surface water | place: USA:Blue River Watershed | collected 2017-08-17 | reverse complement strand
CTTTAGTGACTAAATTTTCATAATCTGCAAATTCAAGATTATTTTTTTCTACAAAATTGGTTATTTTAGCAAGATGGCCGTCAAGCTTAGTTTTAAACTCAACTGCCTTATCCTGCCTGTTGGATAGCTTATCACTTAAAACCGAAGATAAATTTTGGCAAGCTTTTTGTCTTTGTTCCAGACTTTTTGTTTTAGCCATCTCCTTTTTTTTGTCTAAAGCCTCTTGGGCTTTTTGTTTTGCTTGCTCATATTTTTCTTTGGCGAGAGCCTTTTGTTCTTCTAATTTTTGTTTGTTGTTAAGTTCGACTTCAGTGCTATTATTGCTCTCAGAAGGTTCTTGTCCGTTGCCTTCCATTGCATAAGTAAAAGACTGAAGTCCTAATACGGTAAGGACTAATACAAGCACAGGCAAAATCCTTAGCTTAGTTTTCACTTTTACTCCTATTTGTTAATATTTATATAGCTAATTATAACAAAAAGTTAAGCATTATAAATTAATTACTTTTTCCCACGGAAATTTCGACTTACCAAAATGTCCATTTTGAGCTGTTTCAATGTAGGGCATTGAATCTAAAGAGAAAAGTTCTATTATATGACTGACTTCTGTGTTTGATATTTTTTTTAAATAGTTTTTTATAGTGTTAATTTTATAATTTTCTGTTCCGAAAGTATTAATGTCTTGGAATATTGCTTGCCTTGCCCCAATATAGTAGGCTAGACTGATTTCCGCTCTCTCTGCAAGGCCGTTTGCTACGATATTTTTTGCTAAATATCTAGCTAAGTAAGCTGCCGATCTATCTATTTTGCTTGGATCTTTGCCGCTGAAAGCTCCACCACCTACTTTCGATGCGCCTCCGTATGTATCTACGACAATTTTTCTACCCGTTAGACCCGTGTCGGATGCAGGACCAGGTTGATGCCAAACGCCAGTACCGTTGATTATAATATTCGCGTCATTAGGCAGGCTAAAACCGTAATCATTTACTATTGGTTGAATAATTTTTGTTTTTAATTCTTGCCTTAAGTAGCTGAGTTCTTTAGTTGGATCGTGAGGCACTGCGACTGTTACGTGTTTTAGTTTGTATGGTTTTCCATTTTTGTATTCTATTGTGATTTGAGATTTTCCATCTGGGCGTAAATTAGAGATTTGCCCACTTTCTCTATGATCATCTATGTTCTTTGTTATTTTATGGGCCATTTCAATTGGCAAAGGCATAAAATTTTTGGTTTCAACACAGGCGTAACCATAAGCAAAGCCCTGGTCACCAGCCCCTAATGATCCTTTTGTAAATTTCTTATCTACACCTTTTGCAATTTCTGGAGATTGTTTATGTATATTTACCAATATTTTAGATTTATCTGAAAAGCCCCACTCCGGTTTATCGTATCCATTTTGTTTAATTATTTTTTGTGCAACTGACTTATAGTCAATTGACGCATCTGTTGTTATTTCGCCGGCCAGCACTATAAGATCTTTGGCTAGTAGGGTTTCGACGGCAACTCTAGAATATTTATCTTGTTGAAGTGCCGCATCTAAAATTCCGTCACTTATTTGGTCGGCTAGTTTATCAGGGTGACCCTTGCAGACTGATTCACTAACTAAATGGTAATTAGGCATAAAAAAATCCTTTCATAAATTTGCCACGAGCGCTTAGAAAGGATTGTCTTGTTATCTTTCCAAAAATGATGGCTAGATGGAGCACCTTGCATTTGTAGCAGGTTGCCGGCGGATCATAGAGCTAGTTCTCTCCTCGCACTCGTGATACTAAATTGTTAATAATATTATTTTAGCAGATTTTAAAAGTGCTCGCGCAAATGTTTCATACTAAATGACCAATTACTGTCAGTTTTTTTGTGAGGGTTGAAGATATTTTCGGGATCAAAAATTTGTTTTGTTTCTCTAAAGTAGTTCCAAATTGTTTTACCATACATAGCTTCTAGCCAAGGCCCTCTAATCATACCGTCATTATGCTCGCCGCTCAGGCTTCCGTTATATTTAAGTACAAGAGCAGTTATTTCTTTCATGGCTGGCTCAAGTTTAGCTTTCTCATTTTTATCTTCAATTTTCATTAAAGGAATTATATGAAAATTTCCGTCGCCCATGTGTCCGGCTATGGTAGCCAGTAGCTTATAGCGGTTAATAATTTCTCTTACTTCGGGCAAGAATTTTGGCAGTACTTCAGGTGGGACTACCAGATCGTCCATAAATGGTGCTGTATGCTTGTCTTTGACTTTGCTTCGCAGTAGTTGAAAGCTTTGCCTTCGCATAATCCAGAACTTTTTTGCCTTAGCTTCATTTTCGTCCTCTTCGAACAGGGCTTCGTGTTTAAAAAGTTTAAGGTCTTTTTTCATATTGTGGACCTTTTTGGCTATTTCTGCCTGATCATTACCTGTAAATTCTACCAAAAGAACCATTTTTGGAATGCCCCTAAAAAGCATTAAAGCATCTGGAATAAGCTGGATTCCCAATTTAATGGTCTCTAGCCAACCAAGTGTTTTTCGGAAATAGAAGAAAAGTTTAAAACTTAGCATAAGGGTATAATTATCAAATCCTTCGAAAGTAGCTGGTTTGTGGTCCAGGACTTTATTAATTAAATATCCTAGGTCATCAGTATCTCTTAAGAATATCACTAGAGTGCCCGAATGTTTTGGGGCAGGGACTAGTCGGAATTTTATATCAGTTATTAACCCAAGAGTTCCCTGTGATCCGGTAATAAGTCTAGTAAGGTCAAATACCCCAGTTTCTCTATCCCATACATTCCATAAATGATAGCCGGTAGAGTCTTTACTTACTTTGGGTTGGGCATTTTTAATTTCTTCATAGTTTTTATCAACCAGTTCATAAACTTTTTTATATATGTTGCCCTCGTAGTCATTTTGAGCAATCTTTTTATCTAGCTCTTTTTTTGTTAGTGGTTTTACGATATATTCGTTACCGTCTGCAAAAATTACTTTCAACTCTTGTATAAAATCTTCTGTTTTACCAAATTCAAGTGATTTTTCTCCACCGGAATTATTTGCAACCATTCCTCCTACTGTACATAAATCTTTAGACGCCGGATAACTGGGCATTAAGGACCCAACACCTAAGGTTTTCTTTTCGAAATCACGGTAATATGTTCCGGGTTGAACCTGAGCCTCATTTTTTGAAACATTGGCAATATTATTAAAGTGTCGGGTAAAGTCTACTACTATAGATTGACCTATAGCACCGCCTGACATATCTGTACCTGCGCTTCTGGGTGTTATTGAAATATTTGGTAGTACACTTTTTTTCTCGGCTACAAACTTAACTAAATTTTTTAAGTCGTTTGAATCTTTTGGGTACACAACCAATTCTGGTTGTAGTTCAAACATGCTTGCATCATGGCTGTAGAATTCTTTAGTATTACTGTCGTCTTCAATTTCGCCAGTAAATATTTCCTGAAGTTTTTGTTTTAATATGTTCACTAAAATATAGTAGCATTACACCGTATCTGTTACAATATGCTTATGTTAAGAAAACACGTTGTCATAATTGGCGGCGGATGGGGCGGCGTAGCTCTAGCCAGAAAACTAAAAAAAATCCCAAAAGATAGAATTCGCGTAACTCTTGTATCTAGCGAATCTCATTTTAAATACAGCCCTGCAATGTATCGGGTTGCCGTAGGATACCGAGAAAAAGATACTATTTTACCCATTTCTGAGCTAATAAAAGATTTGCCATCAGTCACATTTAAGAAGGGTCGTGCAGCTCACATAGATCGAGCAAAGCGAATTGTTCATCTTCAGTCGGGTGCTGAGCTTCATTATGATTATTTGGTTATTTCATCCGGCGCTATAACTAATTATTTCAATATATCTGGAATAAAAGAAATGAGCTATGGCATTAAGTCGCTTAGAGAACTTAGGCTATTCAAAGCACATTTACATGAGGTGATTACCGCACCAAAAAAAATCGAAAAAAATATTGTCATAATTGGTGGTGGCCCAACTGGAGTTGAGCTATCGGCTGCTTTAAGCAGCTATATTTTAAAAATCATGCAAAGGCACGGCATAAAACACCGGACTGTTAATATCGAGTTAATGCACGCTACTAACCGATTAATACCTCAATCTTCTCCCAAGTCGTCTAGAATCGTACTAAAAAGATTAAGGGAATTAGGTGTAATTGTTCATTTAAATTCAATGGTACAAAGCGCTACAGATAATAGCCTTATTTATAATGGCAAGGCAATATCGACTCATACGGTAATATGGACCGCCGGCACTAGCAATAATAAACTGTTTGTAGAACATAGAAATCATTTTCCGGTGAATAGCACTGGCAAGGTAATTGTCGATGATCATCTCAGGGTTGATAACAGGTGCTTTGTTATTGGTGACAATGCGGCAACCCCCTACAGTGGCCTTGCTTTTACTGCGGTTAATGATGCTAAATATGTTGCAAGAGAAATTAGTCAGCGTCTTGACGGTAGTCTAACGACAAAACCCTATAAGCCAAAAATTCCTAAAACAGCAATTCCGGTCGGTAAGAGATGGGCAATATTTCAATATAAAAACTATCATATATACGGATTATGGGGCTGGATAATTAGACTAGTTGCAGATTTAATTGGTTATATAGATATTGCTGGCTACCTAAGAGGAACAATAATGTGGATCAGGTCTTCGGCAAAAGAAGAGAAGTGTTCAATATGCAAAACTGCAATCAGTCATGAAGACATATTGTCTCAGCAAGCTTATAGGCTAGGATAAGCAGCGTTGACAGTCTCCGTATATCGCAAGGCTAGAAGGTAGATTATTTACTCCTAACTCTTTTTTAATTTGGTCTCTTATTGAACCATTTATTGTCAGATCTTTGATACCGTCGCAATCGTTGCATAAAAAATGATCATGCGGGGATGTGTTTGCGTCTACTAAAATTTGGCCGTTAATTTTAGGCCCATCTGCGAGCAAGCCATTTGCTATAAGTCGTTTTGTAATTCTATGTACAGTAGTAGGGCTCAAGCCTGGCAAAGTTTTTCTAGATTCAATCAGTATCTCATGGTTAGTAGAATGTCCTAGTTTTTTTGATATGCTAAGTACAAGTTGTGTTTGAGGAGTCATTCTTAAGACTGTTTTCATACTTGCATTATATATCAATTGTGTGTATTATACAATTGTAAATAATTTACAATAATAATTTATAAGAAAGGTATATTTATGTCCAGAAAACTAACTGTTTACACTACGGCCACCTGCGGATACTGCAAAATGCTCAAGAAATATTTAGAAGACAATAAAATTAATTTCACCGAAAAAAGAGTAGACCTCAACCAACAAGATGCCCAAGAAATGGTTGCCAAGAGCGGCCAGATGGGCGTACCGTTTACTGTAATTACCAAAGAAGATGGACAGGAATTTGGAGTACTTGGTTTTGATGTAGCATCTTTGCAAAGAGCGTTATTGTCGTAAGAATATGAAAAAAATTATACTTGTAACAATTTCTATAATATTTGGTGGGCTTGTTTTATTCTTTATATTTGCGCCTACTCAAAATTCACAGGGGCAAAATACTACCCAATCTAAATCATCAGAAATTAATTCAGAAGTTTCTAGTGGTAAGGCGGTACTTTTAGATGTCAGGACCCCGCAAGAGTTCAGTTCTGGCCATTCTCCGAAAGCGGTTAATTTTGATTCGGTTCGCATAGACCAAGGCGAGATGCCTAACATACCCAAAGACACAAAAATATATTTATACTGTCGCTCTGGCAACAGGGCAACTCAGGTCAAAAATACTTTGGAGTCACAGGGATACGTCAATGTAGTTAATCTTGGCGGATTGTCACAAATGAAAAATATGGGTCTACTATAGGTAGCTTAAAGCTAAAAATATACAAGAAATTGCCATTACAACGAAAGACAGCCAGACTAGGCCAGATATTAGTCGGCTGTTTTTATAATCACCCATAATATCGCTCCTGGAACCTATTCGTGCAAGAATGAAAAGCAAGGGAACTGCAGCCAAGGCATTAAAGACTGCGGAAAAAATTAAAGCCTTAATTGGATCTATACCAAGAAAATTAATTAGCAATCCAATAATTGTGGAAATGGCAATAATGCTATAAAAACCACTCGCCTTTTTGTATTTTCTGTATAAACCCTCTTTCCAGCCAAGAGATTCACTTAGGGCATAGGCGCTAGATCCGGCTAGTACTGGAACTGCAAGCAGCCCAATACCAATTATTCCTACGGAAAAAAGAATTTTAGACCATAGCCCAGCGTTACCAGTTCCAGCAAGCAATGGCTCAAAAGCTTTGGCTGCATCTGCTGCAGTATTAATTTCTGTAATTCCGTTGGCGTTTAGGGCTGATGCACAGGCAACCACAATAAACCAAGCGCTTACTAGTGCAATGGTCATGCCTGCATAATTATCAATCTTTATCTTTTTAATAAATTTTTTGGATATTTTTGGTAAGTTTTGTTGGTTTTGAGCCAGCCGTTTGTGTAGTATTTCTTCTTCAACATTTTCGGAGGTGTCCCAAAAAAATAAGTAAGGGCTAATAGTTGTACCAAGCATAGCTACCAGCATATACAGCTCTGCATTAGAAAGATGAAAGTCAGGAGTGAAAGATGCTTTTATGGCCTCTATCCAATCCACACCTACCATTATTGCGGTCAAGGGATAGGCTATTAGAACAATTGAAAGCCACTTTAGGATTCGGGAATATGTTCTGTATTTTACAAAAATTTGTAAAATTACAATTACTACTGCAAAACCAATGGCCAAAGCAGAATAAGACAAAGGTACTAATAATTGGGCGGTTGCTGCCATGGCTCCAATGTCGGCGCCAATATTTATGGTGTTTGCAATTACTACCAAACTGACTACGGCAGCCAAAAGCCTCTTATTGTAATGATCCTTGATAATTGCGGCTAATCCATGGCCAGTTACTGCTCCTATTTTGGCGCATGTTTCCTGTACGGCAACCAGCAGCGGAAATTTTAACGGGAAAGCCCACAAAAGGCCAAAACCAAAAATCGCGCCAGCCTGAGAATATGTTGCTACTCCACTCGGGTCATCGTCTGCCGCACCGGTTACTAGCCCAGGACCTAAAATTCTTAAGAATCTATTGTATTTTTTGTAGTTTAGAAGACTTTTGGTCAGATTAACGGCAAATTTTTCGGACTTTAGTATATCTTTTTCAATTTTTTTGACCGTTTTTGATGGGTATTTTACTGTTTGCATTTTTATTTTTTAGGACTATCTTTGAATTATAGCAAACAATAGAGCTTGTAAGTAGTAAATCAAATATATATAAGTAAAAAACAATATTGTAAAAAAAGATTCTTAGAAATATATTTAAGTTACAGAGATATTAATTAGGAGGTAAAACTGTGGCAAAAAAGGATAGTACAAAAGAGGTAAGTGGCTGGGCAGGATGGGCGGCTTTTGCCGGAATATTAAGTGTATTAGTAGGTACATTTCAGGCAATCGCAGGTATTGTTGCTCTGTTTAAAGACGAAGTTGTGTTTTTCGGAGTAAAAAACATATGGCTTCTTGACTTAACTAGTTGGGGATGGGTGCATCTCGTAGGTGGATTACTTCTTATTCTAGTTGGTTATGGAATACTAACCGGCCAAACTTGGGCTCGAGTTATGGGTGTTTTACTAGCTGGTCTTAGCGCGGTCTGGAACTTTGCTTGGCTACCTGTGTACCCGGTATGGTCGCTCGTTGTAATTAGTCGTGGACGTTCTAGTTATTTACGCACTTGTAGTTCACGGAGACGAACTAGCCGATTAATCAATAGTAATCAAAAATATTTCGGCGGTACTTAAATACCGCCGATTTTATTTTTTTGAAACCTTCTTTTTATTAAAGTTCAGGGAATCATTATTATAATTAACCTCAACAATATCTCCGCTAATAATATCACCTGATAAAATTTGTTTTGCTAGTTCGTTTTCTAGTATTGATCTTATTTCTCTCCTTAGCTCACGGGCTCCATATTCTGGCTTGTATCCGCGTTTGGCAAATTCTTTTATAAGATTTTTACTGAAAATTAATTCAATGTTTTGGCCAAGTGCCATTTGTCTTAACGATGCCAGCTGAAGCTCAACAATTTTTTCAATTTCAGATTCATTAAGTGGGCGGAAAACCACTATCTCGTCCCATCTATTAATAAACTCTGGCTTAAAATGTGATCTAATTGCCGGTTCAACTATCTCTTTTAGGCTATTACCATTGGCTTTTGGATTATTGGCTAGTGCTTTTTGTATTTCCTTTGACCCAAGGTTACTGGTTGCAATAATTATTGTATTAGAGAAGTCAACTACGCGGCCTTTTCCGTCCGTAAGACGGCCGTCGTCTAAAATTTGAAGTAATATATTCTGAATATCGCCGTGAGCCTTTTCTATTTCGTCTAGCAATATTACGCTGTATGGTCGCCTTTTGACCTTTTCTGTTAGCTGTCCGCCCTCATCATATCCTATATATCCTGGGGGAGCTCCAATTAATCTTGCTACGGAATGCTTTTCCATATACTCGCTCATATCAATTCTGACGATATTATCTTCGTCATCGAATACTGCCCAGGCCAGAGTTTTGGCCAGCTCCGTTTTGCCTACTCCTGTTGGACCCAAGAACATAAATGAGGCAATTGGCCGTTTCTTTTTATTTAACCCAGCCCTTGAAAGTCGAACAGCATTAGATACGGCCACCACGGCATCGTCTTGGCCGATAACTCTGCTTTGTAGCTGCTTTTCCATTTCTAGTAACTGCTTTTTTTCCTCATCGGTTAATGACTTAACGGGTATGCCCGTCATTGTACTAACCACTGATGCTATATCTTTAGAGTCCACTATTAGCTCGGCGGTGTTTCGTTCTTTGCGCATTTTATCTTCTAGATTTTCTTTTGATTCAGTTAACTTATCTATTTTATTGGTTAATTCTTTGGCTACATCGTATTCCTTACGATTTTGAGCTTGGTCTCTTTCTCTTTGGGTCTTTGCTATGTCGTCATTAATTTCAGCCATCTCAAGGCTTTGCGAATCTCTTCTGACTCTTACTCTTGCAGCTGCTTGGTCTAGAAGGTCAATAGCTTTGTCGGGTAAGAACCTATTTGTGAGATATCTCGACGATAGCTCAACTGAAGATACGATTGCCTCGTCACTTATATTAATTCCATGATGTGCTTCATATTTATCGCGCAAACCTCTAAGTATTTCAATTGCTTGAGACTCAGTTGGCTCAGGTACAAAAACCGGCTGAAACCGTCTTTCTAGGGCAGAGTCTTTTTCTATATATTTCTGATATTCATTAAGTGTGGTTGCTCCAATTAGGTTCAATTCGCCGCGAGCTAGGGCGGGTTTCATGGCATTGCTAACATTAAGACCACCACTGTCTTCTCCTCCGCCAGTGGCAACAACAGTATGAAGTTCATCTATAAAAACAATTAAGTTGTCTTTATTTTTGGTAATTTCATCAAGAACATTTTTTAGCCTTTCTTCGAATTCACCTTTATATTTTGCACCAGCCATTAAAGACACAAGACTTAGCTCTATGACTCTTTTATCCTTAAGTACTTCGGGAACTTTATTATTAACAATTTTTTGAGCCAATCCTTCTACAATTGAAGTTTTTCCTACGCCCGGTTCTCCAATTAAGGCTGGGTTATTCTTTGTTCTACGGGCTAAAATTTCTATTGTTGAGTCAATTTCTTTTTGCCTTCCAATGACTGGGTCTATTTTCCCGTTCCTGGCAAGCTGAGTCAGATCCCGAGAGTATTTGTCTAAGTTTGGTGTTTCGCTTTCTTCTGCTATGTTACCTTCTTTAGCTCCTTTGCCAACGACCGACAAGGTTTGTTGGCGAACACTAGTTGGCTTTAAGCCGTATTTTTTTAAAATATCACCGGCCATACCGTCGGGCTCTTCGGAAAGACCAATCAATAAATGTTCTGGTCCAATATAGCTATGATTCATATCCCTAGATGCTTCTAGTGCTAGCTCAAATACCTTTTTGACTCTTGGTGTAATATTAATTTCACCATTACTCGAGACTGAACCTTTGGATGTGTTTGCTTCAATATAGCCCTTAATATCCGCAGGTTTAATACTTAATTTTTTCATTATTTTTTCAGTTACCTTGTCATCGCACAGGGCGTATAAAAGATCTTCGGTATCAATTGAACTTCTTTTATTAGACACGGCAAAAGCACCTGCTTCCTGGAGGATTTTTTTGGAATTTTCACTGAGTAGCTCTTCTATGTCGAGTGATTCTTTTTGGGATCTAAAATTTTGTGTCGCAGTTGGGTCATCGAAATACGCACCCCCATTACCAAATTGAGTACGCTGAATTTGAGCGTAATCTACATCGCAAACATTCATAATGGTCGATTGACCATTAGAGGTTAACCTTATTTTATAGACGGCAGGACGCACCCTGCAAATATCACAATAATCCATATTATCTCCTATATAAAAAATTATAGGACAGCAACTTTTGAAAAAACAGTGGGAAAATTGTCAAAATTTTAGTTAGAATATCCAAGGTGGAGACCAGAATAATACAGCTTAATAAAGAAAAACTATCAGACGGAAAATGTGTTATATATTTTGTAAGCCGAGACATTAGGGTCAATGACAATTTTGCTCTATTAGCTGCTCAGCAAAAAGCTACAGAACATAAAATGCCACTCATTGTTTGTTTTGCGCTAGATACACAAATAAAAAGCAGATCTAAGGAACATTTTGAGTTTTTGCTAGATGGGCTCGAAGAATTTTCTAATAAATTAGAAAAGCTAAACATTAAATTTATTCTAAGAATTGGAAGTCGCCAAGCAGTCTACCAAAATCTAATTAACGAACTAAATCCAATAGCTATTTATTTTGATTTTTGCCCACTAAACAGACCAAGAGCAATTCAGAAAAATATTGCAAAACAAACCGTCGTTCCAGTTTTCACTGTAGATGCTCACAACATAATTCCTGCATGGATATTGTCTTCTAAAGAAGAATTTGCCGCTCACACCATAAGATATAAAGTTACTAAATTAATTAATAATTATTTAGTTGAACCTACTAAGTTAAAAATTCATAAATACAGCTCAGCGCAAAAACTTAATACCAATAGTTTTTCCAGCGCAAGGGCTGAAGTTAATAATCTGCAGGCTAGCGGAACAAATATTACTTTTAAGTCTGGTGAGAATGCGGCACACATTCAGCTTAATATTGCAGTAAAAAACATTAATTTATATGCATTGTATAGAAACGATCCTACTCAGAACGCTCAGACAAACCTCAGCCCATACTTACATTATGGATTTATTTCGTCTTTAAGGGTTGTACTAGAATTATCTAAGCTTATGAAAGAACCTCCGCTTTTAACTTTGCAGCCTAGGCTTGCACGCTCCGAAAATAACCCGCCGAGCTTAGAAGATAGTGTTAACGCATTAATTGAAGAAATTGTAGTAAGAAAAGAATTGGCAGAAAACTACTGTTTTTATAATTCAAACTACAACAATATTTTAGGAGCTAAGCCATGGGCGCTAAGCACTCTTACTCAGGCAGAACTAGATACAAGAGAGCATATTTACAGTATAACTGAATTAGAAAATTGCCTAACGGCAGACCCGGCATGGAACGCTGCCCAGAATCAAATGCGAATAACCGGCAAAATGCACGGTTACATGAGAATGTACTGGGCTAAAAAAATTTTAGAATGGTCAGTAAGCCCCGAGCAAGCTATTAAAACGGCAAATTTTTTAAACGATAAATATTCGATAGACGGTGGAGACCCAAATGGCTACACAGGAGTCGCTTGGTCAATAATGGGAATTCACGACAGACCATGGTTCGACAGGCCAATATTCGGAAAAATTAGATACATGAACTACGAAGGCTTAAAGAAAAAATTGAATGTAGCTGAATATCAAAACAAATGGATCAAGCCCTGTTAGAAATTAAATGTATTATGAATTTCGTCGAAAGAATCTTGATATTTTTCCCAGTTTTCTTCTGGGCTTTGGGTAGAAACTGTGTAAACTGAATTATCTTTATTTAATATTATGGTATGTTTTGCTTTTACTTTTCCAGTCTCTCCGTTATAGGTGACTATTAAGGTAATTGAATCTACGCCGTTTTTCTTTTGCCGAGACTCATAATTTACGACCGTACCTTGATTATCTTTTTTTAAAGCATCAGATATAGCCTCTAGAACATCTTTAGAATAACCGTTTGGTGGTGCATCTATATGAGCAACTTCAACCTGGCCGTAAACCTTGCCAGTGTCTTTGTATTTATCACTAATAATAACCCCCTTAGCTCCATCTTGGGCTTGCGGGCTAATCGTCCAGCCTTCTGGGTATTTTACAGTGTAGCCGACGCTAGCGTCTTTATATTCTTGAAGCGTTAAGTTATCAGAAGAAACAATAGCCGCGATTATTGCAATAGTTAGTATTAAATGCAGAACTGCAATAACACAGGAAACAACAATACCGGCAATTGCTAAACCCTTGCCATTTTCTTTCTTTTTATTAATTTGTATTAATCCAATTAAAGACAAAATAAAACCAATTAAAGGCAAGAAAAAGGCTAATATAAAGCCAATAATTGCAAGAGGATTAGTCTTATTATTCTTTCCTGAAGAATTATTATTTTCTAGAGGTTCAGATTGCTTTTTAATCTTATCTCCGCCTACCAAATCTTTTTCTGCATTATAAACATCGTCCATCTGTAGTTCTGTGGGTCTATCTTTTGCGTTTTTATACGTACCAGAAACAGCACCTGACCTTACAACGCCCATCTTGCGAAGCGTATCTTTTTTTGGCATGGTTAACTCCTTAGGGTTATAGTTCTAATTTCATTATACGCCTCGTTGTCAAACATTAAACTAACTAAAAAGACTGTTCAATTTTTTTGTAATTTATAGAAGCAAAAAGAAGTAAGAGGCAAATAATTATGGCAACAATTATTCCAGCGACTAATGAGTAGCCGTTTTGTAATATTCTTCCTGCTTCGAAAATATCAAAAATACTAATATATTTAATAATGCTTAAGTCGGGCAACAACTTGTAAATTACAAAAACCAAATAACTAGCTAGTACACTAGCGACTGCAATTTGGCTAGCGTTTTTTTTGTTCTTAATTGAACTGGCAATAAATACTCCAAGACTGTAAAAAAATAAACCTACCGCAATCATAGAAAACGATAAATACCAAATTTCTGAGCTTATGGATGGACCCTTATTGAAGATATCTACAATAAACACCGAAAATACAGTAGTGATGATTATAAATAATCCAAGAATAATTAAGCCAGCTAACGCTTTTTGCCATAATATTTTTTGTCTAGAAATAGGCTTAGATAATAAAAACTCATTAGTTTTGTCTCTGGATTCTTTAGCAATAATTTCAGATCCTAGAGTGCTTGCATAAAGTGCGATCAATAACAATATGTATAAAAACAGCATTACAAAAAAACCTTCGGCTGTACTTAAGTCATAATCAGAAATACCAAAAAGTGCCTTAAATATACCTGGCATTGACTGGAACAACTCATTAATAGACTGTCCTGACTGTTCGTATGCCTGAAGCTTGGCCATGCCTGAGTAAATGAGAAAAATCATGCCCGCCGACCATAGGACGAAAGATTTTAGATGACCTTTAATTTCAAATATTATTAGATTCATTTAGAATTTCATATCCTTTTTATTAAAAAGCGTTAGTCCCAAAAAAGTTAGAACAGTAAACAGTACTGTAGATATAACTAGGTATTTAGTTTCAAGAGATAAATTTTCAATAATAAAATTACGGTTAAAAAAACTAAATGGAGAAAATTCTGATAGTTTAATACTGCTAATTGCACTATCTAGGGCTGCAAATACAAAGAACGCAAACACAACTGGCATGGCTGTAGAAATGGTTGTTTTCAATCTGCTCTTAGCCGACCCAATTAACGAACCTAAAGCAAAAAATAATAGCTGAACCAATAATAGTGAAAAGTTAATAAGTACAAAAACCAATATATTGTTTTCGTTGTTATTAAGAATTGAAGTAGTAAACAAAACCATTAACCAGTAAATAAGGTTATATATAACCAACAAAGAAATTCCACTCATAAATTTAGCCAAGAATATTTTTGGTCTGCTTATGGGTTTGGTAAGTAAAAAATCTGCCGTTTTAATTGATGATTCTTCAGAAAATAGCTTGAGACTTAAATTCAGTGACATTATTGAGCTAGCCAAAAGAATAAAATTTAAAATATAGCTATAAAATCCAGCCAAAGAAAAAAAAGTATCCAAATTGACATTCATAGCGCGTCTAATGCCTAGAGGTAGTTTTTCTATTACAGATTTTGCAGTATCTATATCATTACTAAAAGAAGGGAACATTAGCAAAAAGCCCACTGCAGTAATTGAAACGGCTAAAGCCCATATAATTGTGTACTTTAGGTTCGATTTTAATTCAAATATGAACAGATTCATCTATCGATCTTCTTTATAATAATGCAAAAAAACTTCTTCTAAATCTGGCTCTTCAATACTTAGGTTTTTTAAGTCTAAAGTTGCAAGTAGCTTATTTAGATCATTAATTGGCCCGTTCCACATGAATGAACAGTTTAAATTATCTTTGGTTTCAACATTTGTGATACCTTTTTGTGAATTACTAGGAAGCTTCTGGTTTGGTTTTTGTAGTTCAAGGTTAACTTTTTTGTAATTATTGCCAATTAATTTATCCACAGTATCAACTTTGATTATTTTTCCTTCTCGAATTATTCCAACTCTATCAGACATTTTTTGGATTTCTGGTAGATTGTGGGACGATAGCATAATACTTGCTCCTCTATCGTTTTCTTCTTTAAGTATTTCGTAGAACTGCTGCTGCATAAGAGGATCTAACCCACTAGTTGGCTCATCTAATATTATTAGTTCTGGGCTATGGATTAGGCTTTGAATTACTCCAACTTTCTTTTTGTTTCCAAAAGAAAGAGAGTCAATCTTTTTATTAAGGTCTAGCTGGAGTTTATCGGCTAAATTTTGCATTTTTGCCAAAGCCGCCGTTTTTTTAATGGGATAAAAACTTGCCGAATACATTAAGAGCTCTTTGGCTTTTAGGTTGTCGTAGTAATAAACTTCAGACGGCAAGTAGCCAATTTTTTCTCTCAACTGTGGTCCCTTTAGGGTTGCATCTTGTTCAAATAGTTCGATGCTTCCGCCAGAAGCTTTAAGTAGGCCCAGAATTGTTCTTATAGTAGTTGATTTTCCAGCGCCGTTTGGCCCAATAAAGCCGAATATTTCACCTTTTTCTATCGAAATGCTTACATCGACGATGCCCCGCTCTTTACCATAGTATTTAGTTAAGTTTTTTGTTTTTAGAACAGACATTTTTACTGCTTTCGTATTATCTAGGCACTATTATAGAACTTGAGTCAAAGGCTTACAAATTTAACTATATATTCTTAAACTAGATTATTATTTATAGTGTCATGATAGAAAAAGCTATTGAAGTATTAAATAAAAACAAATTAGAGAAATCTACTAAGCCGGCGCTTGGATTGTATCCTCATCAATGGTTTTGGGATAGCTGTTTTATCTCTATAGGTCTAAGTTGGGTTGATATCGAGCGAGCTAAACAGGAAATTTTGTCACTCTTAAGTGGGCAATGGGAAAACGGAATGATTCCTCATATTATTTTTTCTGGCGAGACTAGTTATCATTTTGGTCCAGGGTACTGGAAAAGCTCTAGGCATGGCGGGCCAAGATTAGTAGAAACAACCTGTATAACTCAACCACCTATGCTAGCCGAGGCTATATATAAAGTCGCTGCAGGGTTGGACCAAAGGCAAAAACGACAATGGTATAAACAGGTATTGCCGGGGCTTATAAAGTATCATACCTGGGTTTACGAAAACAGAAGATACGGCAATTCACCATTCATTAGCCTTATTCACCCGTGGGAGTGCGGAATGGACAATACACCGTACTGGCTTAGAGAGGTTCGTAGTGCAGTGCCT
>JACCDG011684308.1_pt1 | contig 15976 bp, 12 predicted proteins | sample 7442471 | NCBI WGS metagenome assembly JACCDG01 (sample SAMN15323444, study PRJNA562643) | freshwater metagenome | isolation source: river surface water | place: USA:Blue River Watershed | collected 2017-08-17 | reverse complement strand
GCAGAGACACCTAAACCGGAAGAAGTTAAACTAGAGGAACCAAAGCCAGAGCCACCAAAACCCTTGGAAAAATTTGAAGAAGTTAGAGAGTTTGGAAAAAATATTTCCACCACTACTGCCGCCATTCCAGGAAACCCACCCTTTAGCATCGTCATAAAAAACATTAAATTTTCAGAAGATGCTGACGACATTATGGGCGCTCTCAAAGAATATGGCATAGCCAATTCCGGGAATGAAAGTATTTTCAAGCAAGGACTTTCTTCTGGATCTATACTGATAACCCAATTATCGGAGTCCACTGCTATTTTATTGGTTCATAAATTTCGCCAATACGACCTAGAAATTGAAATGGGCCTATCCGAAGAAATAAGGCCGCACAAGACTAGAGAACAAAAGGGATTGGTTTCCAAAGGAAATCTTACCCAAAATAAAACCGAGTCGGCCGACCTAAAGATTTCCACGGAGACTTCAAAAGACCTACCCCTATCCACGACTCCTTCTTTGGAAAATTTTGTTATCAATAGGTATATAGGAATCGTATCTGAGCATATCCTTATACCCGAATCTGAAGTTGAAACTTCCTCCTGGGAAGAAAAATACACCTTTCTTGCGAACCAATTAAAAAGTAAGGCCTTAAAACTCAGAGGAAATGCAATCGTAGGAGTGGCCTATCAGTTAACGCCTCTTCTTCCTAATCAGTTTAAATTAACTTGCACCGGAAGTGTTGTTTGGGCTTCACCCTTAGTGGAAAAGACAATCTAGCATGGAATCACCAATCGATTTAATAACTGATGAATATGATGTGGTTATAGTCGGAGGCGGAATTGTAGGGGCCGGTATTTTTCGAGACCTATCCCTCCATGGTCTTCATTGTCTCTTAATCGATAAAAAAGATTTTTCCTCCCAAACCAGTCAAAGTAGCTCAAAAATGCTACATGGGGGAATCAGATATTTGGAAAATTATGATTTCAAGTTGGTTTGGGAAGCCCTTCATGAAAAAAATCTTTGGCTCAAACTTGCACCACATTTGACCTATGACAGGCCATTTATACTTCCAATTTATAAAGATTCAAAATGGCCGCTTTGGATAACCCGAATAGGTCTAATAATTTATGATTTCTTATCGGGATTTCAAAATGTTCGACACGAAATCATCTATAAGGATGAAGTTCAAAAAAGACTTCCTGGTATCAAAGAGGAGGGACTTAAGGGAGCGGGGGTTTATCACGATGCTGTTGTCGATGATGCCAAACTCACTTTGGAAGTAATCTTTGATGGAATTGGCCGCAACAACTCGCAGGTGGCCAATTATGTGGAAATGGAGTCATTTGAAAATAATGGCAAATTAAATAATGTCTTTATAAAGGACACCTTATTTCCGGAAAAGAAGAAAAGAGTTGTGTGTAAAGAGATAGTATTTGCACTGGGTCCTTTTACCGATAAAGTTTTATCAAAATCCAAAAATATTAAATGGGATCCAGTTCTACTTCCATCCAAAGGTTCGCATCTGTGGATAAAAAAATCTTCTCTCCCCTTAAAGGCCCCAATGGTTTTACAAACCTCGGATAATAGAATTATTTTTGTTATCCCACAAAAGGGATCGATCTTAGTAGGGACCACAGAAGAGCCGGTTAATAAAGAATATTTTGATTTAGTCCCTTCCCAAAAAGAAATAAATTATCTGCTAGAAAATTTAAATTATTATTTTCCCAGATACTCCCTAACCCAAACGGATATTCTTTCTTCTTTTTCAGGAATAAGACCGCTAGTCCGTGGCGGAAACGATAATTTAGGAAAAACCGCGCGTGATGCGAAGACTTACCAACCTTATCCCAATGTTTTCGCGATTGCAGGAGGAAAATATACAACCTTCCGCTTGATGGGCCAAGGGATCTCAAGAATTATAGTCGGAAGAATGAATCGTCCCTATAACCACACCTTGACCGAAAAGGATCTTAGCTATCGATTAAAAGTCCCTGCTTTTAAAAAGGTCCCTTTTAACGAGGAACTTATTTTTTCTATCATTAAATCGGAATATGTTAGAACTTTTGAAGATTTAGTTTTTCGAAGACTTGGCGTTTTCAGCAAAAACCATTGGGACGCGACACTTTGTAATGGGATGGAATTTGACGAATTCTTTTTATCCATGCTCCCTAAGCTTTCAAAGGAAATATTGGTTTCAGAAAACGATATTCTTAATTATCAAAATCGATAACTCATTCCCAACCAAAATCTTGGGCCGCTTGAAGTAATATCTGGCATTACCCCATTAATTGCTGTGTTCCCAGTCATACTTCGTGAAAAGTAATCCAGGGAAGCTCGAAAACCCCAGCCAGATTCAGTGAAATATTTGGCACCTATCCCGATATAAAATGAAAATAGATCGGCATCCTCTAAATATGCTTTACCTTGGTCAATAATGTTAAAGGTTCGTGAACCAAAACCGAACCCCAATCCAACAAATGGAATCAATCCATTTGCTACAAAAGGGTCATTGAATAAATGATAATTTATACCTAGACCTAAACCTAAAAGATCATCAGGCACCGAACCCTCTCTCGCAGAATCCTCATCATAGCTATAAGATTGCCAATCAATACCTATAAGGAAGGAAAAATTTCGCCAAAACCCTTGGGTGGTTTGAAAGTATTTTTCCAAACTTAGGGAAAGTGCAAGTTGGGTGATGCTATTTTGAGTTGTCTCAGATCCTAAATCTAAGCTGTAGTCTTGAGAATTAAAATTAAATCCACCAACCAGTTCGTAGGTTGATCGCTCATTGAGGTTCCTACCCTGTCCCTTGGCATCCTGCTTAGTTTCCAAATTTCTAATAACCACTTCTTTAGATTTCTTTTCCTCTTTTTTTGCGCCCTCTTTTATAGGTGCTGAAGGATCCATTTTGGGAATTTCTGTTGGCGCTTCAACGGACAAATCTTTCTCGGAAAGATCTTTGGTTTCATCGCCGGTAAGTTTGAGGGGATCAGTAATTTTTATATTTAAAACCTTTTCCGGAACCATCTCAGATGGATTTACCACACTGTAAATGGACCATACAGATCTTGTGGGAGAAACCTTTTCCACAACACCCCTTGCAATGACTCCGGATTGATCAATAAATTTTGCTTGATCGCCAACGATCAAACCATCTTCTGCACCACGATTTGTTAAAATAGTTTTCTTGCTCTCCGAAAGTTTAATAATCCTTAAAGTAAGCTTCTCATCAATTTCCAAAGAATAAGAAAGTGCCGGTAGGAACATTAGAAAGAAGAAAAACCTCATCACTCCTCCAAATATTAAAACGTAAAGGTCAAACCAACATTAAGTCTAACTTGATCGTCGTAGATGGTACCATTTATCTGGTCTTGCAAATCCACCAAAACATTAAGCTCTGTTTTCAAGTAATTCATATATAAATTAACTCCCCATCCGATTCCATCCTCTGCGGAACTAGTTGGGAAACGATATTTAAAGCCTAATTCCAAGGTCGGTAGCGCGGATATTTGATAAGGGTAATTAATGGATAATTCATTCGCCACCAGATCTGTTTCCCCATATCTAAACCCAACTCCGACATATCCTAAAAGTTTTTTGGTAGCCGATGGAAGAGATAAAAAATACCAATTAAAATTCCCTAGTAAGCTCCATTCCTTTCCTCGAGCATTAAAACCTCCCACATCATAATAATCGACTCCTCCCTCAAACATAAGAGAAATGGAAAATGAATCAAGGGCCCTGGTAATTCTCATAAAATGATATTCATACCCTATTGATAAAGCATAAGGACTGGCCATGTTATCAGTGGGATTAGAAGACTCATCGCCCTCAATCTGGTACGCAAAATTAAATAAAAGCTCGTCCATAAATCTATTTTCAAGCGCAAATTCTTGGCGTTTTTTTTCTTCGACCATGCCGGCCTCAAGCATATATCTTCTAAGTTGTCTGTCATCAAGATCAGCTGACCATAATGGCCCCTCTCTTTCCCTCATTCTTATTATTTTTTCATCGGTAGGAGGAACATCTAGAAAATTTTTCTTGCTGATAAGCCCGTCCAAAGTTCCCAAAGCCGTTTCATTTTTTCGTTGTTTTGATAACAAATTAGATTCCGTGGATAATTCTTTTTGTTCAATTCCCTTAACCTCGAGGACGTCCTCATAATCTTCTACGGCCCGAAGTCCCTGATCGAGCCAGTTAGTATAATGGGTTACCTTTAATTCTTTTTGGGACCTTACCGGTGGGATGGATAAATCAGAACCTTCTCGATAAGCATTTTCCTTATAACGAATCTTTTCAGGAATATCCTGATAGGTTATTGGTGTTTTTCCGGAGGGTAGAACGACCTGGTTATGTGACTCTTCTTCTTTTTTTCTTCCCCTTACTAGGTCTTTTTCTGTGATTAAATAGAGGCTTTCCGATAGCAATTCTGGCGTATAAATTGTTTGTAAATACCAAAATGATTTTCCAGGTAGGGATCTAACAATTTTTCCCTTGGCCACCTTAACGAAATCGTTACCCTTGCGAGTTATAAAAAAACCCTCTTCATTTTCGGAAAGCCCGTTTAGCGCACCCTTATTAAAAATAAGCGACTTTTTTGTCTTAGAAACCTCTATTACTTTCCCCCATTCCCCTTGTTGGGCATATAAGGCGAAAGAAAACCCAAAAAAAATAGGGACCAAAAGGATCTTTAACATACTGAAATTCTAACACAGCTGACAAAATTTTCGATATTTAACTATTTTTTTCCCCCAGGACTTGATAGGTGGCGTGAATTCATCTATAAAAGTTCATAATTCTAACCTTTTATGGGACTTATGTGGCGCGAAAAAAAGAAAAGAAAATCTATAATTATGAATGCACCCTAACTGGTGAAAAATTTAAAACTACTAGGGAAGCACCGAACCCTGAGGAATTAGTCTCTGTTGCCGGCTTTTATCAATTAAACACTGATAAAGATGATCGGCCTTTAGTTGTTAAAATAAAACTTCAAAATGAAGCCGCCCAATTGCCACCAAAGGTTGAAGAAGAACCCTTAAAATAAAGGACTTCCAGTCTTGAAAATTCATGATGTTATCATTATAGGTTCAGGCCCTGCAGGCCATACAGCAGCCCTTTACACCTCAAGGGCTGGTTTAAATCCATTAATAATTGAAGGCCATGAACCCGGTGGCCAGTTAACAACAACTACTGAAGTTGAAAACTTTCCAGGTTTTCCTGAAGGAATTAAGGGCCCTGAATTAATGGACCGAATGAAAAAACAGGCCCAAAGATTTGGATCAGAATATATTTCTAACTATGTAGTTTCAGTAGAATTAAATAAGAAACCATTTAGGGTTATATGCGAAAATGATGATGAATTTTTAACTAAAACCTTAATTATATCCTCCGGTGCCTCAGCAAAATACTTAGGCCTTCCAAATGAAAAAGAATTGATAGGCAGAGGGGTCAGTGCATGTGCCACCTGCGATGGCTTTTTCTTCAAAGAAAAAATTGTCCACGTAATAGGAGGCGGAGATACAGCGATGGAAGAGGCATCCTTTCTCTCTAAGTTTGCAAAAAAGGTTTATATAGTTCATCGTAGGGACACTCTCCGTGCTTCGCTCCCAATGCAGGAAAGGGCAAAGAATAATCCCAAAATAGAGTTTGTTTGGGACACCGAAGTTCTTGAAATTCTCTTTAATCAAACCGCCGGAGTGACCGGAATTAGGGTTAAAAATATTAAAACTGGTGAAGAGTCCACAAGACCAACAGATGGTTTTTTTCTGGGAATCGGGCACACGCCTAATACTAATTTTCTAAAAAATCAAATCAAACTTGATGAAAACGGTTTTATAGATGACTCTGTTATGCCAAAAACCAATGTACCAGGTGTATTTGCATGTGGAGACGTTATCGATTCTAATTACCAACAAGCAGTTACCGCAGCTGGATCTGGTTGCATGGCCGCTATGGAAGTAGAAGAGTTTCTCAGTGAACATTCATAAATAGCTTTTGACAGAGCCAAAGCTCCCTTGAAATAATTTAAATATCAAGCCAATACCAAGGATGGTGTTAATGGCAAATTTCTTTTCTTACAAGACTCTCGATTTAGAAATTATAAACTCCTGTAAAAGCATAATCCTTCAATTTAGGAATCCTAAAATAAATCCAACCACCATTTTGGAACTGGAGCATTTTTTTTCCTGGCTATGTAATCATATTGAAGTCAATACGGTTTTAATCAGTGGTAAAGAAAGCATTTTTTCAGAAGGATTTGATTTACTTGAATTTTCTAATCTTAATAACTCAGAAATTCAAACACTCTTCGAAAAGTTTCAGAAGATAATCTATATGTTATTCTTTTTACCGCAAACTCTAATTTTTGACTTGAAGGAAAGCGCCCAGGGTGCCGGAGCAGAGTTTGCAATAGGTGGAGATATAAGAATTGCCCAAAAAGGAGTTGAGGTTAAATTTGATCATCTAAAAAAAGGTTTAGTCCCTAATTGTGGAGGAATAGGATTCCTAGAAAGTATAATAGCGCCGGCCTATGTTCGCAGTTGGATTTTAACCGGTAATAAAATATCCAGTGAACAGCTAATTTCCTCCGGTTTTATCCATTCTTTTTATGACGACTCAGATGTTAATTATGGTAGGACTTTAATGGAAGAAGTCGCCAAAATTGCTCCAATCGCGAGGATTCAGGCAAAAAGAAGCTTACTGGAACCACTCATTCCTAAATTAGAAAAATCTCTGGTTTTTGAAAGTAAATTCTCGTTTGCCAATTTGAATATAAACGATTGGAGAAAAAATCTTGGAAATTTTTTAAATAATTTTTGTTCCGCCAAAGATTTATCAGTACTCTTAAGCAAAGAAACCAAATCAATAAATTAAGCTACTTTCTTTTTTCCTTTACTGGGCACGGTCTTAACAGGTTCAGGTTCTTTGGGAACAAATACCTTGTTGATATAAACCCTTAATTGGTTTTTTTCCAACTCACCAATTCCATGTATGTAGGCAGTATAGGTTTTTAGATAGCTTTCTGATTTACTTTCCTTGGCTTTTTCTTCTTTAGATTTGGGCAATATGGTTAACCACATTTTGGTGGGAAAATCTAATTTTAAAGTAAAGAATTCTTGTAGTTGATAAGTAGTTTTAAACGTTAAAGTTGTCTCTTTAATTCCAGTGATTTTGATTTTAAAGGGATGAAATCCAAAACTATCTGGTCTTTCTTTACTAATATAAAACCTATTTTCTCTTTTTGGATCATTAATATTTTTTTTGCTAATTGAAATCTCGTATTTTTCTATTATTTTTAGAAAAACTTTAAAATCTAGAGGTCCTTGATACGTAATGATTTTACTATAATTGTTTTTTCTCTGAAGATCACTTTGTGCCAAGTTACAATTATAAATAAATATAAAGGGCGAATAATTTCCCTGTTCTTGAATTTTTTGAATCATTTTGGGTAATAATTCAATGGTATTTATAATTTCTTCACCTTCAATATCCAAAACTAGGACAATAAAATTTGGTAAGAATTTTCTGATAGAATCCATCTCAGGCATTAAATTTCTATGGGCCATTATTTGAAATGAGTATTCATCCGGATTTTTTTCCAGTTGTGGAAAAATCGTCAATCCTTGATCAACAAATAATACTTTACTTTCCTTGGGAGATGAAGTTGAAGCATTAGCTGTTATCCATTTATCTAATTTTTGTTTAAATTCACTAAATAGTTCCAGGGCCTTCCCCTCTACTACCCCAGGTGGTTCCTTTTTTGCTGGATCAATCAAACCAAGATTTGGATCAATTCTTTTTGAAGGGGCCAATATTTCTAAATCAAAATTTCGTTCTAAATTATAATAAAGATTGCAAGTATACTCCTTTTGTACCTTAAATTTCACCGCTCCGATATTATTTGCAATTTCGGTTTTAAGCATAATTTCTTCACCTATCGGAAGATTTAAATTGGTTTCCGCGTGCAAATAGTCTTTGGTGAAATAGTCCAATTTAAAGCAGGCGAAACTTTCGGCCTCATCCTCAGCAAATTCTCCTGTAGGCCACTCAACAGGCCTTACAAATTTGGGATTATATAACCAAATAGCAAAATTTGAAGCACCTGAAATTTCAATACCCTTCACAAAAATCGCTTTGCAACCTGCGATCATCCCAGATATAAACTGCTGTTCATTATTCTCAATACCTGAAAGTCCCATAAGTGGAATTTTTTTATAATTATTCTCAAAACCAAGACTTCTTGCCGTAAAAATATAAATGGGAAAGTTGGCCGAAAAATCCACTATAAATAAGGAATACCCTAGCGTCTCCTTGGAATAAATAAAATCTCTCGCATCTTTTTTTGACTTCAATGATTTTTTAACTACCTGTATCCCTAAATCTTTGTAGAAAGTATTTAGGCTATCCTCAATTTGTTTTGCAAATTCAAAATCCTCACCCAAATAAACAAACTTGACCGGCTCCATCGGGATATCCTCTATTTTTTAAGACTTTTCGGAAGAATCATGAGGATTTATTAGAAGGTAAATACTGGCTCAATAGAGTTAGGGCCAAGATTGCGTTTAACCTTTTCTATATCCCGGGTTATACCCATCAAAAAACCGCCTCCGCCCGCACCGCAGAGTTTTAGATAGAATTCCTCAGATTTGAGTCCATCTCTCCATAATGGCTGAAAGTTTTTGGGAATCATGGGATTAAAGTGTCTAAATTGGAAATCGGAAATCTCTCTAAAAAATTCATAAAGAGGGAGGATGTCCGCCCTTAAAAAAGAGCGAATACAAGCATCAGTAATTGGATTTAAAACCGTATCACATAGGGCGGAAAAATCATTTGTTTTACATTTTTCAAGAAATAAATTTACTAGAGGTTCTGTCCTTCTTTCGCATCTGGTATTTAAAAGAAAAATTCCCCCTTGGCCTTGAGTGAATTCTGGCAAAGAAGTCAAATTAACTTGCCCATCTTTTATTAGAATTGGAGTGTTTAAAAAACTTATTAGGGGATCTAGACCCGAACTAGATCCGTGAAAATAGGATTCCATTTCCGAAAAGAATTTTTTTATGCTGATAATTTCATTTCGTTTACTATTGCTGTAACGGGAAAAAAGAGCGGCACAAAGCGTCCCAGAGCTACCTATTCCATAACCTTTGGGTATTGTTGAGTCAAAATAAAGACCACAATTTATATCCGAATAAAATTTATCAAGATCAAAATTCAAGGAAAGACTGGCCTTGTTCTTTAGATATTCATAAAGACCCATCAGCGCAGGATCAATCTTGTTATTAAAAGATAGATGTCCTTGGTAAATTTTATAGGGCATGGCCAGGGCCATCGAGTCGCGGATAATCGAGTATTCCCCAAAGAGCAAAATTTTTGAGAAAAAAACTTCGTTCATATTATTTTCCACGGCCCAGTTCCCATTTCATCAGGAATATAAGAATGACAAAATTTTAAAAGGTCCGTTTCAATAAATGAATTTATCTCTACTTCCTGATTTTTCGGATACAGCAAATGAATATTAGGACCTGCATCCATAGTAAAATATAAATCAATTTTTTTTTCTTTCCTAAACTTTCTTACTCTTTCTATGATTTCTAACGAGTTTGGAGAAAGAAGTACGACCTCTCCCTTGGAAGAGCTCAAAATATTGGCATGCAAAGAAAATGCCTCCTCCTCGACTATCTCGCCAAACACCGACAAATTTCCGCTTTTTAAAGCCTGTAGCATTTTCAAAACATTTTTATTTGCTTGGAGGTATCGCTCCTGGGAGGCGGAGAAATCATCCATTAGCTTATGGCCCATGGTGGAAGAAAGTTTCTTCTCTTCGCTGGAAACAATTAATATTGTGTCTCTAAACTGGGAAAATTTTTGGTGGAAAGCTTTAACTTTGCTAGCATAAAAGTCTGATCCCTCCCCTTCAAGTTCACCCCATTGGACAAATTCTCCATAAACCGATCGAGCGGCTGAACCTGACCCAATCCTTGCCAAATAGGAAGCGCGTTTAAAAAAATCCTCCTCCTGCCCCAAAATTTCTTTTTCAATAGAGCAAAGACAAAGCGCCAGGGCTGCCATTGAAGAAGCGGAACTAGCAATTCCAGTTGAATGAGGAAAGGTATTAATAGTTTCAATTCTGAGTTTATAATCGAGCAAAAATGGAAGTTCTTTTGATAAATTTGAAAGAACTATTTTCAATTTTTCATAAAATTTTAAATTTTCTTTTCCTTCGAAAAAAAACTCAAATTCTAATCCTTTAACTTTTTTAGATTCATAAGAAACTGTAGTTTGGGTGAACGCCTTACTCAAAGTAATTGAAAGAGATGCATTGGCCGGAAGCTGAAAAGCTTTCTTTCCCCAGTATTTAACCAGAGCGATATTAGAAGGCGCTGCCCAGCTTACCCTAGGTATTGAATAGGAATGGGTGTAGGTCGGCACTAGGTTCCCCTTTAAATAAAGAGTTTTGCATAGGATTCAAAACTAGATTTGAATATGGAATTAATTCCTTAAAACCATTTAGCTCAAAATATTTCTTTGTTTCTTCTTTAGATTTTTTACTTGTTACTATTACAAAATCACCACCCCAGGCCCCTAGAGATTTAATTTCACCCCAGAAGTCATTGAAATATAATTCTTTTACCCGAGGGATATCTAGGGCCTTAGATATAAGCTTTTCATGATTTAAAATTAATCTATCAAATTCCTCAATGGTCTTGCACTTTTGAATTTTCTCAGTAATCCCGGTTAACAAATGTACTATTTCAGTGGAATCGATTCTTTTTTCCTTAAAAAACTTTATTGCTTCCTGAGTGTTTTTTTTCTTTCCAAGATAGAGAAAGTAAAGATTTTCTTTAAACGGAGGATCAAAATTAGTGATACTCCATCTAGGACCTGTTGACTCCCTTTCATAAAAAATCGGCCCCTCAGATTGAGAACAAGCTATATCGTATCCTGAGCCCTGAGAGGTACTAAATAACAGCTGAAAAGGGCTTATATAGGCCCATTGGGCGATATTATAGATCAAGGTTGAGCTTGAGCCTAAACCCCATTTCACCGGAAACTCCAACTTAGTTTCCACCAAGACATCTTCCTCATCTCTTAAAAAATGGGAATTAAGTTTTCTCGCTTCTCTTAAAAGTAACTGAAGATATAAATCTTCTGATGAAGGGTTTTCCTTTAAAATATCAAATCGCCAAAACTCAAACTTTGTTTCAAACCAAAGCTTGCCTTCTTGATCGTAACTTTTCCATATTAGAACTGGATCAAATGAGGGGGAATAGGTAACGGAAAGAGATTGTCCGAGATTTGTGGGAATTGCCAGGGACTTAGCACCTTCCATTATAAAGTATTCTCCAGTGAGAAGAATTTTTCCATGCCCATAATAATATTGGTCTGCTTTTTTATCTCTCACTAAATTCCTTTTATTGCAGGGTTCTCTGTCCCGCTAAAAACTCTTGAACGGCTTTAAAGGAAATAACCCTTGTGCGAAAAAATTCCTTTGCCAATTCTCTTTCTTCTTCCGTAGCACCCATATGGTTTAAAATATTAAGCAGGTGCATTTTCATATGTCCCTTTTGGATACCCGAAGTGATTAGAGACCTAATTGCGGAAAAATTTTGCAATAATCCGATTGAAGCAGATATTTTCATCAAGTCTTTAGCACTGGGATTTCCAAGCATATTTAAAGATAGTTTTGCCAAGGGATGGAGTGAAGTTAATCCACCTATTGTTCCTAGAGCGAGGGGAATCTCTAAAGTATAATGAAAGAGATTATCTTTTAGAGAAATTTCTGTTAGTCCCTGATATTTTCCAGATCTAGCAGCATAAGCATGTACGGATGCCTCAATGGCCCTAAAATCATTTCCCGTGGCCATTATAACCGAGTCAATACCATTCATTATTCCCTTATTGTGGGTGGTTGCTCTAAAAATATCGGCCTTAGAAATTTTAACGGCATATTCAAATCTTTTAGCAAATTCCAAAGCAGACATTCCTAGTCTTGGATCTTCCAGATCAGAAATTGGGCAGCAAAGTTCGGCCCTAACTAAACAATTGGGTGTATAGTTAGAAAGGATGCTCATAATTATTTCTAATTTTAAATCTTCGGATTTCTCCTTAAACAATCTGGCCACCAGCTCTAAGATTGAATTGATAAAATTAGCACCCATGGCATCACAGGTATCAAATGTCATAAATATTTGGAAAAGCCCTTCTTCAATTTCAGAAAGGTCTTTTAGGTACACGTCTAAAATACCACCGCCACGCACCTTCATATTTTCCACTAAAGGTTCAACTGCTTGGAGAAGAGTAGGCTTAATTTTTTCAAAATAATTAAACAAATCTTCTTTTGGCCCTTTGTAAATAAGATGAACCTGTCCTACTTTTTCAATAGATAAAACCTCAGCGCTAACGCCCCCTCGTTTAAACCAAAAATTGGAAGCATTTGCTGCTGCTGCAACAACTGAGCTTTCCTCAATCACCATTGGTACGCAGTAATTTTTTTCGTTTAAAACCAGATTGGGCACAACTCCATAAGGGAAGAAAAAGTTAGTTAAGGTATTTTCGGAGAACTCATCAAACGTTCTTTGTGATTCTTCATTAGGATGCCAAAAGCTCTTCAAGAGCTCTATAGTGGAATCAGCATCAGCAAAATAATTTTCTGCCAAAAAATTAATTTTTTGGGCCTTCGTGAATTTTGAAAATCCTGAAACTGTATTCAAATTTTATCCTTTATTTTCAAAAATCTTTCACAAAGGGTATATCCTTCGATTAACCCTTTTACATATTTTTGGAGATTGTTATATCCCCCGTTTGCGTGTTCTAAAAATGATCTGGCCATTCCCACCACCGAAGATGGGCCTAGAGATTCTTTTAGATAGTATGCCTGAGTGAAGGAATTGATCCCGCCTGAAATAATAAATTCTTTGCACTGAGCGGTTTCCCCCATCTCAAGCAATAAACTTTTGACAATTTTTATCATTTCATCGGGTTGGTGGCCGACATGAACCAGGTCGTAGAGATGGTCTTTTTTTCCACGAATTATTTCAAGTTTGGAAAAATTGGTCCCGCCAAAACCCCCAAACTCTATAGCGGCTAAAGGAAGTCCCATTAGGGCCTTAAGACTTGCTGGACCCATTCCTTGTCCCACTTCTTTGACCACTACTTTAAAAGGAAACTCCTTTAAAAAATCCCTGATGGTATCTAGGCTTGGACGTTTTAGTCGATCTCCCCCTGGTTGTAGCCATTCTTGCAGGGGATTTATATGTATTATAAGCCCATCTGCGCGCAATTTTTCAACTAGATTGGCAATTTGTACCACTTGCCTCTCTTCTAAGATCTTTTCAATTTGTGCGATACCTAAATTGGCATAGAAGGGTCGATCATCACCTAGAATAGGCCGTAGATTAAAATCTTCAAAATATTTATCACTTCCCAGTAGGGGTCTGCATGAACCAAGCCCCATCCCAAGTCCGAATTCGGCCACTGCCTGGGCAAGATTTTTATTAATTTTACCTGCGGAATCGGTTCCACCGGTCATGCTGGAGACCCAAAAGGGCGCCCTCATTTCTTTTCCCAAAAAATAGGTAGGAATTGGACTTTCACCCTCTTTTGGATGAGCAGAAAAAATGGGCTCATAGCACAAGCGACTGTCTAATAAGCTTGAATCAACCTGAGCTGAGATGGCCATTTGCAGATGGTCCTTCTTTCTTTGTCCTAAATCATTGGAATTATTCATAATTTATTTCTTTAAAAAAAACCCTTATACCTTTACGCAGCAATTTCTGGCAATAAAAAAATATAAAAAATCAAGGATAGTAAGGGTTGTCTAGGGTTTGTTCATTTTGACGCTTTTACTATTAGTTACGATTTTAGAAAAATTTCTTTTGCAGGTGGTCTTTTATTATACTCGGAACTCATCACTCTTCCGTAGGCCCCACCACAATCAATTAAAAGAACATCTCCTTCTTTTGTTTTAGGAAATGGCCTTGATAGTCCCAATATATCTCCTGTTTCACAAATGGGGCCAACCACATTTACATTGATTGTATTTGGGGAATCTAATTGGGATAGATTAACAATATGGTGGTAAGATCCATATAGGCTTGGCCTAATAAGGGAATTCATCCCAGTGGAAATTCCCACATAGTTAACCTCTCCTTTAATTTTTAACTGAGTCACTTCTGAAATTAAAACACCTGAAGATGCTACAAAAAATCTTCCTGGCTCCATAACGAATTGGTACTGGGGATAAAGATCTTTAACTCTTGCAAGCTCGGTATCTAATTGTTCCAAATTAAATTCGTTTTCATTAGGTCTCATGGGAACTGAAAGTCCCCCACCTAGGTTTAGGAACTTTACCTGCGGAAATTTTCCCGCTAGTTGGCAAAGAAAAAGGGCCACCTCTCTCCAATGATGAGGGGTTGAAATTCCAGATCCAGCATGAGCATGAAGGCCAATTACCGAAATTTTATTTTTAGTAATTAGTGGTAGTAATTCTAAGGCAGTCTCAGGTGACATACCAAATTTAGATTGATTGCCAGCAGTTTGAACATGGGCATGATGACCTTTGCCCTTACCTGGGTCGACTCGCAAAAAGATTTTTTGATTTTTAAAAATTGAGGACCATTCTTTTAAGGAATATCCATTATCCACTGTTACAAAATATTTTTTACCAAGAGCATATTGGTATTCTTCTTTGCTGGAAAAATTTGGAGTAAATAAAACTTCATCGGCCTTTATTTTGGGAAAAAGCTTTTCAACATATTTTAACTCCTCAATGGAAACGCATTCTAATCCTATCCCCTGCCCATAAATTAATTTTAAAATATCTGGGTGGGAATTGGCCTTAATAGAATAGAAAATTTTTTCTAAGGATTTAACTTCTTTGATTTTTCTAATCTGGTTTAAAAAACTGGGGCCATAATAGACGTAGGCGGATTTATCTTTTTTCGCAATTTCAATAAGTTTTTTCCTATGGGTTCTCCACCAAATTTTGGATTTTGAACTTTCTTTCTTAATCTCCCCAAATTGCTCCAACCAAGTAGGGCCAAATGTTTCATTTTCATATGAAGAATCAAAAAGTTGCTGATGGATATCGCTGACTAATTTCTCATGCCCTTCCTGATCAATCACAAAGGACAAATTTAGATCATTGGCCGCTTGGGAAAGGAGGTAAATTTTCTTCTCCTCAAATATTTTAAGAACCGGGCTTAATTTATAAAGAATGGATCTGATATTATTTCCCACCAAGGTTATGGCCACACAAGAGGTCAGAATGGTGGTTTTTCCTAAGTTACCTAAATCATCCATTAGATTTTTTAACTGTTCTTCAAAATCATCATGGGGGGAAGGATCTATACTAACCGTTACCGTAGACTCACTTGTGGAAAGAAGATCTATACTTATTCCATGACTTTGAAATTTTCCAAAAAGTCTGGCCAAAAATCCCACTTCCTGCCACATTAAAACGTTTTCCACGCTTATAAGCGCAATATTCTTTCTAACAGAAATAGATTTTACCCCAGTTCCCGAATCTTCATTTGCTCCAGAAACTAGGGTTCCGCTAAGTTCAGGCCTTTGAGTACAAAGCACCTGAAGCGGTATATTGTATTTCATAACCGGTCCAATGCATCTTGGGTGTAGTACTTTGGCCCCAGTTGACGCCATCTCTTGTGCCTCAATATAGGTAAGCTTTTTTAATATTCTTGCTTGGGAAACCAGTGCAGGATTAGTGGTATACATCCCAGGAACATCGGTCCAAATCTCAAGTCTTGAGGCATTTAATTTTGCCGCAAAATAACTGGCGGAGGTATCCGACCCTCCCCTTCCAAGAAGTGCTGTCTCCCCACTAGAGGTCTTGCCAAAAAATCCTTGGGTTATAATAACATCTTCCTTGGCCCGGTTTATTTTTTCAATCAATTCCGGTTCTGGATGAAAATCACAGGATGCCTGTAAAAATTTTTTCCAGTCAGGCAAACTTTCCGGATCCTTGGTGGTT
>JACCDG011203569.1_pt1 | contig 15976 bp, 18 predicted proteins | sample 7442471 | NCBI WGS metagenome assembly JACCDG01 (sample SAMN15323444, study PRJNA562643) | freshwater metagenome | isolation source: river surface water | place: USA:Blue River Watershed | collected 2017-08-17 | reverse complement strand
TATAACAGAAAAAAAGTGGCAGGCACGTAAAAATAAAGGGGACGGACACATTTATTTTAAAATAAATGTGTCCGTCCCCTTTATCTACATCTTAGCTAATTGTAGCTCTTGTTCGCGTAAACCAAGGACAGGAAGGACACTTGGAAGTGGTGTGATGCTGATAATATTAAAATCAAATCCATCAAAACCGTGTTGTTTAATTTGCTCAATGAGTTGTTGATCAACATTCATCTGAACCCCACCCATGGCTTTGTCTTGGGTAATGTTCATTGACATCTTGGAACGATTGAGGTCAATACCACCGGGATTCATGGCTGGATCGGGTGTTTTTTTATCCCCTGAATCATTGGTTCTCAATTCCAAATAATTTTTTAGATAATCTAATAAATCTCGAAAATCAAATTTAGTAAATTGTTGTTTTTCTTCTCCATAGTTAATAATAACCTTAAAATCATCTGGAATTACTACGATAAAACCTTCAAGAGCTTGGATAGTGTGTTTAATGGCCTCGTCTAATTTTTGGCTGCGTTTTGAGTTTAATATTCTTATTTTAGCCTCTACCCCTAAAAAAAACAAATCCCGTCCTGTATTCTCAAGATCTGTGGTGTGACGATTAATTTCATCTCGTACCTTATACACATTATTTAAGCCCTCTCTATAAATCTCCGCATCAGTATCCGTTGCTGCTTTTATCAATTTTTCGAACATTGTTTCTTGCTGTTTTAAATTATCCAAAATTTTTTCTCTCAATTCTTTATTGAGTCGACCATCACGCTTCCTCTGCTCCATAAATTGATGCAATTCATCAATTAAAGCAAACAATTGAGATTGTATATCCACTTTTCTTTCTAACTCGATCCTTGTTTTACGAGATTGTTCTATACCCTCTAGCTGCTTTCTTAAACCGTTTATCAAGCTTCTGGATATATCATAGCGAAGACCTTGCTTCCCTTGTATTTTCTTTTCATTCGTGTCTAATAAATCTTTTAATTTCCTTATACTTTCCTCATCTTTCGGATTCTGCGAGAACGCGATCACTCCTACACTTAATGATTCAGCTATTTCACTTGTTTCAATTGTTTCCTGATCAGATGTTGTAACTATTGGATATATTGGTAACACTAGTGTATTAGGTGAAGTAGCTAATTGATTAGTTGCCCTTTGGGCATTTCCCTGGAAAGAATTCCAAAACGCTAACACTAAAGCTAATCGTGAGAAATTGATTTTTAGTGATGACACCGATGGTGACATCATCGCTTCATTCGGAGTGGCACGTACAGAGACACCCTTTGCCCTAGCTTCTTCAACCATGGCGCGTAAATTTATAGGTGGATTATTTCTCTGAGTCAATATCGTGCCGCCACGATTTCTTCTGTCTTTTTCATCTCTTATTTGAAAAAATAGAGGCATTATACTCTGTGACATCACAATAGCATCTCCTTGCCAGTCGACAGGAAGAGTCACCTTAATTTCCTGCAATACATCTAATTCATCCCGTATTTCACGATCTAAATCTTCTAATTGTTGATCTGATATTATATTAAAATCCAATTGTCCAAGAACATTAAGATAAGGAACTACCCTCTGTTGAACACGATCAAACGGCGCTCTGATGAGTCGCATAATTTCTATATCTCGCTTTAACTGTTCAATATTACTCTGCGCATCTTTAAGAAAAATATCGAGATCTTTTCTATGCTTCTCATCACGCATATCCCTCAGAAAATCTTCTATCTCTGTTTTGATCGATTGATGTAAAACAATCAACCCATTCCATATCTTTATTATTTGATCTTTCTCATACTTATTCATAGTTCTTCTAACTTCCGCTTCCGCCTGTGTCGCCGTGATATAGAGTGCATTTCTATATTGAACGAGCAACTTATACCTAGCCTGTTGATTGGGTAATGGTGTCGCAAGCAATGATGCCTCAAGACTTCTTGCTAATTGTATCTCTTTCCACAACGCTTCTTTTCTTGGCTCATAATCAGGAAGATTTGGATCAGCACGTTGCATCATTGCTTCTTTTTCTATCCAGGCCACTTGCTCATTTAAACTCTTATTCTGAATAACTGAATAATAACTTATTCCCGCTGCTGCCGCCGCTGCAACAACCACTGCCGCAAGCCATGCTTTATGTTTCTTCAATGAATTTACGATAACATCAACCTTCAAACTTAACATAGCCCCATCAGGACGCAATGAGCCCGGTGAAATCATGGCAAGATTATCAAAACGTTTTACCGTCGTTATAATTTTTAACCCACCTGAAAAATATTTACGAGGCTTAGCCTCTTTACTCACACTATCTAAATCTTCTTTAATATAATTAAACACACCCTTTTTATAAGCCTGCACATACCGCTCATAAATTTTTTCTTTCTCTGCCTTATCCTCGACATCAATCCCCACACCAACCTTATTCTGATTCCCATACAATTGCGCCATCACCGATTTTTTTAAAGCCTGCTTATACCAACTCGCGAGGATCATGGAATAAAACATTTGGCGCAACGGAGCAAAGTTTTTCCCTTCATTAACTTCTTCTTCCAAGGCAGGAATAATAATTTCTCTAATAATTTGTGAAGACACATTTTTTCTTTGAACATCGTCATCAACGGGTGGCCCGGAGGCGGGTGCCCTATCAACCGGAGGGGCGAGCTTTTCAAGCCCTGAGGATTGATAGGGCCGCAATGTCTCGTCATTAATAGCGGCACCACTGACAGAAATCAGTGGTGTTGCCGCAGGGACAGGACCCGATGATGGTGAACTGTTCTTCGACAACGCCAAATAATCCTCAGCTAGCATCACCTTTAAATGTGCACCAACAACATAAGCTGAATTCCCCCGCTCAAACACATCCGCCTTATCAGCAACTATCCAAACCTTATTAAATGTATTAACTGGCACTTCGCTAGTTCCATACAAAGCCTGAGCCTTAGCGTAGACCTTATCCCAGAATGTCTTACCAAGCTGCTTCTCCGGATAAATTAATGATGCCGTGAGTTGTTTGAGAATATAATCTTGAGCCAACATATCTCGCCCCATTTCCGTCTGACCCAATGCCTCAGGCACCATACGGTCCTTTTCATAAGGAGATAAATTGACCCACATATCTTGTTCAGGAATAGTTAAAGCAGTAAGGAAGTATTTGATGAGAGTATTGGATTGAACTTTTAATTCAGGACTACTAGCTGCTAATTTGGAATGCCCCGTATCAACAATGAACTCAAATTGAAATGGCTGTTTCGGATCAACCTTAATCCCTTTAATCATCAAAGGCACATAAGCCTTCGACAACTCAACCATAGCCCCAGGCACAGGCAAGGATCCTACACCTTGAGCATATACCGGACATGGCCCAATTACCGACGTGCCCACAAACAGCACCGTTAAACACAAACTCACCCATTTCTTAAGCATATACAAAGATACCATATACAACTTAAAAAACCAATAGACGATGAATTATAAAGCATTGAAGTATAATAAGTTATGATTATTTAGGAAGGAAGAAAAACAAATTGGACAAAATAAAAAAGACGGACAAAAAAACTGGGACACACTAAGTTTCTTAATAAAAACTTAGTGTGTCCCAGTTTTTCTACAATGCTTTACAAATAGCTTCAGCCATTTGCTGAGTACCAACTGCAGAAGGATCATTACGATCATCTTTCAGATCATAGGTAACATCTTTACCTTCTTTAAGAATTTTACGTACAGCCGCATCCAAACGATTCGCGGCATTATCTTCTTTCAAGTGACGCAACATCCAAACAGCAGATAAAATTGTCGCTGTTGGATTAACTTTATTTTGACCCGCATACTTTGGTGCAGAACCATGAACCGGTTCAAACAAAGCAATTTCATCGCCGTAATTAGCACCAGAGGCAATACCTAAACCACCAATTAACCCCGCACATAAATCCGACACAATATCCCCATACAAATTAGGCAATACCAAGCAATCATACATATGCGTATATTGCACTAATTGCATACACATATTATCGACGATGCAATCACTGAACTCAATTTTACCTTCATACTCTTTCGCCACTTCACCCACAGACTTTAAGAAAAGCCCGTCGGTAAACTTCATAATATTGGCTTTATGCACAGCTGTAATTTTCTTACGATTTAATTTAACAGCCCAATCAAAAGCAAATTTCGCAATACGCTTTGAACCACTAGCAGAAATAGGCTTAATAGAAATCGCCGCATCTGTTTTAATTTTCTTCGCCGACATGCCATTGATCACATCACGCAATGTATCGCATTCTTTCGTCCCTAAATCAAATTCAATACCCGCATAAAGATCTTCGGTATTTTCACGGAAAATAAGTAAGTTCACATCTTTGATCGGCGTCTTGGTACCTTCATAATAAAGGCAAGGACGCACGCAAGCGAATAAATCTAAGGATTGACGCAATTGCACATTCACCGAACGAAAACCTTTACCAATGGGTGTCGTAATAGGTCCTTTGATCGCAGTTTTATTACGACGGATAGAATCTAATACCGCATCTGTTAAGGGTACACCATGTTTGGCAATAGACTTTTCCCCAACTTCTTGAACATCCCAATTAATCTTTACACCCGTCGAATCAACGCACAAACGCATCGCATTGGTTACTTCCGGTCCAATCCCATCACCTGGTAAAAGTGTCACATTATGTGCCATGATTTTTTATCCTTAGTTTATTATTCCGTTTACACTTCCTAAAGCCTACGTTTTACTTCTTCCCTATTAAACTCTTTAATTCGTCGACATTACGCGCCATTGAAATGGCTGTATCAAAGGTAATCACACCTTTTTCATACAATTCCTTTAAAGACTTATCAAATGTCTTCATCCCCCACTGCCCACCGGTTTGAATGGCCGTACGCAATTGCTCCACTTGTTTTTCACGGACCATGTTACGTACACCAGGGGTCGCAATCATGATCTCAGGGACCATGATACGGCCCTTACCAGAGGCACGTGGTGCCAATTGCTGAGACACAACACCTTGCAAGGCAGAAGCTAATTGCAAACGCACTTGTTGCTGTTGATAAGGAGGAAATACGTCGATAATACGTTCAATGGTTTGCGGGGCATCAGGCGTGTGCAGTGTTCCTAAAACCAAATGCCCTGTTTCCGCCGCCGTCAATGCCGTTGAAATAGTTTCCAAATCACGCATTTCCCCGACGACAATAACATCAGGATCTTGACGCAAGCAGCGTTTGAGCGCTTCGGCAAATGACAACGTATCACGGTACACTTCACGCTGCTTAATCACTGATTTCTTATTTGTATAAATATATTCGATAGGATCTTCAATACACATAATGACGCAAGAGCGTTCACTATTGATCATGTTGATCATGGAGGCGAGCGTTGTTGTCTTCCCTGTACCAGTCGGACCTGTAATTAATACCAACCCATTTGGTTTACGCGCTAAATCTGCAATAACTGGGGGAAGTTGCAAATCTTCCATCGACGGAATAAATAAAGAAATACGACGAAATGCTGCTTCGACCGACCCACGCTGAATGTGCACATTGACACGGAAACGATCAAGCCCAGTCAGTGCTAAAGAAAAATCCAATTCTTTATCTTTTTCAAATTGTTCTTTTTGCTTATCCGACAGAACACTGTAAATCATGTCCTTGATCATATCGCGTGAGAGGGGTTCTTGCTGTAATGACAGCAAACGCCCATCCACACGAAAAATAGGTGGGGTATCTTCAGTTAAATGAAGATCAGACGCATTATGCTGTATTGCTGCTAATAATAATTCACGTAAATTGGAATTTTTATCGATTGCCATATTATGAATTTTTACTTACCCATTCTCCAACACGTTTAATTCCTTCGACGATACGCTCTTCGCTGGTCGCAAAAGAGAAGCGGATAAAACTTGGCGCTCCAAAACTATCTCCCGGGATACCTGCGACTTTGACTTCATCGAGCATACGCTTGGCAATCATTGCCCCATCACCAACTTTTGCAAAATCACAAAAGACATAAAACGCACCCGAGGGGTGTATGTAAGATACTTTCGCAATCTTATCTAAACACGATAACATTAAATCACGACGGGTTCTAAACACCTTGACCATGGCTTCAATCGAGGCACTATCTGCTTTTAACGCAGCAACCGCGGCGGCTTGGCTAATGGATGTTGGATTCGAGGTGGAATGATCTTGATACTTTTTGATATATTCCATGATCTCAACAGGTCCTGCGGCATAACCAATACGCCATCCTGTCATCGCATACGCTTTTGACACACCATTTACTGTAATCGTTAAATCAAAGATCTCCTTGCCCAATGAGGCAATGGAACACATTTGAATATTATCATAAACTAATTTCTCATAAATTTCATCGCTTATGACATATATTTTATGCTTCACACAAATTGCCGCAATGGCTGTTAATTCTTCTTTGGTGTACATAACCCCCGTAGGATTAGAGGGTGAATTAATAATCAAGATCTTTGTCTTTGGCGTAATGTGTTTAGTCAGCGCTTCGGGTGTAATCTTAAATTGTGATGCAGCATCTGTTGTAATAATCACAGACTTTCCACCTGCTGCTTTGACCATTTCAGGATAGCTGACCCAATACGGTGATTGAAAAATAACCTCATCCCCATCATCGACGAGAACTTGAATAATATTAAATAAAGAATGCTTAGCCCCACACGAAACCACCACTTGATTCGCTTTATACGGCAAATTATTCTCTTGCTGGAATTTTAAGGCAATGGCTTCTCTTAAATCTGGTGTACCAATCGAGGGCGTATATTTTGTCATCCCTTTATTAATCGCTTCAATCCCCGCCTTCTTAATAAAATCAGGTGTATCAAAGTCTGGTTCACCAGCACCAAAATTCACCACATCATGGCCTTGTGCTGCCAATTCTTTTGCACGAGCGGTAATAGCGAGAGTTGTTGAGCCTAACATTTCTTTCACGCGACGATTCACTGTAAACATATTTATCCTTTCTCGATTATGTATAAAAAAAGGGACGCAAAAAATTTTGCGTCCCTTTATATTTAAAAACATCCGATATTATTCGGCGCCAGCTTTGCGCTGAAACATCTTGCGCACTCCACCACCAGCTTTTTTCGGTTTGGCCGCAGTCTTCACATCTGCTTTAGAATGTTCTGCCTTACCTTCTGCAACTGGCTTGGTTTGAGCTTCGCTAACAGCAGATTCATCTGTTGCTTCAGCCTTCGCTGCGTCTTTGCTCTTTAATTTTGAAATAATTTCTTTATTTTTTTCAGTCAATTCGAGGAATACCATAGCGGCATTATCCCCAGAGCGTTGCATATAAGGAATAATACGGGTATAACCACCTTGACGGTTCTTGAAACGCGGTGCTGTTTCTTTGAACAATTGGGACACTAAGCTATGATCGCATAATACGGCGAATGCTGCACGACGTGCCGCTAATGTGTCTTTTTTACCCAATGTGATTAATTTCTCAACTAATCGACGTGCTTCTTTAGCTTTCGCACTGGTTGTGCAAATACGTTGCTCAATCAATGTTGCTTTCGCTAAATCGCGCAATGTTGCTCTTAATAAACTTCTATTTCTGCTGAGGCGATTTCCGCCTTTTTGATGTCTCATAGATAACTCTTCCCTTAACTTGTAAAACGATTACAACAATTTACTTTGATCTTAATTTCTTAACATCAACCTTCATCCCTAAACCTAAGCCCATGGCCTTGAGGATGTCATGAATTTCAGTTAAAGATTTCTTACCGAAATTACGGAATTCTAATAATTCACTTTCTGGCTTACGCACTAATTCACCGATGGTCTTGATGTTAGCATCACGTAAACAGTTTGATGCACGCACAGACAATTCCAATTCAGTGATTGGTAAACGTAATTTGGAATACAATGCTTCTTCTTCAACAGAAACTTCTTCTTCCGTTTCTTCTTCTTCAGGTAATTGACCATAAGCGACGAAAACGTCTAAATGGCGTTGAAGAATGTTTGCCCCGTACAATAAAGCTTCTTTAGGATTGATCGCACCATTGGTGGTGATCTCGACGACTAAACGATCATAGTCTGTACGTTGACCAACACGGGTATTTTCAACTAAAAAGTTTACTTTAGCGATGGGTGTAAAAATAGAATCGATGGTGATAGAACCAACTGGAGAACCTTCTTTTTTATTTTGATCAGCTGGAACATAACCACGTCCACGAGACACTTCTAATTCCATGCTAAATGGAAGATCTTGGGTCAATGTGGCAATGTGATGTTCTGGATTTAATACTTCAATTGTTTCATCACAGATAATATCTTTAGCTTTGATCTCGCCTTTTTTATTGGCTTTGATAAAAACTGTTTTAGGAGCTTTGGAATGTGAACGGATAACTAAGCCTTTAATATTCAAGACAATTTCCGTCACAGATTCTAAGACACCTGGCAATGTTGAAAATTCATGAGAAACACCATCGATGCGGATGGCAGTAACGGCAGAACCTTCGATAGAATTTAATAAAATACGACGAAGAGAATTACCTAAGGTAACACCATAACCGCGTTCAAACGGTTCAGCAATAAATTTACCATACGTCGCTGTATAGCTTGCTTCTTCACACTCTAACCGTTTTGGCATTTGAAAATCGCGCCATTTTACACCCATGATGTTCTCCTCCGTTTATACTATTGAAAATTTAATAACGTCCCAATGGCAGAGAGCCATTGGGGCCCTTCAATCTGTACCAATATAATATGTCTATTAACGTGAATACAACTCAACAATCAACTGTTCATTGACTGGAGCATTGATATCTTCACGCAATGGTAAACGTACAACTTTACCTGTTAATTTAACTGTATCGACTTCAAGCCATGCTGGCACTTTACGTGCTTCATTCATTTCAACGACTTTCTTTACATATGTTTCCGTCGCTGCTTTACTCTTGAATGTAATGGTATCTTCTGGGCTAACTAAGATAGAAGGAATATCAATTTGCTTACCATTTAAGAATACTAACCCATGGGTCACAATTTGACGAGCTTGCGCACGTGTAACAGCATAACCCATTTGGTAAATGACATTGTCCATGCGGCGTTCAAGGAATTGTAACAAGAGATGGCCAGTAACACCCTTGGTTGCAACAGCTTTACGGAAATAATTACGGAATTGTCTTTCTAAGACACCATAAAACCGTTTGGCTTTTTGCTTTTCTCTTAACTGAATACCATAGTTAGAGAGCTTTGTTTTTTTAGCACCGTGTTGGCCAGGAGCACCTTCACGACGTTCTAATGACCAATTTCTTTTAAGCTCAAGGTTGACACCTTCACGTCTCATTAATCGACAACGTGGCCCTATATAACGACCCATATATATCCTCTCTTATACTCTTCTTTTCTTACGTGATCGGCACCCATTATGCGGTATTGGTGTGCAATCTTTAATTAAAGTTACATTTAAACCTGCAGCGACCAACGCACGGATCGCTGATTCACGTCCTGAACCAGGACCTTTCACATAAACATCAACGCTTTGAAGTCCAGCTTCCTTTGCTCTCTTACCTGCATCTGTAGCTGCAACTTGAGCGGCAAACGGAGTAGATTTCTTAGAACCACTAAATCCAACTAAACCTGGAGAAGCCCAGCAAATTGTATTGCCTTGCTTATCAGAAATAGTCACGATGGTATTATTAAATGTAGCTTGGATTGTGACAACACCAGACGTTACACCCTTAAGCGCCTTTTTCTTGGCCTTCAATACCTTCTTATTTTGTTCAGCTTTCGCTAATTCTGCTTTAGTTGCCATAACGACTCAATCCTTTATTTTTTCGTCTCTTCTTTTTTAATAATTGCACCAACGTTGGTCTTCTTACCCTTACGTGTGCGTGAATTTGTCTTGGTACGTTGACCACGGACAGGCAATCCTTTGCGGTGACGTAAACCACGATAGCTACCCATTTCCATATGGCGACGGATATTATCATTGTTTTCACGGCGCAAATCACCCTCGGTCACATAGGTGTTTTGAATAATCCCTGTGATACGGGAAATTTCTTCTTCGGTTAAATCTTTAGCACGTTTGTTCACATCAATTTGAGCTTGAGCTAAAATGACGCGTGCACGTGTTAAACCGACACCATAAATATATGGAAGCGCCATTTCGATGCGCTTTTCTTTTGGCAAATCAATCCCTAAAATTCTTGGCATAACCTCTTATCCTTGTCTTTGTTTGTGTTTTGGGTTACTGCAAATGACACGTACCACGCGGTTACGTCGCACAATCTTGCAATTGTTACAAATCCGCTTTACTGACGATTTTACTTTCATAATATTAAACCTTTTTCTATTTTAATCGAAACGTTATACGGCCGCGTGATAAATCATACGGTGATAATTCTAACTTTACTTTATCCCCTGGTAAAATACGGATGAAATTCATACGAATTTTTCCAGACACATGGGCTAAAACTTTGTGATTATTTTCTAGAGCAACCTTAAACATGGCATTAGGCAACGCTTCTTCGACGACACCTTCAACTTCAATCAAATCTTCTTTAGCCATAAATTAAAAGCAACCTCAACTTACTTCGTTAAAATCTCAGGACCTTTGTCCGTGATGACAATGCAATGTTCAAAATGTGCTGACGGTTTTCCATCCTGCGTTACAACTGTCCAACCATCATTTAAAATCTTTGTACGATGACTACCTAAATTGACCATGGGTTCGATCGCAAAAACCATTCCTGCTTTTAAAACAGGACCTTCACCAGCTTTCCCATAATTTGGTATTTCTGGATCTTCATGCAACTGACGACCAATACCATGTCCAACAAAATCACGTACTACTGTAAATCCAGGCATTTCTACAAAACTTTGCACGGCAAATGAAATGTCTGATAAATGATTTCCAACAAGAGCTTGTTCAATGCCTTTATAAAGTGATGCTTGACCAATATCTAAGAGGCGTTGAACTTCCGGCTCTAAACGACCAATCCCGACGGTGACTGCGGTATCTGAATAATATCCTTCATGGATAATACCGACATCAATGCTGATAATATCACCCTCTTTAACAACACGCTGATTGGGGATACCATGCACAATCGCATCATTTACAGAAATACACGCACTGGCTGGGAATCCGCGGTAACCTTTAAAGGCAGGTTTGACGCGGTTTTTTAAAATTAATTCCTCAGCTCGTCGATCAATCTCTTTTGTTGTAATACCACTTGTTAAAGAACTCGATAATTCGGCTATAATAGAAGCCAGAATTCTACCAGCTTTTCTTAAAATGTCAACTTCATTAGGGCTCTTAAGCCGAATGTTCCCAGTTGCTTTCATCTGAGCATCGCAGCAAATTGATGAAACAAATCAACTGTCTCTAAATTGCCATTTAATATTCTAATTTTATTTTGCTTCTTATAATAATCTATAATCGGCTGTGTTGTTTGCACGTACACTTCTAAACGCGTTCTAATTGTTTCTTCATTATCATCAGAGCGCTGGTAAAGGTCACCTGAACATAAATCACACTTACCTGCTATCTTTGGTGCCTTCTTATTTAAATTATAAATATCGCCACATTTGCGGCACACCAAACGACTGACTAAACGCTGTAAAATAACATCAAAATCTGTTTCCATGTCGATGACAAAATCCAATGGTGTTCCCACCTTGGTCAACATCACATCTAAATCTTCAGCTTGGTGAACAGTGCGAGGATACCCATCGAGCATATAACTTTTTGGGGCTGTCGCCACATTGTCAATGACCTTTGATTTGACTAACTGTGTCACAATGTCATCTGAAACAAGTGACCCATGCGCAATCAATGCTTTAATTTCAAGACCTAACGGTGATGCTTTTTGAATCTCGTCGCGGAGCATATCTCCCGTCGACAAATGTACCACCGATAAATTTTTCTTTATCAAAGAAGCCAGGGACCCTTTACCTGCTCCGGGAGGTCCCAGTAAAACAATTCTCATCGACGGCCCCGTAATTGGCCGCTTTTCATGAAACCTTCATAATGATGCATTTGCAAATGTGATTCAACTTGCTTCATGGTGTCGAGCATAACACCTACCGTAATTAAAACCCCCGTTCCACCAAAGAATGATGCAACAAGATACGGCACTTTAAATGACGCCATGATGGCATCAGGCATAACTGCAATCGTACAAATAAATAAAGCACCGACTAATGTAATACGTGTTAAGACATAATCTAAGAAATTAGCTGTCTCACGACCAGGACGAACACCTGGAATGAAACCACCATTTTTCTTTAAATTCTCAGAAACATCTACAGGATTAAAAACAATCGCTGTATAAAAATAACAGAAGAATATAATCATTAAGCCATAGATTAAATAGTAGGTTGGATGCCCACGAGAAATCCATGATGAAATATGCTGTAATACAGGATTATGTGGAAAGAAGCTTCCAATAGTTGCTGGAAATAAGATAACAGACTGCGCAAAGATGATGGCGATAATCCCTGCTGTATCTACTTTTAACGGAATAAATGAGGCCTGACCAACAGCTTGCTGTTCACCCACGACACGTCGTGCATATTGAACAGGAATACGACGTTGCGCTTGTGAAATTAATGTTGTAGAAATAATGACAGATATTAAAAAGAACACCATCAACACTAAAGCGATAGGCTGCAATTGAGCGGCACCACTTTCTGGGTTGAGTAAAAGTTTTAAATAATGAAATGCTGTTGGCGCTGAGGATAAAATCCCTGCGGTAATAATGAGTGATGTCCCATTACCCACACCACGCTCTTGAATACGTTCCCCAAGCCACATCAAAAATACAGTACCCGCTGTTAAAGTGAACATGGTTGTAATACGGAAACCCCAACCTGGTTGACCAACAACTTGCAACCCTTCAAATGTCGACGGACTTTCCAACCATAACGCAATAAAGAATGATTGGATTACGGCTAAAATAACTGTTCCGTAACGGGTATATTGATTGATTTTTTTATAACCAGCTTGTCCCTCTTTAGACATTTTCTCTAAAGCAGGAATAACAGCGGTTAACAATTGCATGATAATGGAGCTGGAGATATAGGGCATGACCCCTAAGGAGAAGATGGTGAGCTTACCTAAAGCCCCACCGGAGAACATGTTCATGATGCTCAACACGTTTCCGCCACCTGTATTGCTTTCCATACGGGCAAAAAACTCGTTTAAGGCTGCGCCATTAATACCGGGTGTGGGAATGTAACATCCAATACGGTACACGGCAATGATCCCGATCGTAAAAAGGATTTTATTCCTTAATTCGGGGATCTTAAAACAGTTTGCAAACCCTTTAACAAATTGAGAGACCATGGGCTTAACTGGTCTTTGTTATAAGCTCAGCTTTTCCGCCGGCTTTTGTTATTTTTTCTTGGGCTAATTTAGAAAACCGGTGCGCTTGGACAGTCAATTTCTTAGTGATATTTCCATCACTTAAGATCTTGATCGGACGGTTTAAAGACCGAATCAAGTTTGCGCTCTTTAAGCTTTCGACATTTACAATGTCCCCATCTTTAAAAACGTTGAGACTTTCAACGTTAATAATTTGATATTCTGTTGGCCATTTGCTTCTAAAACCAACTTTGGGCAAACGACGTAACAATGGCATTTGACCGCCTTCATAGGCGAGCATAGTCGCACGGCCAGAGCGTGAATGTTGCCCTGTTTGACCGCGGCCTGATCTCTTACCATGACCTGTACCACGGCCACGACCGACGATGATTTTACGTTTACGTGAACCTGCTGGTGATCTTAATTGGTGCGCTTGCATAACTTAAACCTCTTTATCTTTCAAAACCTTTAAACGGGATAAACCATCAAACGTTGCTTTGACAATATTGATTGGATTATTTGAGCGATGACATTTTGTTAAAATATTAGTAATACCTGCCCCATCACAGACAGCACGTACAGCACCGGATGCGATAACACCAGTACCTTCAGAAGCTGGCTTTAATAATACTTGTGATGCACCGCAAGAACCTAAAATTTCATGTGTAATCGTTGTACCACGACGATTAACAACAATCATTTGTTTTTTGGCTTGATTTAAACCTTTTTTAATCGCAGCAGCAACTTCAGCAGCTTTACCTAAACCATATCCAACTTTACCCTTCGCATCACCAATAACAACTAAAGCGGAGAATGAAATACGTGTCCCACCTTTGTTTGTTTTTGAAACGCGATTGATTGAAACAACTTTTTCAATATAACCACTATCTGTCAAACCAGCAGTACGTTTTGCTGGAGCTGGACGAGAAGAGCGACGTTTATTGTTGCCTCCTCGTTGACCACCAGTGGCAGGTGCCGCAGGAGTCGCAGCAACTTCTGCAGTTTCAGCAGGAGCAGCTACAGCTTCTTGTTCTTCAGATAATAATAATTCTGCTTGAGCAGGTGTTTTTACTTTTAAATCTTTTTCATCAACTTTTTTATTGTCTTTCATACGACTTAAAACTCCAATCCCGCTTTGCGGGCAGCTTCGGCAAATGCTTTGATACGGCCGTGATATAAATAACCACCGCGATCAAAAGCTACCTTTTTAATCCCTTTTTTTACCGCTTCAGCAGCAAATGTTTCACCTAAAATCTCAGCTGCTTTTTGATTGCCGCCGGTTTTGATTTTAGATTTGACATCTTTAGCTAAAGTAGATTTACCTAAAATGACTTTACCTGTTGTATCATCGACGATTTGTGCTTGTAAATTATTTAAGCTACGGCTTAAGCATAAGCGTGGACGCTCTGTCGTACCGGTTAAATTCTTACGGATACGGCTATGACGAAATTGACGTTTGACTTCTTTAATATTTGACATATCTTTACCTTTTTACACCAAATTACTTGGTGACTTGTTTACCTTGCTTACGTTTAACAATTTCTCCGACGTAGCGAATCCCTTTGCCTTTATATGGCTCTGGTGGTTTAACAGCTCTAATTTGAGAGGCCACTAAACCAACTAATTCTTTATCAATACCTTCTAAGCCAATTTCTGTTGGCTTACCAGAGGTGACATTGATTTCTTTAGGAACATCAAATTCAACAGGGTGAGAAAAACCAACGTTCATGACTAATTTCTTACCTTGCAAAGCAACGCGAAAACCAACCCCTTGAACTTCTAACGCTTTCTTATGCCCAACGGTCACACCTTCGCACATATTCATGATCAGGCGTTTGGTTGTCCCATGATTCGCTTTAGATTGTTTCAAATCATTTAAGCGATTGATCATTAATTTATCTTCTTTTTGATCTAATGAAACTCCCGACGGAAGTGCCATGTTTAATTTACCCTTTGGGCCTTCAACTTGGACTTTGGTCGCATCGAAAGAAATCTTGACGCCTTTAGGTACGATAATGGGTGTTTTAGCAATTCTTGACATATGATATTTCCTTTAATTAACAGCTTACCAAATATAACAAATAACTTCCCCGCCGATGCGCAACTTACGGGCTTCACGATCTGAAATAATACCTTTTGATGTCGATAAAACAGCAGTTCCTAAACCGCTTAATACGCGTGGAATACGATCATTCTCGACGTAAACACGTAAACCTGGTTTGGAAACGCGTTTAATACCCATAATCGGAGATTTATTATTTTCGTATTTCAAATAAACTTTGATAACGCCTTGTTTATTGTCTTTGAGTAAACGAAAATCTTCAATATAACCATCTGTTTTGAAAATACCCATCACGCGCTCTAACAATTTTGACGCTGGAAACTCAAGCGTATCTTTGCGGGCATGGATAGCATTACGGACAATGGTTAATGTATCGGCAATCGGATCTGAAACTGACATGTTATTTTTTCCTTAAACAATTAATTGAATTAACTTACAGTTTGGCGAGCTTTAAATTACCAGCTTGCTTTCTTAACGCCTGGAATTTCACCCTTCCAAGCTAGTTCTCTAAAACAAATACGGCAAGTACCGAAACGGCGTAAGTAACCGCGTGAACGACCACATAAACC
>JACCDG010168095.1_pt1 | contig 15978 bp, 1 predicted proteins | sample 7442471 | NCBI WGS metagenome assembly JACCDG01 (sample SAMN15323444, study PRJNA562643) | freshwater metagenome | isolation source: river surface water | place: USA:Blue River Watershed | collected 2017-08-17 | reverse complement strand
CAGCATAGTCGCCAATAGCGATTGAGTCATAGGCTTGTGTAAACTGCCCAGCTGAAAGGCCAATTGCAATGGAAGCTTCCTCTTGATACTCATTTCCTGCCATGGATCCAATTGCAACCGCCGATGGCGCTTGATTGCAGGTTGCAGCACTATTTCCTATTGCAACTGAATTTGAGTTTTGATTATACTGTCCAGCATAGGAACCAACCGCAACTGAATTTGTGGATTGATTAAAGTAGCCAGCATTATTTCCAATCGCGATTGCAGTTGCAGATTGTGTTGTGTATCCTGCTAGTGTACCTATTGCAATTGAATCTGCTGCTTGTGTATTATACCCTGCATTTATACCAATTGCAACCGAATTTGCACCTTGATTACTAAATCCAGCACCGAAGCCAACAGCAACTGCTGCTAGACTTTGAGTATACTGACCTGCCTGTGTGCCAATTGCAATTGCATTGGAAGATTGGGCTTCATAACCTGCACTGTCACCGAGTGCAATAGAATTAGATCCTTGATTGGACATTCCAGCACTATTACCGATTGCAATGGACTTTTCTCCTTGCGCATTTGATCCAGCGGCTTGACCGATTGCAATTGCATCAGATGTTTGGCTTGTATATCCAGCATTCATGCCAATTGCAACACCGCGTGCACCCTGTGTTTCACGACCAGCGTTATTTCCTATTGCTATACCATCTTGTCCTTGAGTATCATATGCAGCTGAAATACCAATAGCAATACCATTATATCCCTGATTGGACAGACCTGCTGCAAACCCAACGCCAACACTATATGGCGATTGACTAATTAGTCCAGCATTATTCCCTACTGCAACAGAATAGTTTCCTTGATTTGTTGCTCCAGCGGCATATCCAACGGCAACTGCAGCAGTCCCTTGATTTGTTTGAGCTGCACTTTCACCAACTGCAACTCCATATAATCCTTGATTTGTCATTCCAGCGTTCAAACCAATAGGAACCGTGCTAAATGCAAGAGACGATACATATCCAGAAGTCCCTAAACCTGTTACCGTCGATGCTAAGGATCCACCAATATCGCTTGCAGATGAAATATATCCAGCAGTTCCAAGACCAGCCACTGTACTCAAGAGTTGGGATTCAAATACCGTTGTAGAATAGCTTGATAAATAGCCAGAAGTTCCTAGACCAGCCACTGTACTCGTGAGTGAACCACTAATATCAACTACAAATGTTGAGACATAGCCAGCAGTTCCAAGACCAGCCACTGTACTCAAGAGTTGGGATTCAAATACTGTTGTAGAATAGCTTGATAAATAGCCAGAAGTTCCTAAACCTGCTACTGTACTTGTGAGTGAACCACTAATATCAATTACAACTGTTGAAACATACCCTGCAGTTCCTAGTCCTGTTACAGTACTCAAGAGTTGTGACTCAAATACTGTTGTAGAATAACTTGAGAGATAACCAAGTGTTCCTGCACCCTCTAAACTACTTGTAAGTGCCTTGTCAAGAGCAGTTGTACTGATCAAGTCTTGCAAACTTAGGCCAACAACTGTAGAAGTTAATTCCGTTGGATCAATGAATGAACTTACATATTCAACAAGACCTTCCACCGTAGACTGCAGCTGCGGCGTGGAAACATACGATAGAGTTCCAAGGCCTGCAATACTACTTGTCATGGCTTCATTGAAACCTGCTGTACTAATAAATTGTACTGTGCCTAATCCAACAACTGTAGAAGCTAATTCCGTAGGATCAATAAAAGTGCTTACATATTCGTAAATACCCTCTGTTGTTGACAAAAGCTGGGAAGTAGATACATACCCAGCTGTTCCTAGGCCTGCGACAGTACTTGTGAGGGAACCACTGATATCGATCACAACCGTCGAGATATACCCTGCAGTTCCTAGACCAGTCACAGTGCTCAAGAGTTGGCTCTCAAACACCGCTGTAGAGTAGCTTGACAAGTAGCCAGAAGTTCCTAGACCTGTAACTGTTGAAGCCAATGAACCACCAACATCACTTGCAGTTGAAATATATCCTGCAGTCCCCAAACCTGCTACTGTGCTCAAAAGCTGTGACTCGAAGACGCTAGTGGAGTAGCTTGAGATATATCCTGAAGTACCTAAACCTGCTACTGTACTTGTGAGGGAACCACTGATATCAATCACAACCGTCGAGATATACCCAGCCGTTCCTAGACCTGTCACTGTGCTGAGGAGCTGCGACTCAAACACTGCAGTAGAGTAAGTTGAGAGATATCCAGAAGTTCCTAGACCTGCTACTGTGGATGCCAAGGAACCACCTACATCACTTGCAGTTGAAATGTAACCAGCAGTTCCTAACCCTGTTACAGTACTCAAGAGTTGTGACTCAAAAACTGTAGTAGAGTAACTTGATAGATAGCCGAGTGTACCAAGACCCTGTGTGGTCGATTGGAGAGCAACCTCAATTGGTGCAGTTACAAGTGGACCAAACGCTAAATTTGTAATAGTTGCTGTAGGTGCACCGGTGGTTGTATTGAATGCTCCACACAAATACTCGGGTCCAGATGCAGTTCCAACATACGTGTGTACCAATGTTGCATTTTGGTAAAATAAGAATTGTGTTCCATCGTACACAATAGTAAACACATCGCTTGCAGACCATGAGCCGATCGTTGATTGACCACCTATATCACGAACACGCAGTACATTCGAAACATCTAGATAAAATGCTGCATCAAAGTAGTTGAGAACATCTTGGCTTACATACTCAGGATTTGCAGAGAGTCCGCAAAATGTGTAATGAGAGTCACATTGGAAACTGATTGCAACAGGTCCTACATACGGAGTCTGACTTGCAAAGCGACCGTTCCAATTCGCAGTTCCCACAATTCCTTGTACTGAGGTTCCTGTTAGAATCTTTGCAGATGGATTATTTGGAATGACACGTAAGGCAAACAAGCCACCCCCTCCAGCCGTTGCAATACTACTCAAGAGTTGGCTTTCAAATACTGCTGTGGAGTAACTAGAAAGATATCCAGAAGTTCCTAGACCGGCTACAGTACTTGTGAGGGCACCACTGATATCGATTACGACCGTCGAGATGTAACCAGCCGTTCCAAGACCTGTCACAGTACTCAATAGTTGTGATTCAAACACCGTTGTAGAATAACTTGAGAGGTATCCAGAGGTTCCTAGACCGGCTACAGTTGATGCCAAGGCTCCTCCAACATCACTTGCTGTTGAAATATATCCAGCCGTTCCTAGGCCAGTGACTGTACTCAGGAGTTGCGACTCAAAAACAGTTGTGGAATAACTAGACAGATAACCAGAAGTTCCAAGGCCTGCCACTGTACTTGTGAGGGCACCGCTGATATCGATTACGACTGTTGACACATATCCAGCAGTTCCAAGGCCTGTCACAGTACTCAAAAGTTGTGATTCAAACACTGTTGTAGAATAACTTGAGAGATAGCCAAGTGTACCAAGACCCTCTAAGCTACTCACTAACCCAGTTGTGCTGACAAGTTCTGGTAAACTGAGTCCAACAACTGTCGAAGCCAATTCCGTAGGATCAATGAAAGTACTCACATGTTCATAAATACCCTGTGTTGTTGACAAAAGTTGAGAGGTTGAGACATATCCTGAAGTTCCAAGGCCTGCTACTGTACTTGTTAGCGATCCACTGATATCAATCACAACCGTTGAGACATAGCCAGCCGTTCCTAGGCCTGTCACCGTACTCAAGAGCTGGTTCTCAAACACCGTCGTAGAATAGCTTGAGAGGTAGCCAGAAGTTCCAAGGCCTGCAACTGTGGATGCTAATGATCCTCCAACATCACTTGCAGTTGAAATATACCCAGCAGTTCCAAGGCCAGCAACTGTACTCAACAGTTGTGACTCAAACACCGTCGTAGAATAGCTTGAGAGGTAGCCAGAAGTTCCTAAACCGGCCACTGTACTTGTGAGTGAACCACTGATATCAACAACAACCGTCGAGACATAGCCAGCTGTTCCTAGACCTGTCACCGTACTCAAGAGTTGTGACTCAAACACCGTCGTAGAATAGCTTGAGAGGTAGCCAGAAGTTCCTAGGCCTGCAACCGTTGAAGCGAGGGGTGCACCAACATCAACTGCGCCACCTGTTGAGATGTACCCAGCTGTTCCAAGACCAGCAACTGTACTCAAGAGTTGTGATTCGAATACGGTTGTAGAGTAACTTGAAATATATCCTTCCTCTCCCAAACTTACCAAAGTTGATGTAAGTGCTTGTTGTGTGATTGCATTCAAGTTTGTGATTTGTGATCCATCACCTTTCAATGTAGATGCTTGTAAATTCAGCGAAAAAATATCATCATAGTAATTGTTTTGCAACCGATACCACAGATTATTGTCACCAGCGAGGAACTTGACATACTGAAACCCGCCTTGGAGCCCAAAGGCCGTCGTTCCATTATCGAACCGATCCACACCTTGTGTTCGAATTTCAACGGGTCCAGTTGGAGTTGTTCCAACCACTTGTGCCACTGTCACAGTCGTGCCGACTACAGTCGCACTACTCGACAATGTACCGATAATCGGGGGCATTTAGTATCTACATACTAAAATGATATTTTCTGAATTGTCAGTGCAAAAGCACCTCCAATCAATGTATTATTATAATATAAATTTGAGTTACTTGCGTAGACCGCATGTTCTGTTGCTCCATCTAAGAATAAGAGAGAAGACACAGTGATTGTACTTGTAATAAATGAGGAGAGGTAACCGCTACTTCCCAACCCTTCCACCGTACTGACCAAGTCGATCGTGGAAATTCCACCAGCAACTCCTGGAGGTCCCTGTGCACCAGGCAACCCCTGTGGACCAGGTAAGAAATCATACTGCACAAGATTCAATAAAGAGGTCTGTGAAAGTATGTTGTATCCACTTGGATTTCCTCCGCTTTGTGTAAAGGTAAAATAGACAGTCTGAGAGGATTGTAGGACAAGTGTTGTTGCAAAGTCATATTCACTTAGTGCAGGATCTGCCACCCATTGATATAAGAGACTACTTGTCGCAAGATCACGAACACCCACGAACCAAGGAGTTCCGTCAGGACCTGCGATGTGGAGTTGTACACCTACGGTGAGACTTGTCGAGGCTTGATTTGTGAGATTTCCAGTACTTGGATTGTAAACTGCTGTAAAACTTCCCTGTGAAAGAGTTGTATCCTCTACATCTGGTGTAAAATGAATGAACTGATTTGCTCCATATCCAATGGTTGAATTATAAAAGTATCTGCGTGTAGGCATATTCGTCATTGAAAGGGAAGATGCATAGCCTATACTGCCAAGGCCATCAATTGTAGATGCGAGTGCAGATTCAAATACAACTGTAGAATAACTCGACAAGTAGCCAGCTGAACCTAATCCTTCCACTGTTGAGGCGAAATCAGCAGGGTTTGTTACAGCCGATGATACATATCCAAGGGTTCCAAGACCTTCAATCGTAGAGAGTAGACCTGACTCAAACACGGCTGTGGAATAGCTTGACAAATAACCAACTGTACCTAGCCCTTCCACAGTGGATGCCAAGTCATTTGGATTTGTTGCTGCAGAAGATAAGTATCCTAGGGTTCCAAGCCCTTCAATTGTTGATAGCAGACCTGTTTCAAAGACTGCGGTTGAATAACTAGAAAGATAGCCAGAAGAACCCAACCCTTCAACAGTCGATGCAAAATCAGCTGGATTCGTTGCAGCAGAAGAAAGATATCCAATGCTTCCAAGGCCTTCGACAGTGCTTACTAGATCGATTGTTGAGATTCCACCAGCAACTCCTGGAGGTCCCTGCGCACCTGTTGCTCCTTGGGGACCAGGAATGTAGTCAAACTGCATAAGTTGTAATAGAGATGTTTGTGACAAAATATTGAATCCACTTGGACTTCCACCATTTTGGTAAAAGGTAAAATAGACTGATTGAGATGATTGAAGAACGAGCGTTGTGGTAAAGTCCCCTTCACTTTGAGATGGATCAATTGTCCAATTGTACAACACACTACTTGTCGCCAAATCACGTACGCCAACGAACCATGGTGTTCCATCAGGACCTGTGACATGGAGTTGAACACCAAGTGTTACTTCATTTGAATTTGAATTTGCTAGGATACCTGTACTTGGATTATAGGTTGCAGTGAAGTTGCCGTGTGAGTAAACTGTATCTAATACATTTGGTGTAAATGTGATAAATTGATTTGCTGCATATCCAATGGTTGAATTGTAGAAGTATTTGCGTGTTGGTAAATTTTGAATTGCGAGTGTCGATACATATCCAAGAGATCCAAGCCCTGTCAGTGTGCTTTGGAGATCCGCTTCAAAGATCGCAGTTGAGTAACTCGACAAATATCCAACAGAACCAAGACCAATGACAGTCGAAGTTACGTCTGTTGCTGCAGATACATATCCTAGGGATCCCAGTCCAGTTACTGTACTTGCAAGAGTATAGTCAAGGCCTAGTGTACTGATAAAGCCTTCTGTACCGAGACCAAGTACAGTAGATGTCAATTCCTGAGGATCAACGAAAGAACTAATGTAGACAGAGAGTCCTTCGATGGAAGATTGAAGTTGTGAAGAACTAATATACCCCATGGAACCTAAGCCAACAAGACTACTTGTCATGACTGCATTCAGACCCACACTACTGATGTATTGTTCTGTTCCTAGACCAACGACGGTGGATGCTAGTTCTGTAGGATCAATGAAGGTACTCATGGTTTCATAGATTCCCTCAACACTTGATATGAGTTGTGAAGTGGAAATGTATCCAAACGTTCCTAACCCTGCCACTGTACTTGTAAGAGGGGTCATGACATCCGTAGCAGTTGAAATATATCCAACTGTTCCTAGACCCGTTACCGTACTCAAAAGCTGCGACTCAAAAACAGCGGTAGAATAGCTTGATAAGTAGCCAGAAGTTCCAAGGCCTGCCACTGTACTTGTAAGAGGGGTCATGACATCCGTAGCAGTTGAAATATATCCAACTGTTCCTAGACCCGTTACCGTACTCAAAAGCTGAGACTCAAATACAGCGGTAGAATAGCTTGACAAGTAGCCAGCTGTTCCTAACCCTACAACTGTACTTGTGAGTCCTGTAGAGGATACAAGTTCTTGACTTGCAATTGCTATCACAGTTGAGGCTAATTCAGTTGGATCAATGAAAGAACTAATGTAAACTTCAAGGCCTTGTACACTTGATTGGAGTTGAGCAGATGAAATATAGTCTGCAGATCCTAATCCAACCACCGTAGAGACCAAGTCTGCACGATTGACTTCACTTGGTGTTGCAGTCGAGAGATATCCTAGGGATCCGAGACCTGCCAAACTACTTGTAAGCTGTGTTGCGAATACCGCAGTTGAATAACTAGACAAGTATCCTAGGGTTCCTAAGCCTCGTGTAGTAGATGTCAAGGGAGTTGCAACATCTGTGGCAGTGGAGAGATACCCAGCTGACCCCAAGCCAGTCACAGTACTTGTAAGCTGCGTCGCGAATACCGCAGTCGAATAACTAGACAAATACCCTGCACTTCCCAAACCTGCAACTGTACTTGTTAATCCTGATGAAGATACAAGTTGTTGACTTGCGATCGAAGTGACTGTCGAAGCTAATTCATTTGGATCAATAAAAGAACTAATGTAAACTTCAAGGCCTCGTACACTTGACTGGAGCTGAGCAGATGAGATATATTGCGCCGATCCTAGTCCAACCACTGTTGAGACCAGGTCAGCACGATTGACTTCACTTGGTGTGACTGTAGAAAGATATCCTAAAGATCCGAGTCCTTGTAAACTGCTTGTAAGCTGTGTTGCAAATACTGCAGTGGAATAACTAGACAGGTATCCAATAGACCCCAATCCTTTCGAAGTTGATGTTAAGGGTGTTGCAAGATCAGTAGGCGTGGAAACAAACCCTAGCGAACCCAGACCTTGTAAACTGCTTGTAAGTTGGGCTGCAAACACTGCGGTAGAATAACTCGACAGGTATCCTAGTGTTCCTAAGCCTCTTGTAGTTGATGTCAAATCTTCTGGATTCGTTGCAGCAGATGATAAATATCCTAGTGAACCAAGACCTGCTAAACTGCTTGTAAGTTGGGTAGCAAATACCGCAGTGGAATAGCTCGACAAATATCCTGCAGAGCCCAATCCAGCTACAGTACTTGTAAGACCAGTTGTGGACACAAGTTCTTGACTTGCAATTGCTATTACAGTTGAGGCTAGTTCTGTGGGATCAATGAATGAACTAATATAGATTTCCAATCCATGAACACTTGACTGTAGCTGTGCAGATGAAATGTACTGAGCAGACCCTAGACCAACCACTGTCGATACAAGATCTGCACGACTGACTTCACTTGGTGTCGCAGTTGATAGATATCCTAATGTTCCAAGGCCAAGTATACTGCTTACAAGTTCTGGAGCAAATACTGCAGTTGAATAACTCGATAAGTATCCTAGTGTCCCCAAGCCTTGTGTAGTTGATGTTAAATCATCAGGATTCGTTGCAGCCGATGATAAATATCCTAGAGAACCCAGACCCTGTAAACTGCTTGTGAGCTCGCTAGCAAATACCGCAGTTGAATAACTGGATACATATCCTAGTGTACCTAGACCTTTTGTCGTGGATGTGAGATCCTCAGGATTGGTCGCAGCAGAAGATAAGTATCCCAAGGAACCAAGACCCGCTAAACTACTCGTGAGTTGAGCAGAAAATACTGCGGTAGAATAGGAAGATAGGTAACCAACAGTTCCAAGTCCTCGAACGGTTGATCCTACATCTGTGGGCGTCGAAACATACCCAAGAGTTCCTAAACCCGCTAAACTGCTCGTGAGTTGACTTGCAAAAACTCCTGTGGAGTAACTAGATAGATATCCAACAGATCCCAATCCTCGTACTGTGGAAGTCAAATCAGAGTGAAAGACTGCAGTCGAATAACTAGATAAGTATCCTGTAGTTCCAAGGCCATCGATTGAACTTGTAAAAACAGGCATGATATTGACAGTACTCAAAAACTCATCTTTTGCATTTCCAATAATTGTAGACTGTAGTACTTCTACATCAATAAAACTGCTCACATATTGCTCAAGGCCAAGGGTTGTGGAGACAAGTTGAGATGTAGATATATACCCAGCTCTTCCTAGACCAGCAACTGTAGACTGTAAGTGAATTGTACTGACTTGGAGCGTTGAAACATACCCTGCACTTCCAAGTCCTCGCACAGTGGATTGAAGGCTTGGTGTTGAAACAAATGCACTCAACCCTGGGATCGAAGAGAGGTAGCCGCTTGATCCAAGACCAGCTACTGTACTTCCAAGAGTCGATGTCAAGTATGGAAATGGATCTCCGCCAGTATTAGTAAGTGTAAGCTGAGAGGTTTGAATCGAATCTGCCTCGAGAACATGAACATGCGCACTTGACAAATTTGTTTCACCCTTTACGAACACATTATTCAAGATTGAACTAAAGGATACTTCAAGAGAATCATTTCCATAGACAGTCAAGTGCCCAACACTCAAGGTTGAAATCAAACCGACGTCTGCTTGAAACAGTGAGTTTTGAATGTAAAAGATTGGAAAGATTCCAGTGTTGAACGGTTGAAAGAGAAAATTTCCACTCAAGTCAAGACCCAACACAGTACTTGCAAACAACTGAAATCCTATTACTGTACTCAGACCCTCAAGTGTGCTATATAAAAACAGTCCAGCACCACCCGTGCTAATCGAATAATTTCCTGAGCTCAATTGAAATACATTCGAACCTGTAAATGTAAGTGGTTCTCCTTGAATTGTAAGTTGACCATTAATATTCAAATTATTCGAAAGCTGCACAATTTGGGTGTCAAATGGTTCGATCGTGTTTGCTTTTACTAAATGCGCTGTCGTATCAATCATGGTTTGTAGCGACGTTACATTGGAAGTCAATTGTGCAAGAATATCTGGATTTCCATCCGCAGATGCGACATTAAACAGGGGCACAATGTTTAACACCGCATTGGGATCATAACTCGACATCGAGTATCTAAAGTACGCATAGGTTTGTTTTTAAAACTGCATTTCTAATCACGCACAATCGGGTTTCTATCTGAATGAAGTTTTCCACATGACATTAGAGTGCGGGTGCGAATGTCGTCTATCCCGATTATAGTCTCTCCAAGTACTTCAGTAATTTCTGTTGATTCTACGCAATATGCTGGAGACATTCCAGTGTTAATTTCAAGCCTATTTCCATACACACAGACAATCACTGTTCGCGACGGCACAGGAGGACTGACAAGCAATCGTAAAATCATAGTATCCACGACACAGGGTCTTAAATTCCAAGATGGGTCAACAAGTACAATTATTGGCCAACCCTATGGATATGTCAGCTTTCGTGCTAAAAACTACACGGACATTCTGCTTTTGAACGGATTTGCGTTTCCTGATCCCAGCCTTGCGGCGAATGTGAAATTTCTGACAGCAGAGTCTGCATTTGTCAGTTCCCTTACAGTCAGCAGTTTGAATGCAAACTTCCTTGGAACCTATAGCACAAATTTTACACTCGCTGGGTCAACACTTGCATATGGACCCGTCTATATCCAAAATGAGTTAGTCTTTGAAACTGGTGCATTGCGACTCAATGCCCTGAGTACAAATTCTATTTCAACACAGTACCTGAGTGCATCCTCGGCAGTCTTCGAGTCATTGGAAGTTTCATCCCTCGCTGCATCCAATATTTTGCTCTTAAGTACAAATTTCACATTGCAAGGAAATGCAACGTTTTATGGCTCAGTGGTTGCCCTCGGAGGCCTTTCCATGCTCGATACTGCATCTTATATAACTGTGGAAGGATTGAGCACATTTTCATTAAGCACTGGTACACTTGCGACAAATACACTTGTAACGAATGAACTTGTTACGAGTACACTCACTTCAGCATTCTTAAGTGCATCTCAAGTGTATACAAGTAGTCTAACAGCAAATGCGCTGTCTGTTCCAGTTGTTCAGACGAACTCGCTGCAAGTGACACAGCTCATCGCGCCGTCGTTCGAAGCATCTTCATTTCAAACAATTCACCTTTCCACAAATCAATTGAGTACTCAAACTGCATTTATTTCAACTGTATTTGTTTCCACTGTGTCTCTTCGCGACACGGCAAATTCATCAAATTATCTTCTAAATTCATCGAACGGATCATTGTATTTCAATGGGGCAGAATTAGGCCTGGCCTCTGCAGCAGATCAAACAATCACATCTACGAGTATTGGCCTTGGCACCCTCGGCTATATTAGCAGTTTGAATTTCTATCCTATTGCAATTTCAAGTCCTCTTATTTTAACAAGTTCACTGAGCGCAGGAACCGCTGTGATTCAAACTCTAGATGTTCGTACTCTTAGAGTCAACCAGGTTAGTACAACGCTGATTGACGGAGAAACGGTGACTGCAAGCACATTTCACGCAGGAAACGCGTCTATTTCAAGTTTGCAGGTGTCGAGTCTCACGGGTCAGTCACTCGCAACTCTTTCACTTGCAGCGAATATTCTTACAACAGGAAGCCTATCATTGACGTCTCTTTCTACTGGTTCTGTCACCGCAACAACAGTTAGTTCTGGAAACATAAGTACATCGTCTCTGCAAACAACTGTCATGACAGCACAAACATCTTTCATAAGTTCTTTGACAGTCTCGTCTTTAGCGGCAAGTACAATACAAGTATCTACTCTACAAGCACTTACTTCTATTACAACTGTTAATCTTGCGGCAAATACGTTGAGCACAGGAATTCTTACTGTTCAAACTCTGAGTTCCATACAAGCAGCCACATCATCCCTTACAGTTTCAACATTGTCTTTAGTAGACTTTGTAACCAGTCAATCAGGAACTGTTGCATTTCGCGATGGATTTCTATCTCTAAATTCGGCACCCCTCACAACACAACCTGTTCTTGCTAGCACACTTACAAGTACAACGATTGGCCTTGGAACCTTGGGATACCTATCATCACTCAGTCTATACCCAACTGCCTTTTCAACACAAACAATCTTTGCTTCAAGTATTAGCACAACCTTTTTGAGCACTCAACAAGTTGCGGCAACAAGTTTGCAACTTGAGACACTCTTTACAAGTAGTGTTCGTGCGAGCACCTTGGTTGCAACACATCTCCTCACAAGTTCACTGAATGCGAGTACTATCACCGCGAATAGTCTATCGACTGTCACACTCCGTGCAACGCAAGTTTCAACTGGTGTATTGCTCGCAAGTTCTGTGAGCCTACAAGGAGGACTCTTTAGTTCTTTATCAACAACTTTCCTTGATGTACAGAATCAACTAACAACAAGTAGTCTTACTGCTACAACAATTGCAACAAACTCTTTCAGCGCAGGATTTGCAAGTCTCACAACAGTCTCAACACAGACAGTCTCAACTGGAGCAGTTTTAGCTAATACAATTGTTGCAAATTCCCTTGAAACAAGTACGTTCGCGGCTGCTGTCTTTCAAACGCAAACTCTCTTAACAAGTTCTCTCCTAACAAGTACATCTATCACCTTTGCAACCTATGCTACAACAATGTTTGCCAGTACACTCGTCACAAGCAATCTGTATGCGAATTACCTGGAGGCTAAGACATTTGCCCAAGGAGTTGTAACAACCTCTTCCTTGGCTACAAGTACGGTAACTCTTCGAGACCAGACTACAGGGCTGCCCATTGTCTTGAGGACGTCGCTCGATCAACTTTACCTTGATACTACACTCATCGCTACTGAAACACTCTTGAATGATGCTTTAACAAGCACTACGCAAGGTCTTGGCTCTCTTGGCTATCTGTCCTCTCTAAATATTCTTCCATCATCACTCAGTACAAATGCAGTATTCACATCAACACTCACAACAAGTACTTTGACCGCTCAACTACTTTTAGGAAGTTCTATTGTAACAAACACTATTTCAACAGGGTTCCTCTTTGTGGATCAATTCATGGGTTCCTCGATGCAAGCGACGTTTCTCAGTGTGAATCAAGTCCAACTAGAAACAGCATTGGCATCCACTGTGAATGCTTCGTTTGTTCAGTCATTTTACTTGTCGACTGCATCCGCAACAATTAGTTCCCTTCAGACTACTGCACTTAATACTCAACAAGCAATCATTCAATCACTGACACTCAGTTCACTTGCAACAGAATCTCTTAGTACAGGTTTGATGACCGTTGGATCTTTGACAACTTCAAGTTTGATCTTTAGTTCACTCACTGGAAGTACCCTGCAAGTACAATTCGCAACTGTCTCTACAATTGAAGGATCACTTCTTTCTACCGCAGTCCTCCAAGCCTCTTCTATCATAACCTCTTCTTTACTAACGTCATCTTTGAGTACATCAATGATACAAGCAAACTCACTGATAACACAATCTCTTTCCACAACCCAACTTTCGACAAGTCAGTTTACAACAAATTCTGCAATAGGTCAACGAATCCTTGCATCTTCGTTTGGAACATCTACACTCACCCTGCAGGACAGGATTCTGAATAGTCCTGTTGTTCTCTCTGCGAGTAATTCAAATCTGCTCTTCAATGGAACCCCACTTGCGCAACAGCCCCTGGTGACTCAAACACTCACCTCTACAACAATAGGACTTGGATCTCTTGGATACATTTCAAGCCTTGATTCATTCCCTAGTACGATTCAAGCTGATACGATTGTAATTAGCAGTGTCAGTACTGGAGTCACAACGGCTCGCCTTGCACAAGTTTCAACTCTTTCAGCCACAACAATAAGTACTGGAAGCATCTTTACAAGCACCTCTTTTATTGATGAACTGACCGCAGGATCTATTTCAACAGGATTCCTAAGCACTGGAATCTTGACTGCGTCCACAGTCGTTGTTTCTACCATGTTTGCAACTCTCTTTACCGCATCAACTCTGACAACGAGCAGTATTCTTGCGTACACAATGAGCACTGGACTCTTAACTGCTCAAACTGCTTCAATGTCAACACTCTCAACTACAACACTTACAGGTTCATCTGCAGCAATTCAGTCAATACAGACATCTTCGTTGAGCACAGCTCAACTCACAGCCCAACTTGCAACAGTATCCTCAATCCAGACCCTCTCAATTAGTACTCTTCAGAGTCTCACACTTCTTTCCATGCAGGTAAGCACCCTTTCGGCTGGATCGTTGCTTGTATCCTCTGCATTCATTTCCTCCTTGACAACGAGCCAGCTTAGTACAGGTTCTTTGTTTGTTTCCTCACTGGGGTTTTCATCTCTTCAGACAAGCTCTTTAACAACACAAGTATTTACAACACAACTTGCATCAGCCTCGACTATCTCAACGAACAGCATTGAAACCTATTCAATAACAGCGTTCCAAACATCTTTGAATACACTCTCTACTGGAATGCTACAAGTCAGTTCTGTCACAGCCTCGACTGTCTCGACGATCAATGTGCAACTTGAAAATGCCTTTATAAGCACACTTACTGCAGCAAGTCTCTCTACACTCTTTATTCAAGCATCAAATGCAACATTCACAACGCTCCAGACCAATCTCCTTTCAACAGGCAGCTTTGAAGTCAGTTCTTTGATTGCGTCAAGTATTCTTGCAAATTCAGTTGAAGTCTCCACTGCCACAATCCTCGATGCACATGTCTCTTCCTTATCCACAACAATTGCACAGGCATCTCTTGCAAGATTTCAAACAATCTCAACGAATTATCTGAGTGCAGGATCTCTTGTAGTGTATTCGCTTGATGTAGCAAATCTAAATGTACAAACTATCAGCACTGGATCATTCACGACTGCTTCTGCATCACTTTCATCTCTCAGCACTGGAGTGTTCCAAACAGACATTTTACAGACAAGTTCTCTACTTTCTGGAACCGTGAGTACAGGACAACTCACAGTTGGAACACTTCTCGCTACAGATGCCTTTTTTACAACACTCAGTACAGCAACAGTTCAAGCACAACTTGCCCAGGTATCGACAGTCTCTTCTATCTCTCTCACAGCCGCAATAACCACTCTCTCAAGCCTGACCACAAATACACTCAGCACAGGTTCTTTCCTTGGTGGAGTATTGATAACATCGTCTTTCGCAGCCCTTACTGTTTCGACTGGCCAACTTCAAGCAGCTGAGATTACAGCATCCACCTTCTCAACTCTAGCCATACAGACAAGTTCCATGCAAGTAGTAACTCTGCAAAGTCAAATTGCTCAAATTCAGAATCTTGGAGCCTCCACGGTCACTGCTGCATCAGTGAGTACGAACTTCCTGAGCAGTGGAGTCTTCCTTGCGAATTCTCTTCAAGGAACCTCTTTGAGCACGATCACACTCAGTACAGGAACAATCGCTGCATTGCAAGCCAACCTTCAGTCTGTATCGACAGGATCTATAGAATCACTTGCAGCATCTGTATCTTCGATTACAACGAACACAATTAGTACAGGATCTCTTCTTGCGCAGATTGTAACAACAAGCACGCTATCTACAAATACCTTGTTTGCTGGAACAGGAATCTTTACAACTCTTCAAACAACGACGCTCAGTACTGGCTCACTTCAAGTGGATTCTGCGTCCATTAGTTCACTACAAACGAATGCATTCTCAACTGGATCTCTATTTGTTTCACAGCTAGCAACAAGTTCCTTGAGCACAGGCTCCTTTACTGCCTCATCGTTTACAACGAATACTCTCAATGTCCAGACACTTACGGCAAATCAAGCAATTCTTGGTTTTGTTCAAACACCAACACTAAGCACCTCCTTCCTCAGTACTGGCACATTCACCGCTTCCAATGTGCAAACCTTTCTAATTACAACATCTTCTCTTGTTACATCTACAGTGAGCTTTCTTGATGCACAGACAAATTTGTATGGAGTGTTATCCCTCTCAAATGGTGCGCTTTTTGTGAATGGTGCATCTGTAGCAGCAGGATCCTCTGATTTCTCGACCTTGAATGCAGGAAATCTCAGTACTGGAACACTCTTAGCCTCTCGAATTAGT
>JACCDG011725043.1_pt1 | contig 15983 bp, 15 predicted proteins | sample 7442471 | NCBI WGS metagenome assembly JACCDG01 (sample SAMN15323444, study PRJNA562643) | freshwater metagenome | isolation source: river surface water | place: USA:Blue River Watershed | collected 2017-08-17 | reverse complement strand
TTTGACGAATGGGACAAATGTCCAGTGAGACAAAATTTGTGTAGGACGACGAAGAAATTGATGAATGTAAGCGAAATGGATTACATCTTTTTCGTATCATTGATAGCGAGAAGGTGATTGGCAATGACATCAAGGGCTAGCTCTTCCGGCTCCCCGTCACGGCTCTCAAGTGTCACTTTTTTATCAGCTACTTCTTTGTCACCAATAACGATAAAGTAAGGAAGTCGTTCTTGCTTGGCGGCACGGATTTTCTTTCCCATAGATTCGTTGCTGTTATCAAGCTCAGCCCGGAGTCCAACCGCGAGTAGCTTTTCATGGACTTCAGCCGCATATGCACCATGTACATCAGCAACTGGAATGATTCGTACCTGCGTTGGTGAGAGCCAAAGCGGAAAGCTACCACCAAGGTGCTCGAAGAGCACAGCCGCAAAACGCTCAAGAGAACCCATCACTGCGCAGTGAATCATCACAATGCGTTCCTTTTTACCTTCCTCGTTGATACAGGTAAGGTCAAAACGTTCCGGAAGATTCATATCTAACTGGATTGTGGCTACCTGGTGCTCTCGGCCGAGCGAGTCTTTGGCCATAAAGTCGAGCTTAGGGCCATACATGGCCGCTTCGCCAATACCTTCAAAGAAATCAGCCTTTCGCTCGGTAGCAATTTCTCGAAGAGCGTTTTCAGCATTGGCCCAGATTTCTGGGGTGCCGAGGTAACTTTCCATATGTTCTGGATCATGGAAGGAAAGGCGGACACGCATTTCAGCAAAACCAAAGGTACCGTAGAAGGTGTCGATAATGTCCCAGATACGGAAGAACTCATCTTTTACCTGATTATGACGACAGAAAACGTGTGAGTCGTCTTGGGTAATTGAGAGCACACGGGTGAGGCCACCGAGTTCGCCTGATTGTTCGTCCCGGTATACCATGGTTGTTTCCGCATACCGTTGTGGCATCTCACGGTAACTGTGCGGTTTGCGGTCGAAGATTTGGGTGTGGTGCGGACAGTTCATCGGTTTTAAGGCATATTCCTTTCCCTCACGCGTCTTGATACGAAACAGTTCGTCACCAAATTTTTCCCAATGGCCCGAGGTTTCATAAAGATCCCTCTTAGTGATGTGAGGAATGGTTACACGCTGGTAGCCGTGCTTACTTCGAAGTCGCCACATGTACTCATCTAGAAGATGGCGAATCAATGTTCCTTTTGGTGTCCAGAGCGGAAGACCAGCACCGACGAGTTCTGAGAAGGTGAATAGATCTTGCTCTTTGCCGAGTTTGCGGTGGTCGCGTTTTTTCGCTTCTTCAATACGGAGCTCATACGCGCGGAGTTCTTCCTCAGTATCAAACGCAATGCCGTAGATACGGGTGAGCATAGGATTTTTCTCATCACCACGCCAATATGCACCAGCTACCTTGTCGAGCTTGAATGCGCTTGTATCTATATCTTTATTAGGGTGCTCCGAGTGTCCACCTCGACAGAGGTCGGTAAAGCCTCCACAGGTGTAGAGAGTGATAGGTTCACCACGTGATTCGATTTCGTTAATGAGTTCAATCTTGTACTGATTACCAGCAAAGACCGCACGGGCTTTGTCTGCCGAAACTTCCTCATGGGTAAACTCAGTCCATTTGTTGATGAGTTTCTTCATCGATTTCTGGAGGTCTTTGAGGTCGTTGTCGCCTGGTACTGATCCGCCGGCGAAGTCGATGTCGTAATAAAAGCCCGTGTCGATAGCAGGACCAAGGGTAAGTTTTGCGTGTGGGTACTTTTCTAGTACTGCCGCCGCCAGGAGGTGGGCGAGAGTATGACGTTTGTGTTCGAGTGATTGATTCATAAAATAGTAAATAAAGTTTAGGTAAAAAAATAGTCCGAGTAGATACACGAAATTTCGCATAGCTACTCGGACGATTTTGTAATCGCGGTTCCACCGAGATTCTGGAAGGTATACCTTCGCAGCGCTCATTTGCTCAGATTAGGGAAGGGGACTTCCGGCGGAGCCTGATGGTTGGTAGCCATCACAATCTCTGATTAGTATCTATCCTAACCCGTTAGCAAATAATGTCAATTTATTCAGTTGGAAGAGTTGCTTGAGTCGGGGCTAATGACTTTGCTCTGTCGATGAGGATGGATGGTTCGTCATTGCGGATGTCGAGTTTGCCTTTGATGGCGACGCAGGTGCCAGGCTGAAGAATGTCTTTTTGTTCAAGGTAGGTGGTGGGGAAGGCAGTAAGTTCGATAGAGTCGGTCTGGTCAACAAGCTTAATGAAGGCCATTTTGTCACCCTTCTTGGTGAGGAGTTCGCGGACACTTTCAATCAGTCCAGCTGTTACGACCGTCGTACCTTTATAGCCAGCTCGCACCTGTGCAATACGAGGACGCTTCTCAACCTCTTCTTTAAGTTCATCAAGTGGGTGGCCCGACACATACACACCAAGGAGCTCTTTTTCCCAAAGGAGCCGTTGTCCGATATTTACTTCTGCCGCTGAGACGAGTTTAAGGTCACTCACCGCCCCAAAATCTGCAAAAAGAGAGTCTTGGCCGGTTTCTTTCCCTGTGACATGTTCACGGTTGTAGGCTAAAAGACCATCGAGATTACCATAGAGTTGACCTCGGTCACCGAAGGCATCAAACGCTCCGGCACAAATGAGTGCCTCGAGCGATTTTTTGTTGAGGTTGCGATCATGAATACGGGTGAGAAAATCCTGGAGCGAAGTATAGGTGCCATTTTTCTTTCGTTCTTCAACAATAATCTCAGTGATCCCTTCACCGAAGTTCTTGATTGTTTTCAAACCGAAGCGAATTGTCTGCTTTCCTGGAACAACGCTGAAATCTGCAAAAGATTCATTGATATCCGGTGGTAATACTTCAATACCCATTCGTTCACATTCATGGATGATTTCAGAAATTTTTTCGGTGTCGCCGGAGTCGGCTGTGAGCACAGCAGACATGTATTCGACAGGGAAGTTGGCCTTCATGTAGGCAGTTTGGTAGGCAACGCGACCATAGGATGCGGCGTGTGCCTTATTGAATCCGTAGGCGGCAAACGGCTCGATAAGCTTCCAAAGTTCCTCAGCCTTTTTATCGGTTAGACCATGTTCAATGAAGCCTTTAAAAAGTTTCTCTTTCTCAGCTGCCATAACTTCGGGAATTTTCTTCCCCATGGCCTTACGGAGTTTGTCCGCGTCGAGCCAGCTATAGCCAGCGAGTTTGATAGCGGTCATCATCACGTCGTCCTGGTAGGTGATAACTCCGTACGAACGATCGAGAATTTCCTCAAGGCGTGGGTCGAGGTAAGTGACGAGTGATGGATTGTGTTTGCGCTCGATGTAGGTTGGAATCATTTCCATTGGGCCAGGACGATAAAGGGCCACCATCGCGTTGATGTCGTGTATGGTGGTTGGTTTGAGCTGCTTCAAAAAAGCAGTCATGCCAGACCCGTTGAGTTGGAAGAGTCCCATCGTTTCACCACGAGCGAGCATCTCAAATGTCTTTTTATCTTCGATATCAACGTTCTCAATATCGACATCGATACCACGAATTTTCTTTACGCGCTTCACAGCGTCGGCAAGAATTGCTAGGTTTTTTATTCCCAGGAAGTCGAATTTGAGAAGACCGACACCGTCTTCACCAACCGACTTCATTTCGTACTGCGTGATGTACTTGCCGGTTTTGGCATCGGGTTGGATGGGAACATACTCTGAGAGAGGGACGGGTGCGATTACCACCCCAGCGGCATGCACACCAACGTGGCGCACCCGTCCTTCGATTTGCTTTGCGAGATCAATCACCTCGCGACTTTCAGCGTCTTTTTTATACAGTTCTGCCAAATCAGGCTCTATTTCTAAAGCTTTTTCGATAGTCATCGGAAAACCTTGCGCACCAAGTGGAATGAGTTTGGCGATACGGTCACCAACAGAGTACGAGTGGCCAAGGGCACGCGCCACGTCACGCACCGCCGCACGCGCCATCATCGTACCAAAGGTACCAATTTGGGCTACTTTGTCTTCACCATACTTACTCTTGGCATACTCAATAATCTCGTCTCGACGATTATCAGCATAGTCCATATCAATATCAGGTGCCGACGGACGTTCAGGATTGAGGAAGCGCTCGAAGGGAAGTTTGTACTCAAGTGGATCTACGTTTGTAATACCAAGTACATAGGTGGTGAGTGAGCCCGCTACTGAACCACGAATGGTGGTAAGAATGCCTCGCTCTCGACTTTCACGAAGGAGATCTCCTACCACTAGGAAGTACTTGGCGTAGCCTTTCATCTTAATAACGTCGAGTTCATAGTCGAGACGTTGCTTAACATCTGAGTCTTCGAGTGAAAGCCCACGCCACGCGACACCTTCGTATGCTGTAGCTTTTAGTTCCTCATCAGGTGTTTTGCCGCTTTCAATAATGTAATTTGGGAATACCCATGCGTCTTGACCGATGACAATTTCTACATTGCACTGTTCAGCGATTTTGACGGTATTAGAAATTGCTTCAGGAATATCCTTGAAGAACTCCTTCATCTCTGCTTGGGTCTTGAAAGAAAAATCTTCAGCCGATTCATGATCAGCTGAAGTGTCGACCACGCCGCCATTTTGAATCTTTATCATGGTCTCACGTGCCAATCTGTCGGTTGGCTTGAGGTAGTACACATCATGGGTAGCAACGAGTTGAGTATTTGTTTCCTTTGCCAGGTCTTTAATTTTTTGCTGATTCTCTTCGTGACCAAATATTTCCGGATGATGAGAGATTTCTAGGTAACAGTCTTTTTCAAAGACGCTTTTGTACCAATCAAGTCGTTCTGCCGCTTTTTCAGGATTACTATCTTTAAGTGCCTGAGCTACCTCACCCGCAAATGAAGGAATGATACAGATAAGATCATCTTTCAATTCTTTTAAGAGTTCATCATCGATACGGGGTCGGTAGTAGAACCCTTCAAGATTAGATCGTGTGACGAGCTTTATGAGGTTTTGGTAGCCTTTGAAGTTTTTTGCTAACAGCACCAGTCGACTCCGCGGCTTGTCGAGGTTCACTTCCTTATCGAATCGGGTGCGTGGCGCGAGATATGCATCAAGACCAATGATTGGTTTTATATCTTGCGCAGAACAGGCGTTGTAGAAATCGATGGCTCCGTATAAAGCACCAGCGTCGGTTAAAGCAAGAGCATCTTGTCCATCGGCTTTTGCGGCCTTAGCCAACTCCTTTGGCGTTGGCACTGCACTCAGCAAGGAGTACATTGAGTGGGTGTGGAGATGAATAAATTCAGCCTGAATATTCAGTCGTTCGGACATAGTATGATTAGTATACCAAATTTAAGGGTATGGGTTATAAACACAAAAAATGGGTTGTCGGTATAGATGAGGCTGGGCGAGGGCCGCTTGCAGGCCCTGTGGCAGTTGGGATAGTCGTTGTTTCAGAGGATTTTGATTGGAGGTTACTTGAGGGGGTGGGAGATAGTAAGAAAGTGACGCCCAAAAATCGCGAAGCGATTTTTGGGCGGGCGAAGGAATTAAAGAAAGAAGGAAAGCTGGATTTTGCTGTGATTATGGGTAGCGCAAAAGAGATTGATAAGAAGGGAATTACAATCGTGATTCGAAACTCTATTGAAAAAGGATTAAAGAAACTGAAAGTAAGACCAGAGGACTGTTTCATAAAGCTGGACGGCGCTCTTCGCGCGCCGTCGGAATTCTCACAAGAAACCATCATCAAAGGTGACAGCAAAGAACTAGTCATCGGCTTAGCATCTATATGTGCGAAGGAAACTCGTGATACGTGCATGCGGGATATTGCTTCGCACTTTCCAGGGTATCAATTTGAGGTGCATAAAGGCTATGGTACAAAAGCTCATAGACTGAATATCGCAAAAATGGGACTCACACTAGAACATCGGAAGACGTATTGCCAAAACCAGCATCTATGGGGTAAAGTGTGATTTCCGCTTATCAATCATGGTGAGAAGGGGATGTTTTTTGAGGGGAATTTTATGGAAAGTAAACTGCCTTCCAGCTTTACGCACAAGTATCTCTGCCGAGGATGTGTGCAGAGAGATGCTGTAAAAGACGATGGAGGTGCTTTTATTGTGAACTGCTGTGGTGAGGATGTTCCAGCCATCTTAAAGTCCGCGTACCCTTGTTTCAAAAGGTGTCCACGACATAAGACCCATCCTTCGAATTTGGGTCGACCGGTAGTGTCAAAAGAGCATTTGCAGGCAATAAACGCTTATGCAGTTGGTCTTGGGACCATTGATCCCGTCGAAAAAATTTCGCTGGTCGCTGCCTTTGAAGCGCAGCTGGTTACAAAAGCTTAAACTCCCGCACGGGGTATTCAAAAGCCGACGATTTTCAGGGAAATATTCTTGAGAAGCGTCGGCTATTGCTTTTTTATACGTTTTTGATATAGTTTCGCCACTACAACCAAGCGAGCGAGGGTCGCAGCCAAATTTATTTGGATATGACCGAGCGAGCGCGGGGTGTATAAATCTAAAATTTCTATGGTAATTCGAATGCGTCACACCCGTGGACATACCGGGAATCGTCGGTCACATCATGCGCTTAAAACGCCAACTCTTTCTACATGTCAGAACTGTGGCGCAAAGCACCGACCGCACCACATGTGTCTCGACTGTGGTTTCTACAACGGAAAAATGGTCGTTGATATGAAGGCTAAGAAAGAAGCGCGAGAGGCTCGTATTAACGCCAAACGCGAAGCGATCAGCTCAATGGGCGAAGCTCAGGGACAAACAGAAGAAGTGAAGTAATGAAAGAAGGCCCCGTAAGGGGCTTTTTGCTACTCTCGCTCGTTCCTTTGTATCTTGAGGATACAAAGTTCTCTCGTTCGGTCATAAAATTAAGTTTACTTAATTTTATGACCCTCACTCGTTCCTTTGTGGATTGTAGACAATAAAATTCAATTGGGTATGATACACTTCCTTTCAGTAGAAGTTTAGTACATCGTATGGCAAATCGACATCTTTCACGCAGCATTGTTCTTCAGTCACTCTTTGAGTGGGATTTAAACGCACTTGAAAGAAAAGAAGTCAACGATGTTCTTGAGCGCAACGTCTCCGAGTTCGCTCCCAATAAAACCGACCTACCGTTTATGGAAAAGCTTCTAGACGGTGTCTTGGCAAAGCAACCCGAACTCGATTTGGTTATCGAAAAGGCCGCTCCGGAATGGCCAATTGATAGAATTTCACCAGTCGACCGAAATATTTTGCGCCTCGGGCTTTACGAATTGCTTTTTTCAGAACGCTCAGAAGTTCCAGCTAAAGTTGCTATTAACGAAGCGATTGAACTAGCAAAGCAATTTGGTGGAGAAAACAGCAGCCGCTTTGTTAATGGTGTATTAGGAGCCGTCTATAAAGAAATTGGTGAGCCAGGAAAAGAGGAGGTGAGTAAAAAGCGAAAAAAAGATATCCCGTATGATCAGATGCCAATCCAACGCCTGGCTGGTGCCGTAGTGTACGCCGAACATGAAGGACAGATGTACCTGGCTTTGGTGCATGATATTTTTGGACATTGGACCCTCTCAAAAGGAAAAATTGAAGACGCTGAAACAGTAGAGCAGGGTGCAGCCAGAGAAATAAAAGAAGAACTAGGACTGGATATTACTATAGAAGCCGAACTAGGAACAAATGAATACGTAGCTTCTAACCCTGAGCTAGGTAAAATCCGAAAGCAGGTACACTATTTCCTTGCTTCTGCGCCATATGCTGAGATTACTCTTGAACAAAAAGGCGGTCTTGATGACGGGCGGTGGTTTAAGGTTGCTGAAATTCTTGAATTGAATTTTTACGAAGATATCCTTCCAATCGTAACAAAAGCCATCACCATGTTGGTGGGCCGAGGGATGAAATAGAGCGCAGTTGAAAACACTTCCACGAAGATACGAAGGTGTTCAAATGTAGTGATTTAATGTACGATAATTTCTAATATGGAAGACCAAACCCTGTCAGTGAGCCTTGCAGCGCTACAGAAGATACTAAAAGTTACCTTTAGCGATATCACCTTCTTACGCTCAGCGATTACACACCGCTCATATTTAAACGAACATAGAGAAGCTACCTGGGATCATAACGAGCGTTTAGAGTTTCTTGGAGATGCTGTTCTTGAGCTCGTCGTGACAGATTTCCTTTTTGCTAAATATCCCGAAAAGCCAGAAGGCGAACTGACAGCTATCCGGGCCGCACTTGTGAATACTGTTTCTCTGGCAGATGCATCAACAAGACTAGGAATTAATGATTACCTTCTGATGTCAAAGGGCGAAGCCAAGGATATTGGGCGAGCGCGACAGTACATTTTAGCTAACGCTTTTGAGGCATGTATTGGCGCGATTTATATGGATCAGGGATATGCTGCCGCAAGAGATTTTATTGCCGAAAGACTGTTTCCTCGAACAGAAGAAATTGTTCGAAAACGATTGTGGCAAGACGCCAAAAGTCGTTTTCAGGAGCTCTCTCAAGAGCACGCGTCAGTGACCCCTACCTATGAAACTGTCGGTCAGTCGGGCCCTGATCACGACAGAGTATTTACCGTTGGTGTCTTCCTTCGTAAAGAAAAGATTGCTGAAGGAGTTGGACGATCTAAACAAGAGGCAGAACAGCAAGCTGCTTCCAATGCCATTGAAGCAAAAGGCTGGTCTGTTGATTAAAGATATTCATTTTGATAACTGGTTAATCAGTGTCATAAGTGTGATGGTGTAAAACAAAGTCTGCATATTGTTAGGGCGGGGTATACTTTATCTATGAGAAATACTCGCGGCTTCACTTTGGTCGAAATAATTGTCGTTGTTTCGGTTATTAGTATTTTAGCAGGTATTGTCATTTTTAATGCAGTACAGGGGTCTATGCGGTCACGCGATATAGATAGACAAGCTGATTTACGTACGCTGCAATCAGCAATTGAGCTGTATAAACAGCGGTATGGCAGATATCCGGCGCAGTGTGCACGAGCTAATCCGGGCTTGGCCGGTGTATGGTCAGGGGAGCCAAATACTAATTTTGCTTGTGTAACGGGAGAGCAATATATAATGGGTCATATTGATACCACTGATTACGATAGAGATGGCGACATAACCGAGCGCTTTACCTTTGCGCCAGAATTCATCCCAACCCTTCCGATAGACAAACGCAGACCCGATGTTAATTCTGGATATGTATACACGGTAAACACAGCCGGAACAGTGTATAAACTGGTGGCTCGTCGAACTGTTGAAACTGAAACTATTACCAATAGCCATCCGTTAAAAAGCTGCGATGTGAGTGGTGCAAACACGGGCTTGTGCGACACAACCTCCACTAATAACCCTTGGGGAGGAGGTACTCCAGGTCAGTGTCAAAGTACCAATACGACATTCAGGACTTCATATGGGGTGTGGGGAGGGTACGCGCGCACTGGTAATATTGAAGAGTTGACTGAGGCAGTGATTTGTCAGTAATTCGTGTGCACAGTTAGTAAAACGAAGAAGTCTAAGTGCTACCATAAGTGTATGTTTACGCTACAGTCAGATAAGAGAAAAGGATTCACCTTAATCGAGGTACTTATTGTGGTTGCGATTATCGGTATTTTGACTGCAATTTTAGTAGCCAATTACAATGAAGCGCGCAAGAACTCTAGAGATAAGGTCCGAAAAAGTGATTTGAAGTCACTGCAGCTGGCTATTGAGTTATACAAAGCGCAGCATGGGCAGTATCCGGCGCAAGGATGCGGTACCCCAGGAAGTAATTGGGCTGGTCCAGGGCTACATTCTGCTGGTTGGGGAGCGTCATGTGCTACGTATATCACTGGTTTGGCGCCAGAGTATATTCCTGCATTGCCGACTGATCCTAACCAAGAAGAAATAGATAACACAGGGATGCTGTATATGACAGATGCAACACGTCAGTCATATAAAGTATTGCTGCACTATTCAGTTGAGAGTAATTTCGTTACTTCATATTCAGATGAGTTTGCTCGATGTCCTCGCTCTTGTGGTTCGTGTACGACCTTACAAAACAATGTATATGCCGTGTACTCAGCCGGAGCTGAGTGTTGGTAGTATCCTATGTATTTAAAAGAACTCACGATTAATGGATTTAAATCCTTTGCTAAAAGGAGTGATTTTGAGTTTTCAGTACCGATTACCGCCATCGTCGGTCCAAACGGATCAGGCAAGAGTAATGTAGCAGAATCATTTCGCTTTGTACTTGGAGAACAATCGGTGAAGTCAATGCGAGGAAAGAAAGGAGAAGATTTAATTTGGGGTGGGTCCGAAAAAGTGACGCGGGGAAATAGAGCGGCAGTCGAGCTCACCTTTGATAACAGCAAGCGTACGTTTGCACTTGATTTTGACGAGATAAAAATTGAGCGAATTGTGCACCGTGATGGTCAAAATGAGTACAAACTAAACGGCTCCGTTGTCCGGCTTAAAGACATTCACGAACTTCTCGCAAATGCCAATATTGGCTCGACTGGTCATCATATTATTTCTCAGGGAGAAGCAGATAGAATTCTTTCAGCCGGTCCCAAAGAGCGCCGGGAAATGATAGAGGATGCTCTCGGTCTTAAAGTCTTTCAGCTGAAAAAGCAAGAGACGTTTCGGAAGTTAGAAAAAACAGAAGAAAATATTTCACAGGTCGAATCACTCCGGCGTGAAGCAGCACCTCACCTCAAATATCTCAAAAAACAAGTTGAAAAGGCCGAGCGTTCTCTCGAGGTTCAGGCCGAACTTGCGCGTGCATATGCTGAATATTTGAAACGAGAAGATACGTATGTGGCGTACCATTTTGATAGACTAGAGACAGAAAAAAGAACTCCCCTGGCGGAACTGGAAAACCTAAAAGAAAAAATCACAGCAGCAAAAGTCGCACTTCAGGATGATGAGGATGAAGAGACAAAGGAAGCACTTCAGGCAGCTGAGCGTATTCATAAGCAAGCATCCGAAGCTAGACAGCGCGCTCAACATGAGCTTTCGACTCTGCAAGGCCAGGTATCATTTCTCGAACGGCGTATCGACAACGCGCATCGCTCCGAAAAAACACAACCAAAACTCATTTCACACTCGCAACTTGAAGAGCTTGTCCTACATGTTATAGCCGAAGCCAATCGTGCTGAAGCTCGCGGAGGTGAGGAGGTTCTTAGACAAGCACTGCGTACGTTGGTGGACGAGCTTCAGACCTTCTTAAAGAAAACCGAAGGAGAAGTAATCGATACTACAGAGTCCGATAAGGCAGAACTAGTTTCGCTCAAAGAAAAGTTACGTGCGGCTGAAGTAGCTGTTTCTTCGGCTCTTCAAACTGAGCAACAGGCGGAAGAGACGGCGGTCGCAAAACGGACAGAAAAGATGACTGACCTTGAAGGTAAGCGGGTGGCTGAGCGAATGATGTTTGAGCTTATTCAACAGCGTCGTGAGCGAGAAGCGGAGCTGCAACGAATCGACGGAGAGTTGGCGGTCTTGCATCGTGATCGTGAAGATTTTAAAAATGAACTCCAAGAAGCGGTGTCGCTTCTTGGTCGTAGTGCATCAGAGTACTTTAGTCACGTGGTCATAGACGAGAATCAAAAAGAAATTCCTACTGAACTAATTGTGACTGAAGAACGAGAGATCCAACGAGGGAGACGTCGGACGCTTGAAAAGCTAAAGATTCGACTTGAAGAACTAGGAGTAGGGAATACCGAAGACTTGTTGCTTGAGTACCAAAACGCTAAAGAGCGCGACGAGTTTCTAGAACGTGAGCTGGCCGATTTGGCGCAGTCCGTGCAGAATCTTCGAGAACTTATGGTTGATCTTCAGTCAAAACTTGAAGAACAATTTACTGAAGGGGTACAAAAGATTACTACAGAATTTAGTCGTTTCTTTGCGCTTATGTTTGGAGGCGGCCAGGCTTCTTTGGAGCGGGTAGCTATAAAGAGTCGCCAGGCTGACGATGAAGATGATACCGAAGAGAAAGAAATAGAAGAAGGCGTCGAGCTCTCAGTAGCTCTTCCAAACAAGCGTGTTCGAGGTCTGGATATGCTTTCCGGTGGTGAACGAGCATTGACTTCAATTGCACTTATTTTTGCAATGAGCCAGGTCAACCCGCCTCCGTTTATTATTCTTGACGAGACAGACGCTGCTCTCGACGAAGCAAATAGCCGGCGCTATGGTGATATGATTGAAGCGTTAGCCAAAAAATCTCAACTAATCCTCATTACGCATAATCGAGAAACTATGAGTCGCGCTGGTATCTTGTACGGTATCACAATGGGAATAGATGGCATTTCAAAAGTTCTTTCGGTAAAATTTGATGAAGCAGTAATCAACGCTAAATAATTGTCGTATGAGTGAGAATTTTTTACATAATCCTGAAGACCAGTACGAATCACCGGAAGCCTTTTTACGACGCATGCGAAAAACTCTTGAGAAAATTGCAGAGAAAGGGGAGTAAGCGCTCCCTCTGAGGTGAAACGTTTGTACTATTGACTTATACATAAAAGTATGTATAATATAGTTTGAACTTGTAGCAGAGAAGACGTGACTATGCCTGATGATCGGTATGCAAAGTATGACCACTTTGAAGGTCCGACACCACACCAGGTTTGGGAAGCCCATCGGCGAAACCGAGGCGTTCCAATCGCTGATTGTGGTCAAGGAAGTGGCGGACTTCGTCAGATGTCGCCCCGGTTCAGCAAATACAAACATCAGCAGATTGCTGGTGTACGGGTTAAATAAGCTCGCGTTGCAGCAATCAAAAGTGGCCTCGGAAGAAATCCCGAGGCCAATTTTTTGTTATCCAATTAGTTCAAAATCTAGCTGGCGTTCATCTTTGTCAGCGCGGACGAGCTTCACCTTTACTACATCACCTAACCGGTATACCTTGCCTGTCTTCTGACCCTTAATCCGATACTTAAGTGCTTCATGTTCGAAGTAATCACTCTTGATGCTAGCAAGGCGGACCATACCATCAGCGAGGGTGTTTTTCTCCTGTACATAGATGCCCCAGTCAGTGACACCAGTAATGACACCTTCAAACTCTTCACCGATGCGATTCATGAGAAATTCCACTTGCTTGTACTTGATGGAGTCTCGTTCGGCTGACACCGCTTCCATCTCCCGCTGTGACGACGTAATACACTGCTGTTCGTATTTCATTGTCTCACGCTCTCCCGGGTGTGACCCATCAAGGTGTTGGCGTAGTAATCGGTGCGCCATAAGGTCCGGGTAACGGCGGATTGGTGATGTGAAATGGGTATAAAACCGAAACGCGAGACCAAAGTGCCCAATGTTTTTGGTTGAGTACACTGCTTTGGCCATGCTGCGAATACTGGCAGTCTTGATGAGGTTTTCTTCAGGCTTGCCTTCGACGTCTTTCATGAGTGTATTGAGAGCAGTAGCTTTCACCATGCCTTTCTTTGTTTCAAACTCGTAGCCAAGTGCATGGACGAATGTTGCCAGCTCTTCAATTTTATCTGGATTGGGTACATCGTGAATACGGTATACAAACGCCATGTCTCGGCTTTTAGATTTTGCAAGGTTGTTAATATATGTTGCAACTTCGCGGTTTGCCAAGAGCATGAAGTCTTCAATCATGAGCATGGTTTCAGTGCGTACTTTTGCGTATGCGCGAATCGGGGCACCTCGCTCATCCAGTTCGAATTTCACCTCAGGTTGCTCAAATGCGATTGCGCCATTGTTATACCGCTTTCGACGAAGGATACGACCAAGCGTCATCAGAATGTTGAGTTCATCTAAAAACGGACCGGTTTGTGTGTCGAGCACTTCCTGCGCTTCTTCGTATGAAAAGCGTTTATCAGAATGGATTATAGTTTGACCATACCACTCACTCTTTATATGAGCATCTGTATCCAATTCAAAAATGGCAGAGAACGCGAGACGGTCCTCATTTGGCCGCAAAGAACACAAATCGTTAGACAGTACTTCTGGGAGCATTGGGATTACGCGGTCTACGAGGTAAACGGAGGTTGCACGTTCACGGGCTTCTTGGTCAAGCGGCTCGCCATCACGGACATAATGAGATACATCTGCTATGTGAATACCAACTTCAATATTGCCATTTTCAAGCGTACGGCAAGAGAGGGCATCATCGAAGTCTTTGGCATCATGCGGGTCAATGGTCATGGTGGTTATGCCACGAACATCACGTCGTTTTGGATCTTTGAGTGCATCTAAAAAAATCTGCTCTTTGGTTTCGTACAACTTATGCGCGGCTTCTTGCACAGATTCGGGAAATGCTTTCGAGAATCCACCTGAGCGAATGATGGCTTGCATCTCAGTTTCGTGATCACCAGCTCGACCGATAGTTTCAGTAATCCGAGCAAATGGGTCCAAGAGGGGATTGCTCCATTTTTCTATTTCGACTACCACCTTCATGCCAAGATCATTCGTGCTTGCTTTCGGTAGAATTGGGCGGATATGGATACGGGTATTGTCAGGTTGGATGTATAGGACAGCTGCACCTTGCTCAGTTCGCTCTTTAACAGTTCCGATAAGCTCGCGATGAGCTGGCTTTACGACACGAAGGACAACCCCTTCTTGGCGCTTACCAGAAACTTTCTTCTTGAGCTCAACTTCAACCAAGTCACCGTCGAGTGCGAAGCTGAGAGCTTCACGTTCGATGACGATATCTTCTGTAAAATCAGGGTGTGAGACAAAGCCAACGCCTTTCCCGCGGACCATTACCGGCCCCTCAAAGGTTTTATTCATTGGGGGCAGTATACCACTTGCGCGCTTATTTACCATATGGCATAGTTTAGAGACACCTTGGGAGAGGTGTACAGAACCTTCGGGCCGCCTAGCAATATGCGGCCCTTTTTTATTGTAGCTAAATAACCCCTTGTATTTTAAAAATATAATGGTATTGTTTAGTTCTGATAAATGGTAATTGAGTCGAGCTAGATCTCCTCCCTTTTGTCCTTTTATCGGAACGCATCACCCTGGACGCGGTTTTCGGACCGCGTCTTTTTTATAGGGTGATTGGCTATTGACGTTTATGGCTAATTTGGTATGCTAGCGCCACTATGTTAATGATGCGTTTACAACGAGTTGGCCGCAAGAATGACCCGTCATTCCGAATTGTGGTAACTGACAAGCGAACTGGCCCAAAGAGCGATCGTCACATCGACCGCCTCGGTTCATATAATCCAAAAATGAACCACGTCCAGCTTGATGCTGCAAAAGCAAAAGAATGGCTTTCTAAAGGTGTTCAGCCATCAGATACTGTTCACAATATCCTTGTAGGACAAAAAGTGATTGAAGGGAAGAAGAAGAATGTGCTTCCGAAAAAATCACCAATTATCGACGAAGCTAAAATTAAGGCTGAAGCTGAAGCAGCTGCTGCAAAGGCAGAGGCTGAAGCAAAAGCAAAAGCTGATGCTGAAGCAGCTGCAGCTGAGCCAGTAGTTGAAGTGGTTGCAGATCAGGACGATCCAACAGACCATGCTGAAGTTGCTCCAGTTCCGGAGGAAGTGGTAGAAGCTGAGGCAGACGACCATGCAGCAGCCCAAGCAGACGCAGAAAAAGACTAAGCCCAATTCACTTTTTGCCGTTGACGCATACGAGGCTCTCTCGTATGCTTTTACGTAAGAGCACTGTTGCCGCAAGGCGGCTGCTTACAGTTATAGATAAGATATAGACGATATGGATATGCACGAAGATAAGCAATTTCTCGAGAATCTCGTAAAGGCACTCGTAGATCACCCGGACGCTGTTACTATCAATCGCACGGTGGATGAGATGGGGGTACTTCTTACCCTTGATGTACACGCTGATGATATGGGGAAAATTATTGGTCGCTCAGGTAATACAGCGAAGGCAATCCGGACACTCTTGCGAGTAGTGGGGATGAAGCATGACGCACGGGTTAATCTCAAGATTAACGAACCGGAGGGAGGCAAAGGTATGAGTCGCGAAATGGCGGAAGCGATGCGTGAGGATAACCCGGTGGCTGAAACTAAGTCCCTCGACCAAGCTATCGAAGACCTTCGAATCTAATTAAAACATAAAAGCGGGAGGCACC
>JACCDG010478227.1_pt1 | contig 15984 bp, 9 predicted proteins | sample 7442471 | NCBI WGS metagenome assembly JACCDG01 (sample SAMN15323444, study PRJNA562643) | freshwater metagenome | isolation source: river surface water | place: USA:Blue River Watershed | collected 2017-08-17 | reverse complement strand
CTGAAATCTAAAAATTCACAACCAAACAACGCACTCAGGACAATTCACGATCGAGAATGGCAACAATCCGCTCTGCGGCATGTCCATCCCAGTATTTGGGCTGCCTGCCTGCCTTTCCCTGCCCCTGCAACACTTTCCTTGCTTCCTCCAGAACGGCTGCAGGTGACACTCCAACCAATGTATTCGTGCCATCGGTCAAGGTAACCGGACGCTCGGTATTTTCGCGCAAGGTCAGACAAGGCACACCAAGGCCTGTCGTTTCCTCCTGCAGGCCACCACTATCGGTAAGTACAACCGCGGCATCTTTCCAGACATTAAGAAAATCCATGTATGACATTGGCGCCGTTGTATGAATATTTGGGCCAAGATCAATGCCAAAGCGCTCGATGTTGCCGCGTGTACGCGGATGTACAGGGAAAATCAAAGGTAAATCAGCGGCGATTTCCTTAAGCGCACCAATCAGCGGCACCAGTGTATCGGCAGAATCCACATTGGATGGACGATGCAAAGTCACAATACCGTAGCGCTGCAGGCGCTGTTTCAGTGCTGCAGACGGAAATGCAGCGCGATCGGCAGTATTGAGTTGTTCTACTTGATAAAACAGATTATCAATCATCACATGACCGACAAAAAATACACGGTCAGCAGGCTGACCTTCGCGCAGCAGATTCTGCTCGCCACTTTCTTCGGTCACAAAAAAGTAATCGGAAATGGCATCGGTCGCCAAACGGTTGATCTCTTCAGGCATATTGCGATCACCGCTACGCAAACCAGCTTCAACGTGGGCCACGGCAACGCCCAGCTTCTTTGCAACCAAAGAGCAAGCGATGGTCGAATTCACATCCCCTACAACCAACGTCAAATCCGGGAGGCGCCCTTGGCAAAGCGTTTCATATGCCACCATGATTTTAGCTGTCTGCTGAGCATGAGAACCACCACCTGCGTCCAGATAATGGTCCGGGGCAGGAATACCCAGCTCCTCGAAGAAAACGTCACTCATATCACGGTCATAATGCTGGCCGGTATGCACAATTTTCAGCTCAAAGCGATCTGAACGAGCCTGCAACGCCCTGACAATCGGAGCCAGTTTCATGAAATTGGGTCGGGCACCACCAACCAGATGCACCAGTGCTTTTGACATTACGTAACCACTCCAATAACAAATACCGGGAAGACACTTAATTTTGGATGCGCTGGCCAGCCCTGAAAACACTCATGCAGGGTGCGAAACCTGCCTGTTTCAAGACAGCTCTCGCCCGGACCAGCTATTTGGCAGATTGCCACCTGCTCGCGAGGCCAGGCAACGAACCCGGTGACTGGTTGCCAGCACTCCACCTCGCTCGCCGTGCAAAACAGTACCTCCCCAATACATCAAGCCAGCATCAACGATCTGAAATACCGGCGCATAACAAGACAATCTCCCTTAGGGATGCGCTGATTTATTCGGCGAGCGGGATGAAGTGCAAGGAGCCCGGCGCGCAAAGCTCTGCATGGCCATTCCACTAGGCGGCAAGCCGCCAAATGGCTGGTCAAGCGAAACATATCTAAGATAGGCGAGCTTTCGAGCACCGCGCGACGCAGCAATTCGCCCGCGCAGCCATTAAATCAGTGCGTCCCTAGCCAGCCTGCAGCCAAAGCCTGCGTAATCCATCCACCAACGATACTTGCGCAGTTACACCCAAAGCGCTTTGCATGCGTTCAACCACAGCACAGGAATCGCGAATATCACCGCTACGCTCGGGGAGATGTTCAACGGGCAATTTTCGGCCAACAACCTCACCCAGCGCAGCGATCATGTCCAGTAGCGTTACACTCCGTCCCGTGCCGATATTGCAAGTACCAGAGAGACTGGACAAGAGTGCTGCAACGTTGCTTGTGGCAACATCGCCAACATAAACAAAATCGCGGGTTTGCAAGCCATCGCCGAACACTTTGAGTGTTGCCTCTGCACGGGCACATTCGTTGAATTTGCTGATTACCCCAGCATAGGGAGAACGCGGATCCTGCCGAGGGCCAAAAACATTGAAATAACGCATCCCCAGGCAGGCCACACCATACAATTCTGCAAACAACGCGGCGTACTGGTCATTGATGAGTTTTTCCAGCCCGTAAGGTGACATGGGTCTGGTCATTGCCGACTCTGTCAAAGGCAACTCGCTTGGCACCCCGTAAACAGCAGCACTGGAAGCGTACACCACACGCTTGATGCCGGACCGGCGTGCAGCATCCAGCACATTCAAAAAGCCATGAACATTAATGTCGCCAGACAAAACCGGCTGCTCAATGGACGACTGCACCGAAACCTGTGCCGCCAGATGCAACACGGCGTCAACATTCAGGCATGCACGACCCACCGCTTCGGCGTCGCGAATATCCCCTTGCACAAACTCAAGGCCGGCATGGCCATCCGGAAGATTGGAAAGCTTGCCGGAAGACAAATTATCAAGCACCCGAACCTGGCAACCTTTTGCCAGCAAGGCATCTACTGTGTGTGAGCCTATAAACCCCGCACCACCCGTTACCAAAACTTTTTGCAAGACCCATCCCCATCAAGTTCAGTTGCACTTCACCCTTGAGCAGTCATTCAACACAAAAATGCCCATCGGATTATACACAACAAGAAAACAATACCATTCGTATATTTTGTCCGTTATTGATCAGGTTCTTCCTGAAATCGCCTGAATGTCATCTTGGACGCATATTCATCCAGCTCCTTCTGCTCTCGCTTCAGGGCCACCGCCTGCCGAGCCTTTTCATGACGTTCGGCGAGTGCCTGCAGGGCTTTCACCTGCTTCTGCGTTTCCATCCAGGCAGCCTTGGCTTCTTCAAACCGTTGCAGCAACAGATTGACATCGGCCTGTTGCTGTTTGATGGCTGTATCCAGTTTCAGCATGAACAACTGATAATCACGCCATTGATTCACTGACAATCCGGCCTGCTGCGAAGCAAACAAACGTTGACGATAATCGTCTACAAACCGAGTGAGTTGCTGCAACTTCTGCTCTCCCGCCTGCCAACTGGATTTGGCGCCCCCCATCAGACGCGCAGACTTCTCTCCGCGCTCTTGCGCCTGCTCAAGCAAAAACTGGAAGCGAAAGCCTTGAGTCACAGAACAGCCTATCCGAAAAATAAGACACCAGTATTTATCTTAGGCAGAAGAACAAGCGAAATCTGGACCAGATGACCGATGGAGCCAGGCCGGTCAGGAGGCGGCACTCAGCGCAGCAAATGACTCAAGCATCTGCCTGCTTGACGCATAGTCCTGACTCTCATGCATGGTTTGCACCAGAAACTGCTCCATTTGCGGATGCAACGCTACCGCCTTGTCCAACACCGGATCTCCGCCCCGAACATAGGCGCCGACGCTGATCAAATCGCGGTTACGCTGATATCGTGAATAAAGATATTTAAATTTGCGCACCGCATCGAATTCAGCCGGCGTCAGCAAATCGGTCATGACACGGGAAATAGAGGCCTCTATGTCAATTGCCGGATAATGCCCCTGCTCCGCAAGGCTGCGGGACAAGACAAAGTGGCCGTCAAGAATTGCACGGGCACTGTCGGCAATCGGATCCTGCTGATCATCGCCTTCGGTCAGAACCGTATAAAAAGCCGTAATCGAGCCACCACCATCTTTTCCATTGCCCGCACGCTCCACCAGTTGGGGGAGCTTGGCAAACACAGAAGGGGGATAACCTTTGGTTGCAGGGGGCTCACCGATGGCAAGGGCGATTTCACGCTGGGCCATTGCATAGCGAGTCAAAGAGTCCATGATCAGCAACACGTTATAGCCACGATTACGAAAATATTCGGCAATCGATGTGGCATATGACGCACCGTGCAGACGTAACAAGGGAGAGGAATCGGCCGGCGCAGCCACCACTATCGAGCGCTGCAGACCTTCATGACCGAGAATATTCTCGATAAAGTCCTTCACCTCACGCCCGCGCTCACCAATCAAACCCACAACAACAATATCGGCAGTGGTGTAGCGCGCCATCATCCCCAGCAACACGCTTTTGCCAACCCCCGAGCCAGCAAACAAGCCAAGTCGCTGCCCGCGTCCAACGGTCAATAACGCATTGATGGCCCTCACCCCTACATCCAGCACCTGGCGTACCGGAGCCCTGTCCATGGGGTTAAAAGGTCGACTCGTCAAGGGCACATGGTCGGTTGCCTCAATCGGGCCACCGCGATCCAGCGGACGCCCCAGGCCATCCACCACACGGCCCAGCATATGTTCGCCCACCACGACCTGCCGCCCCTTGTCTTCGGCGCGTTTGGGGGGGATATAGGGTTGGCCGTATCGCGGCAGGCGATGCCCCAGGGTATCGAGTGGAACTACCGCCGCACCGGGTTCGAGGCCTGAGGTATCGGTCAAGGGCATCAGAAACAGCTTATCGCCGGAAAAGCCCACAACCTCGGCCTCAACGCCATAGCCACTGGGCATGACGATCTGGCAGCTACTACCGACCGACAGTTTGAGCCCAACAGCTTCCAAAACCAGACCCGCCGCACGCGTCAGCTTGCCACGCATCAACCAGGGACGCGCCTCGGCAGCAATCCGGGCGCAATCCCCGGCATATTGGCGCCAGCGATCCAGCGCGCTCACGACACCTCAAACCAGTCGCCATTGCGCCCAAGCGCAGCCAGTAAACGTGACCAACGGGATTCGACCGTTGCATCGATTTCCGAGGAGCCAGCCTCGATCTTGCAGCCACCAGGTTGAATTGTATGATCGTCAATGATGCGCAAACCAAAGTGAGCGATATCTGCAGTCAACAATTCCCGCAATACCTTGCCGTTCTCTGGGTGCACCAGAATCCGCGGGTGCTGATTCACCTGAGGCAGGCTTGCCAGCGCCTCCCTGATCAACGGCAACAGAATGTCGTTTTTGACAGGCAAGACCTGGCGCAACATTTGTTGCGTCAGAGCCAGGGCCAGATCCAGCACAACTTCTGCCATGGAAGACTCGAAATCACGATTGGCCCGCTCAAGTACGGCCAGCACCGAAGTCATTTGCTCCACGTCATTTACAGCAGCCTGGCGGCCTTCACTCAGGCCTTGCTCAAAACCTTTTTCAAAGCCAGCTTTTTGCCCCTCACCAAAGGCATCCTGATAAGCCTGTTGATGCAGGGCTTCCATTTCCTCTGCGGTGGGATAGGGAATATTCTGTGCAGGCTGCTCAACTTCTACGGCAGCCTCCTCCTGCGCAGGCTCGGCGCCGGGCAAGGAATCTGGCGGCAATGGCTGGGCTGCGTCAGCCGGCGTGGCCCCGGCGGCAAGCTCATTGATATCCTCAAATGCAGCCAACTCCCAGCGCTGATAAGCGGTCAACTGCTCTTTGGGTATGATCGAGTTACTCGACAAGGCCTTCGTCCCCACCCTTGCCGCCCAGTACCAACTGACCTTCGTCGGCTAGCTTGCGCACGATCTTGAGAATTTCGCGCTGCTCCGCCTCGACTTCTGACAAACGGACAGGCCCCTTGGCTTCGAGATCGTCGCGCAGCATTTCTGCGGCGCGCTGCGACATGTTGCGGAAGATTTTTTCCTTGAGTTCTGGATTGGTGCCTTTCAGCGCAATAATCAGCGATTCGGACTGCACTTCGCGCAACAACAACTGGATGCCGCGGTCATCGAGATCCATCAGATTGTCGAACACAAACATCTTGTCCTGGATCTTCTGTGCCAGCTCCGGATCGTACTCACGGATCGCAGCCAGAGCCGACGTTTCGACCACTCCGCCCATCATGTTGAGTATCTCGGCGGCAGTTTGAATACCACCCATGGCGCTCTTCTTGATCTTGTCAGAGCCAGAAAGCAACTGCGTCAACACCTCGTTCAGCTCCCGCAGTGCTGTCGGCTGTACCCCTTCCAATGTGGCTATACGCAGCAACACATCATTACGCAGGCGCTCAACAAACTGTGACAACACCTCCGCCGACTGATCCTGCTCCAGATGCACCAGAATGGTTGCAATAATCTGTGGATGCTCGTTTTTAATCAATTCGGCAACCGATGCCGAATCCATCCATTTCAGGCCTTCGATGCCATTATTGGATTCACTGCCTTGCAGAATCCGATCCAGCAGATTATTGGCGCGATCAGTTCCCAGCGCCTTTGTCAGAACAGATCGCAGGTATTCATCTGAAGCGCCCAGACTGGCGCGATTCTCAATTTCCGCCTTGAACTCCTGCAAGACCTCGTCGATTTCGCCACGATTGACGTTCTCGATCGCAGCCATCGCCGCTCCCAGTTTCTGTACCTCTTTGGGGCCCAAAAACTTGAACACCTCTACTGCAGCCTCTTCTCCAAGGCTCAACAGCAAAATGGCGCTCTTGCGAATACCAACGTCACTCATCTTCTTTGGCTATCCAGGCTTTGACCACACCGGCGACCATGCGCGGGTCAGTTTTGGCGAGATCCTTGGCCGCCTGCAGATTGTCCGCATAGGTTGCCAGATATTGCGCCATTTCATCTTCTTCGGCTTTTGCAGCCTCTTCGGCTTCCAGCTCGGCCTGAGCCTCACCAGTCAGTTCACCTTCACCCGATTTCTCCGGTTCCGGGGCCGCAGTCATGTAACGAATTGCCGGCCGGATCACGCCAAAGATCAGATACAGTACCACCAAGGTAATCAGCACATTCTTGAATATTTGCTGCCAGTTGGCCGATGCTTCCTGAACCAGCCTGTCGATAGCCGTAGCAGGCTCGCTTGCTCCGGCAAATGGCGCATTCACGACATTCAGGGAGTCGCCGCGAGTCTGGTTGAAACCCATCGCCTCCTTCACCAGGTTGTTGATCTGGGTCAGTTCCTGAGGGGTATAAGCCTTGAAGCTGGTTTTGCCATCTTTACCCACTACCGGCTTGTAGTTGACCACCACTGCGGCAGACAAGCGCTTGATGGTGCCAACGGGCTGACGGGTATGCTGAATAGTCTTGTCCACCTCGTAATTGGTGGTCACTTCCTTGTGGGAAGAGGATGGCGTTGTTGCAACATTGGTTCCGGCCACACCAGGACGTGCCCCCGGCGGCTGGGTGATCGGCGCAGTCGCATTGCCGGGAGGTTGATTGGAAAACGCTCCCGGAACGCCTGCAGCGTTCTTGTCCTCGCCATTTAGCGTTTCCAGCGATTGCTGGCTGCGAATAGCCTGTTTTTCGGGCGGAGAATTAGGTCGGAAACTCTCGGAAGTCTGTTCAATTTCGGAGAAATCCAGCGATGCCGTCACCTCGGCCTTGATGTTTTCCTTGCCGGCAATCGGCTGCAGGATTGCCTCGATACGCTTCACATAACCCTGCTCGACATTGCGCAGATAGTTCAACTGCCGCGGGTCCAGCCCACCTGGATTGTTTGCATCCAAGCTGCTGCTCAGCAGATTACCACCCTGATCAACCACGGTGACATTCTTCACCGGCAGATCCGGCACACTGCTGGAAACCAGATGTACGATACCCGCGACCTGCGCAGAATCCAGCACACGGCCAGCGTGCAGTGTCAGGACTACCGATGCAGAGGGTTTTTGCTGCTCTCGCAGAAAAACAGTGGTCCGAGGCACTGCAAGATGTACGCGGGCACTCTCGACTGATGCAAGCGATTCAATCGACTTGGCCAATTCACCCTCAACCGAGCGCTGATAGTTAACCTGTTCGGTAAACTGGCTAATACCCAGTTTCTGGTTATCCATCAACTCAAAGCCAACGGTACCGCCTTTGGGCAGCCCCTGAGACGCCAGGCGCAGGCGAATATCGTAGACCTGTTCGGCGGGCACGCTGATCACCCCTCCCGCCTCGGTCTTGTACTGGATATTCATCTGTTGCAGCGCCTGGGTAATGGCACCACCGTCCTTGTCGGACAAATTACTGAACAGGATTTTGTGTGGGGTGGACGAGGTCCACAAAGTTGCACCAACGACCAGCGCTATCGCGGTAGCGATGCCGATCATGACTGCAATTTGCTGGTTTTTCTGGAGGCTGTTAAATCTCTGCTGGATGGCAGCGAGTAACTGCCGCAAAGCTTCGGGCATAGAGGTTCAGTTCAGTTACGCTCAGACTTGGATATTCATGACTTCCTGGTATGCGGATACCAGCTTGTTGCGTACTTGAACCATGGTTTCAAAAGAGATATTGGCTTTCTGCAACGAAACCATGACATCTTGCAGATTGGTGTCAGGTGCCCCCAGCTCGAACTGTTTTTGCATTGCCTGTGACTGCTGCTGAGCCTGATTGACCTGATCGATCGAGGATTTGAGCATCGATGCAAAATCCACCGAGCCGGCTTCTTTCGGCGCAGGCGCAACTACACTGCCCGCAGCCTTGGCTGACATGGCACGTAACTCACCGAGCATTTGATCGATTCCGTTTACACTCATTTTGCCCATCCTCTGGCTGCGATTATAGCCAAATACCTGATAAAAATCTTAACAAAATGCAAGGCGCAGCGCGGTATGGCGTTGCTAGCAGCCCGTCGGGCTTGAGCGATCGTAGCGAGCCGAGCGGGAAAACGAGGCCAGATTTGCCTGCTTAAATGAGGCGCATAGCAGGGCTATTCAACGAGCAAGCAGCTAAAAATGGGCCGTTTCTCCCGCTGGCACAGCAGATCAGCCTCAAGCCCGACAGGCTGCTAGAATGACATCTTTGATTTAGACAGGATGGTTCCAATGCCGACGCAATATGCAGATCCGGCTCAACGATTTGAATTTGCGCTGGCCCACAGCCGCTATCTGCAGCGGTTGTACCATGATTCAACAGACTTGGTCGAGACGGAAACACAGTCGCTGGGGCAAGTTCTTGATCGCACAGCCATGCTTGAATGGCTGGCACAGCAGCCGGAAGCAAGCAACGAAGATCAGCTGAAGTCGCAACTGCGGCGCCTGCGCCAACGCGTGATGGGGCGCCTGTACGCACGTGACTTGGGGGGACTGGCGACGCTTGAAGAAGTGATCACCGTGACTACCGATCTGGCAGAAGTTGCTTTGGCACACGCGCACCGCTTATTACGCCTGTGGTTGATCGCACAATTTGGTTCGCCAATCGGTGAGGAAACCAACACCGAACAGGAGATGATCGTTGTCGGCATGGGCAAGCTGGGTGGCGGTGAGCTGAATGTATCCTCCGATATCGACCTGATTTTCATTTACCCGGAAGATGGCAACACTAACGGCAACCGCCAGCGCTCCAACCACGAATTCTTTACCCAACTGGGCCGCAAGCTGATCAATGCGTTAAACGATGCAACTGCAGAGGGATTTGTGTTCCGGGTTGACATGCGCCTGCGCCCCTACGGCGACAGTGGCCCGCTGGTTTCCAGCTTTGCCGCACTGGAAGCCTATCTGCACACGCAAGGGCGCGAATGGGAGCGTTATGCCTGGATCAAGGGGCGGGCACTATGTGGTGATCAGGAGGGTCTGGTACAAATCGTTCGCCCGTTCGTGTTTCGTAAATACCTCGACTTTGGCGCCTACGGCTCAATGCGTAACCTGCATGTTCAAATCCGCCGCGAAGTGGCCCGCAAGGAGATGCAGGACAATATCAAGCTCGGCCCGGGCGGCATCCGGGAGATCGAGTTTATTGCCCAGGTATTCCAGCTGATTCGCGGTGGACGTGACAGGGCTCTGCAAGTAAAACCGACCCGTACGGTCCTGCGTTATCTTGCCAGCCAGCAATTGTTGTCCAGCGATACGGTAGATGAATTGATTGCCGCCTATGAGTTCCTGCGCAATCTTGAACATCGCCTGCAATACCTGGAAGACGGCCAGACCCAGACGCTGCCGCGCAACGAAGTGGATCGCCAGTTGATTGCAGAAACCATGGGCTTTGCTGATTTTGCCTCATTCATGCCGGCACTGGATGCACATCGGCAAAAGGTCACCCGCCATTTCGAACAGGTATTCTCGACACAGCAGGATGAAACCGAACATCGGCTGGAACCGCTGTGGAGCGACGTCGAGCAGGGGCAGACCGCCGAATTGCTGCGGCAACAAGGCTACAACAATGGTGAAGAAGCCCGCTCTCAATTACTGCAACTGCGACTGTCTGGCCGTTATCAACAGTTGCCCGAGGGTAGCCGCCATAAGCTGGATAAACTGCTGCCGCCCACTATTGAGGTTGCCGCAAGCTTCCACAATCCGGAACAAACACTGGAGCGTATGCTGCGCCTGCTTGAGGCAATTTGCCGCCGGGAGGCCTATCTTTCACTGCTGGTGGAACACCCGCAGACGCTCAAGCGAATTGCGACACTGTATAGCGCCAGCCCTTGGGTTTCGGCCTATCTGACACAACACCCGATTCTGCTCGACGAGTTGCTGGATGCGCGCCTGCTGTATGCGCCGCCACAATGGCCAGAGCTGGCGACACGCCTGGCAGCAGATCTGGACGCCTGCCACGGCGACAGCGAGCAGCAGATGGATATCTTGCGGCATTTCCAGCACACACAGATTTTCCGACTGGTGTCACAGGATCTGGCCGAGCAATTGACACTGGAAACGCTCTCCGACCATCTGTCGGACCTGGCAGACCTGATACTGGCACAAACGCTGCGCTGCTGCTGGGCCAACATCAATCAACGCCATCGCGAGCAGCCTGCATTTGCCATCATTGGCTACGGCAAACTGGGTGGCAAGGAGTTGGGCTACGCCTCGGATCTCGACATCATTTTCCTCTATGAAGACGAGCATGAAAGTGCCGGCGAACTGTATGCAAAACTGGCCAAACGCATCAACACCTGGCTGACAACACTCACCCCTGCCGGCATGCTGTACGACGTGGATCTGAGGTTGCGCCCGAACGGCGCCAGTGGCTTGCTGGTCAGCTCAACAGCGGCATTTGACCATTACCAGAAGAAAGAAGCCTGGCTGTGGGAACACCAGGCCCTGACAAGGGCACGTTTTGTTGCCGGGGATAGCAATGTGGCCCAACGTTTTGCCGAGATCAAACGCGAAGTGCTGATGTTGTCACGTGATCAGCAGACTTTGCGCGACGAGGTGTATACCATGCGCCACAAGATGCTGGATAACAAACTGGGTAGCGGCAACCTCGACATCAAACATGCACGTGGCGGCATCATCGATGTCGAATTCTGCGTCCAGTACCTGGTGCTGGCACATTCTGCCCGATATCCCGAACTTGCAGACAACGTTGGCAATATCGCGCTATTGCAACGCGCAGCAGAAACAGGATTGATTGATAAGACGCTGGCAGCGCAATGCCGTGACGCCTACCGCTGCTATCGACGGCTGCAACACCGCCAACGCCTGAATCAGCAAGAGGCTGCCAACGAAAGTGCAATCACCGAACTTCAGCCGCATTTTTCGGCTGTAAAGGAGATGTGGCTGGTAATTTTTGGAAAAATGTAATCTGAGGGCTGCCGCCCGCCAGTGGCAGCCTTCATTCAGCGAATCAATTCACTACGGATATGCCCGATATTGCCTCTCAGGCTTTCCAGCAGCGCTAACGCACCCTCGGTGGATTGGCTACGGCCGAGCTGCTCCAGCTCGGCAGCCAGCAGGGCGATATTCTTGGCACCAATTTGCGCCAACGTCCCTTTCAGCCGGTGCGCATGTCGTTCCAGCAAGACAAAATCACCACCAACGATGGCGCGCTGCAATGCCGGCAATAACTCATCTGCCGTTGCGGCAAACAAAGCCAACACTTCTGGCACAATTTCAGCGCCGAGCATGCCCGCCATTTCTTCCAGTGTTTTGCGGACATTCTGCAAGCTGTCAGCGGCGCTGCACGGCCCTTCCGCTTGCAGCTGCAAAACCGCAGGCTCACTCGCGACCTTGACCCAACGCTCCAGCATACGCTGCAAACCCGGGCTGGTAACGGGCTTGGACAAGAAGTCGTTCATGCCGCTTGCCAGACAGCGATCCTGATCATCCTTGAAAGCGTTGGCGGTCAAAGCCACAATCGGTACATTCGCCGCCGTCAACGGCAGCGCACGAATCGCCGCAGTAGCCTCAAAGCCATCCATCTCCGGCATCTGGCAATCCATAAACACCAGATCATAGGGAAACTGTCGCAGCGCCGTTACGGCCTCCTGACCATTGCCCACCACATCAATCCGGCAGCCAAGTTTTTCCAGCATCAATACCGCCACCTTCTGGTTAACCGGATTATCCTCCGCCAACAGAATTCGCGGTTTGCCTGCCGCCTCGCGCTCCGCTAGCGTATGCATGGTCACCAGCTGCGGCGCCTGGGGATCAGGCGGCAAGTGCAGCACCTCGTTGATGCATTGGAGTAATTGTTGCTCACGGATCGGCTTGGTCAGAAAGGCAGAGAAATTTGCCTCACGCGCCTTGCGTGCCTGGCCCTGAACCGTCAACGACGTCAACATCACCAATGGCAGATCATCATAAGACTCAGTCGCGTGAATCGCCTGCGCCAGAGCCAGTCCATCCATTTCCGGCATATGCATGTCCAGAATCGCTAGCGCATAATCCACCACCTCTGACTGCAGATGGGCGATCACGCTCGCCGGACTATCAAACACATCCGAAACCAGCCCCACCCGCCCCAACTGGATCTCCAGTAATTCACGGTTGACAGGATTGTCATCAACAATCAGCACCCTCCGGCCCTGCAGCGCCAATGGCAAGGGCAGCCTGCGCTCGGCAACCTCGGCCACCGGTAGCGGCAGTTCAAACCAGAAACAGGAACCGCTGCCCGGTTCACTTTGCACACCAATTTTGCCGCCCATGGCATCAATCAAGCGCTGGCAGATTGATAAACCCAGGCCGGTGCCGCCAAACCTGCGGGTGGTTGATGCATCAGCCTGCGAGAATGCGCTGAACAACTTCGGTTGCACATCGGCAGGAATGCCGATACCGCTATCCTGTACCTCCACACGAATTCGCACGTAGCCGTCTGCCAGTGCCGGATCTGCCACCACCTTGGTGCGCACGACCACCTCTCCTTGCTCGGTGAACTTGATGGCATTGTTAACCAGATTCAGTAAGACCTGACGCATACGCCCCGGATCGCCGATTACTCTTTCAGGCACCGATGGCTGCACCAGGCACACCAGCTCCAGATTTTTGCTGGATGCTTTCTCTGCAACGATATCCAGCGTTTCATCGAACGTGGTGCGTACGTCAAACTCAATGTTTTCCAGCTCCATTTTGCCGGCTTCGATCTTGGAGAAGTCCAGCAAATCGTTGATCAATGTCAGCAGCGCCTCCCCGGCAACATGGATGGAACTGGCGAATTCGCGCTGCGTATTGTCCAGCTCGGAATCGAGCAGCAGTGATGTAAAGCCGATCACGGCATTCATCGGCGTACGGATTTCGTGGCTCATATTGGCGAGAAAATCTGACTTGGCGCGGCTGGCCAATTCGGCCTCGATACGCGCCTGCTCCAGCAATTCCTCACGATGACGACGTTCGGTGAAGTCCTCAATAATCCAGATGGCCCCCTTGGACAAATCGGAGGCATCCACCGCCTTACCCAGCATGCGCCCCCAAAAACGGCTGCCGTCCTTGCGAATCAGCGTCAGTTCATGATTGATCATGCGCCCGGCAGGAAACTCGCTGCCAATCAGCTCGCCAATCTGCAAATAGGACTCATCATCCGGATACAGCACCCGCGTGGGCTGGCCTTCGATTTCTTCAAGCGACAAACCCAGCGTGTTTACGAGCTGCTGGCTGACGCGCACAAAATGCCGATCCCTGGTCATCGCCAGGCCAACCGAAGCATGCTGAAAAATGATGTCGTGCATCGCCAGGCTTTCGCGCAACGCCTCTTCCTTGCGGCGAATATCATCGATATCAATGTGTACGCCAATCATGCGCAGCGGTTTGCCCAAGGCATCACGCTCGATCACGCGCCCCGAATCGCGAATCCATTTCCACGTACCGGACTTGGTCAACAAGCGGTGCTCGCAGACGTACACATCGCTCTGCCCTGAAAAATGCCGCGTCAGCTGGGTCCGAGTTGGCAGCAAATCATCCGGATGCACCAGGCGCTCCCAGCTTGCGAGCTCTGGTGTCACCTCATCCAGCCTGTATTCCAGCATGGCTGCCCACTGCTGGTTATAGGTCACGCTACCGCTCGGTAGATGCCAATCCCACAGGCCGATGCCACCAGCGGTAATGGCCAGCTCCAGCCGCTGTTCGCTATCGGCAATTTCCAGTTCTTTGCGCTTGAGCTGAGTGACGTCATACATCACACCGACCAGGCGCACTGCCCGCTCCTGCTCATCTCGCTCAACCGCTGCGACACACACCAGATAACGGATCAGGCCTTCACGGTCGGGCAGCCGCAGCTCACCGGCAACATTCTGCAAACCATCCGCCGGCGCACAGATTGCCTGCCACTCATCAACATTGGCCGGTAGCAGCAAGGGCGATAACGACGAAACATGCAGTGGAAAATCGGCGCGCGAGCAATCAAACAAAGCAACCAGATTGTCATCGGCAATCAATGTGCCGCTTGGCAAATGCGCCTCCCACGTGCCGATGCGAGCGGTTTGTGTCGCCAGCGCCAGCCTTTGCTGGGCCGCAAGCAGGTTTTCCTCGATCTCCTTGCGCTCGGTGATGTCAAACAACAAACCATTGATCACCCGCTCGCCGTCAGGGCGCAGTGTCTGGCTGGAATTTGACTGCCACCAGGCCACCAGATCGCTAAAATAGAGAAAGCGGCCCTGAAAGTGACGGATAACGCCATCACGCTCATCGTCGAATGACTGCAGCCAGCGCTCGCGGTCATCGGGGTGCATCAGCTGCATCAAATCGTCAAAGCTGTGAATGTCGACGTTGAACATCTCACTCACCTTGGGGCTCATGTAAGCCAGCTCTGGCTTGCTGCCGGGGCGCACGACAAACTGATACATGGCGCCGGGCACACTGGTCACCATTTCCAGATAACGCTGCTCGCTGCGCTGCAAGGACTGGGTCATCTCCAGCGCCAGCGATACTGCCCTGTCACGCGTACGACTGACTACCCACAATACGCCGGCCAGTAAGACGGAAATCAGCGCCCCGACGACAAACACCCAGACATGGGAGCGCTGATTCAAGGATTGGAAAAATATGCTGGAGGAGCCCACCTCTACCTCCCACTTGCGTCCACCAACCAGCAAGGTTTTGTGGCTGAGCAATGCGGGTAGGCCATCCAGCAAGGACCGGCCATGATACCGGCCAACCTGGAATGAGGGATCGTCCTCATGAGCATCAAACAACAGTACCCGCTGCCCGGCATCATCCACATCGTAGACGCGCAGATCCAGCCCTTGTTCGTAGCCATTAAACAATCCACCCAGCAAACGCTCGATCGGCAGAGGCAACGAGATCCAGCCCCACAATGCCTGCTGGCGCTCAAAAGGCGTTGTTAACGGCATTTGCAGTCGATAGACCGCCAGCATCAATACAAAACCATTGTGCTGAGCGTTGTCTTGCAACAAACGGAGTTTGGGTGTCAATGTGGCATGACCCGACATCACGGCGCGAATCGCCGTCCGCTGACGAACAGGTTCGGAAGCAAGATCCATCCCGAGCGCAGAGTGATTGCCCTGCAAGGGTTCAACAAACACAATCGGGAAAAGTGGGCCGGCATTCGGCCCAAGCTGCTGAATCCGGAAATCTGTCGCTACATGGCTGCGCGCCCACAGCATGAAATCTGCCCGGTCGGCAGCATCAACGTAGCGGGCGACAGAAAGCCCAATGGCACCCGGAAATTCAGACTGGAAATCGGAAACGCGGACATATTCGTGAAAATCACGTCTGCTGATCTGCTCTGGTGCACGCAACAGCAATGCACGAGCCGCTTTCAAACCCATTTCGTAATGCTTGAAACGCTGATGCAACTGATCAGTCAGTTTATCGACAGCCATGCCAAAGCGTGCACGCGCCATGGCCTGGTTCTGTTCATTCACCCGATGGGCCGCAATCGCGCTGACCGCCAGACCAAGTACAATCACCAGTACTGGCAGCAGTACCGCAAATCTGGATTTGAGCCCTTCCAAATGCGCCCCCGAGCGTGCATTCATCTTTCTAG
>JACCDG010298754.1_pt1 | contig 15992 bp, 35 predicted proteins | sample 7442471 | NCBI WGS metagenome assembly JACCDG01 (sample SAMN15323444, study PRJNA562643) | freshwater metagenome | isolation source: river surface water | place: USA:Blue River Watershed | collected 2017-08-17 | reverse complement strand
GGTTGAAGTGTGTGATAAAGGTTGTGAACATGATGAAGAAGTTGATAGTTGTTGGGGGTATTACGGGATAGATAGTGTGAAAGAAGAAGGAATGAGTGTACTCGAACACTATACCAAAGAAGTAGTATAGTCATAGTTTCGTTTTTGTTTAATTAAGGTTGGGTATTACACCCGACCTTTTTTTTATCCATAATAATCCAAGATGTTCGCCCAGCCGGATCAGATCCTCAATTTTGTTTGGCACCGTATTACAGATAAAACATGCCAATCAAATTCTTACCTGTCCCATCCGGGATTATCTTCAGGAAAACTATTTTGTTTTTTTTAACAAAAATTATTTTGCTGGTAATACAAAAGTATTATCTTTGTATTCTAAATCAAACAATATGAAATTTGCAGAAAACAACGACCTTAACTGGACGGTCAGACAAGAACCAGTACAAACACAAAGTGGAATTATCATTCCGGGACAAATGGCGATTGTTCGTGATGATACCAACGTTCCTTTGTCAATTATGGCGCAGAGTTATCAGCCGTATCAAAACCACGAAATGATAGAATTACTAGAAAGGGTGTCAAACCAAACTGGTATGGAAATCAAAAAGGCAGGTTTATTCGGTGATGGTGAGAAGGTGTTTATCCAATTAAAGTCAAATGATTTGAAGTTGGGTAATGATAGGGTTGAAGGTTATTTAACCGGTATCAATTCTTTTGATGGTTCAACTAGTCTCGCATTCGGTCCTAGTAATGTTACTATCAGTTGTACAAATTCATTCTTCGCCGCTTTTCGTGGACTGAATACAAAGGTTCGTCATACCAAGAATATGGTAGTTAAAATTGATGAAATTTGTAGAAGTTTGGAGGGAGTATTACAGGAAGAAAAACAAATGTTTGATAACATCATCAAGTTGAGTGAAACGAAAATCAATAAGAACAACATTGACCAAGTATTACGTAAGTTGTTCAACATTGGTAAGGAAGTTAATCTTAAAGACACTGAAGCAGTTTCAAGTGTAACAAGGAATAAACTATCTCGTTTCCACATTGATATGGACGGAGAGATTAAGGAGAAGGGTGATAATCTTTGGGGGTTGTTCAGTGGTGTTACCAAGTTCACTACACATTCTTTGAGTAAAAGTGATAATACTGAAAAGAAAATGTTTGGTGTGTATGGTAATCGTGAGAGAGAAATTTTTAATGATTTGGTTGAATTGGTTTAATTGTGTGTCTTTTGATTTTTCCCCCGCAGAAATGTGGGGGTTTTTTTTGCGCTTATTGCTTGAAATTGCGCGCTGGTGAGGAGAAGCACGCGCAGCTCCACATTTTGTTTGGCACGGGTATTACATCCGTAGATGATGCCAAACAAATTTCAAATTTTGAATCTGGGTCGGGCTGGTCGAGTGGTGCCAAACAAATTTTGAATCCGGATCGGGCTGGTCGACAGGTGATAATTCCTTTAACAAATAATTTACAAAAAAAATTTGGTTGGTAATATAAAAGTATTATCTTTGTATTCTAAATCAAACAAAATGAAAAAATCAATTTTTATCGGACTGATGTTATTCAGTTTAAGTGGTCATTCACAAGACACAACAAAAGTTAAGGGTGATACTATTTCTTATGAAAAGAATGTTATCTACAATAATTGTTGTGGAACAAAGATAATAACCACAAAACTTATTCTTAAAGACACAACAATTAAGAATACTTATGTACCTTTAACACCACAACAAAAGAGAAGAAATAAAAGGGTTATGTGGGGAATGATTGGTTCATTTGTATCTTTAATTGTATTGGGAACAATATCATCTAACTAATATGGAAAAGACAATAACAACAAAGGAAAAGAAACCAAAGAAAGAAGTTGAAAAAGTTGAGTATTGGAGTGATGAACTTCATAAACTTATCTTTCCGTTTCAAGAAGGATATAAGTCCGGTACGGGTAGTGGTAACAAAACCTATATGAAACCGGTATCATTCAGTAGAACAAGAAAATAAATAATCAGTTAACAAAATTTTAACAAAAAAAATTTGGTGGTTTCATATAACCTTTATACCTTTACAACTCATTTATTCTAAACCAAATCGGGAACAGGATTACTGAACATCTTTAAGTTATGATTACCAAAGAGAAAAAAGTAAACGAGGTATTTCAAACAACAAACTATGGTCGTTTTAAATTCCGTAGTGACAATCGTATCGTGAATAGTGGTCACGTGAACAAACTTGTTCACTCTATGAAAACGAATGGTTGGGTTAAGGGTTCGTTTGTAGTGGTGAATGAAAAAGGGGATTTGATTGACGGACAACATCGTTTAATCGCAGCGAAAACCGTAGGTATTCCAATTCAGTACATTGTGGTTAAACAAGCGGATTTTGACACTATCCAAACCTTGAACCAAAACCAAAAGAATTGGATGAAGTCCGACCACATCAATGGTTGGGTGAACAAAGGGGTTGAAGATTACATCGTATTGGATGAATTCCAAAAGAAGTACCCTCAATTCCGTATTACAGAACATCTTATGTTCCTTTCCAATTCGTTTACATCAATCACCAAAGAAACGTTTGAGAACGGAGAATTTAAGGTGAAGAATTTGAAGAAGGCGGAAGAAATGGCGGATAACATCGCTAAACTAAAACCCTATTTTGACAAGTATTACAACAAGTCAATCTTTGTTAGGGCGATGGTTAAGATTATGACAAGAAAATCGGACTTTGTATTTGAAGAATTCTTACATAAGGTTTCACTCCGTCCAGGTTCAATTCATCCTTGTGGAACGGTTGAACAATATGTGGAAATGGTTGAGAACATCTACAACTATAAGAGAAAGAATAAACTAAATCTTCGCTTCTAGTTTGGTTTAGATTGTGAATGATGAAGGGGTATCCGAAAGGATACCCTTTTTTCTTTGTCATACCTGAAGTCGAGTCCCGGAAGGTTCAGGTCGGATTTTGTTTGGCATGTGCCAATCAATATTCCACATCTCGAATCCAGGGATCCTCAAGTTTTTCCTTTAACAAAATTTTTACAAAATAAATTTGGTGGTTTGTATAAATGTATTACCTTTGTATTCTAAACCAAACAAAATGAAAAAACAAAGATTTGACGTAATTAGTCCCGATGGATTTTCAATTCATTTTTCCGACACTTATCCAAGTGAGAAAGCTGCGATGAAAGCTTTTGAAGAATGGAAAAAGAGATATGAATTTCAAGGATATTATTCTTCCAACAATTTTGGTAGAATTGATTTGGAACATTTACATAACTACATTAAAATTGTTAAGATATGAGTAGAGAACATTTATCAATCTGGATGGTTAGAGATGCACAAGAATTTCCAAGCGAAGTCGCATTCGTTGGTTCATTCAAAAAGTTAAAGAAATTTACTTTGGACAGGTATAAGGTAATGACCGATGAAGAAGATGTTGAAATAAAAGATGAAACTGATTGTGTTAATCTTTTACAAGATATGGACTATGAGGTAGAAGAAATATGTACAATCACCAAAGATGATTTCACCGAAAATGTTATTGAAGTCGGAGTGTACTATTACATTGATGATGATAATAAGAAAGTATATGACACCGAAGAAATGACAAGAGAATTTCAAGAAAAATTAAATGATTTAACCAATGAGTAATACACTATTCAACTATACAAAGGATACCTATTACATTGTTCAGTACAATGATTGTTACGGAAACGGCACCGACAAGAAAATAGAATGTATTGTCCGTAATAAAACTGGATTCAAGAAGTGGTTAAAGGAACATAACGCCGAACGCAAAATGATGGGTGCTGATGGTGAGAATTCAGAAGAATTTGATTTGATACCGGTAAATCTTTGGGATTCTTTAACAAAATAAATTTGGTTGTTTGTATAATAGTATTATCTTTGTATTCTAAACCAAACACAATGATTTTATACGAAGCACAAACATTAGCGGTTAAGCTGATGAAAAAACACGGAATATGGGATAAGGGTTGGAGATTTGAATTTGACGGAGCAGTTAGACGATTTGGGGTATGTAGATTTCGTCCCAAGATAATCGGGTTATCCGCAAAGATGGTTGAAATAAACGGAGTGGATAAAGTTAAGGACACTATCCTACACGAAATTGCACACGCAATCGCAGGACATAAAGCAGGACACGGGAATATATGGAAAGAAGTATGTGTTAAGATTGGGGCAAAACCCGAAAGATGTTATTCAAATACCGACACCAACACGCTTCAGTTGAAGTATTACGCGAAGTGTGGTGCGTGTGGTAATGAATTTCAAAGGGCAAGATTGGTAAAGAAAGAGAGAAAGAGGTCGTGTACCTGTCAACAAGGTAAAGATTGGAACGATAGAGTATTGTTAGAATATAAATCAAGATATTAAAGTATGAACCCCGAAAATGTTATCAAACTTATTCAACTAAAAGCACAATATCGAGCGCTATCTGAAATTCAAGATTGTTTTCCAAAAAAAAGTAAGCATGAGGCGTCAATGTTGATTGGCAAAAAGATGAATGAAATTTTATTTCAAATTGAACTTATTGAAAGTTATGAGCAACCGAAAAGGTCATACACGAAAGGTTAAGAAAAACGGCATGAAATGTACTACAAGAGTAAAACCACATAAAACCAAAAAAAGAAAAAAATGAAACTTAGAGAAGTAAAAGAACAACTACAAGAGGACATTCTTTCAATTATGGAAGGGTTTGGTATTGAGGAAGCTATGGATGAACAAGATTATGAAAGAATTAAAAACGCAATGTGCGACGCAGTAATTGTTAATTTGGATAAAATTTCCGAACTTTAACCAAACAATATCAAAATGAAAAAAAGAGAATTAACACCGCAAGACGAAGCCTTAAATGATTGGCTTGACCGAAACTTTGTTGGACTGATGATGTTTTTATCAGGTATCATCTGTATATGTGGAGTTTTAATTTATTTCATGTGTAAACCTTAAATCCCAATAAACATGGCTCAAAACAATGAAGTCCGTTACACATTAGTGTACGAAGGTGGTGGAAAGTCAAACCTTGCAACTACAATTCAAGGAAACAACTTAACCTCACAACAAGCTGAACAAGCAATCCGCAACACCAACAACTTAACGTCAAACGTTAAACAAGTGGTTATCACCGAAATTAAACCAAGATAGTTTTTGATTTGTGTTTGATTACAACCAGCAGAAATGCTGGTTTTTTTATGCACTAAACAGCAAAAACCAGCGCACTGCTGGTACATCCCGAATTTTGTTTGGCACGTGCCAAACAATATCTCACATCTGATCACGCCGGCGTCTTCTGAGAGAAAATTCCTTTAACAAATAATTTACAATTTAAATTTGGTAATATCAAAATAATAATTGTATATTTGTACCCTAAACTAAACACAATGAAAATTAAATCATTCTCAATCCAAAAGGAGTACAATCGTACAAACGAACCACACAAGTACAAAAACAAAATGTATATCTATCCATCAGGGGAAACCTTATTGGAGAATTTAGAAAATCGTAGGTCAAGACCTTATCAAGTGTATAAGAAAGAAGTTATCCCTATGGTTATGGAACAACTTAAAAAGAAGTACCCTGACTTTTATGAGGAACTGAAAGACACTAAATGGAGTTGGAACCAGAAATGTGGTTGCAGTATGTGTCCGTGTTCACCTGGATTTGTTGGGAGTAGTATTGGAAATTTTATGATTAGTGTGGACATAACTGATTAACAAACCTTTAACACCAATTATTTGGTATAACCAAAATTCTTTTATACTTTTACATTATGAACGAATTAGATAAAAAATTTCAAGAACTCGGTTGGAGAGATACCACCGAAGCATATTACGGACTTGACTTTACACCCTTTATGAATGTGGTGGAAGAAGTTATTAGTGAAATCAAAAACCAAACAATATGTCATACACAATCGACAAACTAATGCCCGTTAAATATGAATGGGACGACAAATGGACGGTAACCGCAGATTTAACTAGTCTCGAAACCTTTGAGAATTGTAGTAGTAACTATGATGTGGTTGAAAGATTAAAAGAGAATAAAGTATTATCCCCAAAAACAAGTGAGGATAGCGAGTATTGTCAATTCTTTGCATATTTCAGCACAAAGAAAGCTGCAGAAAACTTTATAAAAAGATTGGGGGAATATGTTGAAAAACGAAAAAAACTAATATCAAGTTTATGACCGAAAGATTTCTCAGCTTCAGAGAGTGGAGTGAAAACTTTGTTAGAGTGTATTACGACCTTAATTGGTATGAAGCGAAAATCATATCCTTTAATGAACAAATTGAATTGGTATTCGGAAAGAAAGAAGTAAAAGAATTATTCCAAACACAAAGCAAACATTTGTTAAAGTATTACCAAAAGAACTTTGATAAAATTCAAGAACAATTTCTAAACCAACCACACAAATGAAATATAAAATCATCGTATCACATTCAGGCGAAGAACTTTCAAGAAAAGTAAATGAACTTATTGAAGAAGGGTGGGAACCTATTGGGTCACACCAAGTCCACGTAAGACATAGTCAAAACCGATATAGAGGTACTCAACATATTGATACCCTAAATGATTTGGAATATTCTCAAACAATGTTAAAAAAAGAGCTTGACAAATTAGAAAATTAAGTTTATATTTTGTGTAGTTAGTTATTTGTGTTTAGTTGTAAGTTAAGGGGACATCTTTTTAGATGTCCCTTTTTTATTTACCTAATTTTTGGTACGACAGAAGACGCCGGTCTACATTTTGCTTGGCACATGCCAAACAAATTCCCGTCTGGGCTGGTCTGGGCAACAATTTCTCCTCTATTTCCTTTAACAAATTTTTTACAAAATAAATTTGGATATATCAAAGTATTAGTTGTATATTTGTAATCTAAACCAAATAATATAAAACTATGGGACAGTATTACAAACCAATTTCATTGAACAATGAAGGACAACTCGTAAATGAGTGGGTATTATCACACGACTACAACAACGGACTCAAACTAATGGAGCATAGTTGGCTCGAAAATGATTTTGTTAGTGTGGTTGAAACACTTTTAATTCCTGGCGGAAAATGGTACAAGAAAGGTATCGTTTGGGCGGGTGATTATGCAGATGAAGAAGAAAACTCTAAAACAAATCTGTATTCTCGTTGTAAAGACGAAAACAAAATTAACCCTGTGGGATTGTTAGAAGAACATTATCATTTTATTATTAACCACACCAAACAACAATTCGTAGATAAACGAAAAGTACCAGCTTCTGGTGATGGTTGGAAAATTCACCCTTTACCTTTATTAACTTGTGAGGGTAACGGACGCGGTGGTGGAGATTATCGCGGTGAAAGTGATATTATTGGTAGTTGGAGTAGAAACTCTATATCAGTTGAATGTACTATCCCCGAAGGGTACGATGAATTAGAATTTACCCTTACGGAAGATTAAAGTGTCTTGTATTTGTAGAAGTACAAGTTTTATTTCAAAAGCCCCCCGATGTTTTTACATTGGGGTTTTTTTTGCCAGTTATTTCCTGAATTTTTACCAGTCTGACCAGTCCGGAATTTGATTGGCACGTGCCAAACAATATTCGTAATCCGGATCCGATCGGCGGGACGAAAAATTCTTTTGCATATTATTAACAAAAAAAGTTTGAAAAAATTTGGAAGTATCAAAATAAAAGTTGTATATTTGTGGAAACAAAATAAAATAAATTTTATGAAAAAGAACAAGTTAAAGAAACACACCCTATTGAAAGGGGAAGGAAGTAACCAACACACTTTGTATGGTGAATTTACTATTGATGAAAAAACCGAATTTACGGAAGTATCGGTATTAAAGGAAAGTGATTTGAAACACGAACAACCTGACGGAAGTTTCTCAAATGAACACCAAACATTGAAAATTGACAAAGGTGAATGGGTTATGGGTAAACAAGTTGAGTACAACCCTTTCAACCGAACTATAAGTCAAGTATGGGACTAAACCTATTATCTAACATAAATCAAACACAATGGCAAACCCTTTAATTCATTCTAAATCCAGTGTTAAACGCTGGGGTGGTAAGGTGGAAGATTATCTACCTATACACGAACTCATTGATAGTCCGAAAATGACTATGAACAATAATAGTGCGCGTCTTATGACACATAACACTTGGTTCGCTTATCATATTATACCCAAAATCTTTGGTTACAATATAACGAACTCTGACGGAAAGTCCGTTGATTGTGTTGATATTGCGATGTTACATATTGCGGAAGATTTCCGAATGAAATTCGTTCCAACCCCGCAGGACTACCTTAAACACCTACAAGTCCAACCCTGGATGAATAATGGAGTAAAGGAAATTGACAACCCTGAAGCATACGAAATTGTTAAAAATCTAAACCAAAAAATACACGAATATGCAAACTGAAAATTTGAAAACAATTCCAGAAATTAAACTATGGAAAGAACTTGGTATTACAAGTTGCACAATGGAATTTAGTTGTGGTGGTGATAGTATGAATGACTACAACTTTACATTCTACAAAACAAACAACAAGAAAGGTAAAAATCAACCTGCGGTAATTCAAATTGAATGTAAGGAATTGACTGATTACTTTGACAATCAAGTGTTTAGAGAAGTTGAATTTTATGAGGCGAGCGACGGACACTACATTGGTGAAAGTGGAAGTGTTGAAATTACTCTTGATGATGATGAAGAAAGTTTTTCGTATTACAAGAGCTCTCAAAGTGAATGGTCGGAAAGAACAAGTGAGGTAATTGATATTAAACTGACAAAGAATGAAATTGAGTTTATCAACAATTATGTGTTAAACATAAATGGTGGTGATGGCGATGTTAATGTCAATTTCAAAACTGATTTCATTATGACTGATGATGATGATACTTTGTTGGAAGAATTGAAAGATAAAATCAATGATGTTGCAAGTAACCACTCCCCCGAATGTGATGGCGAACTTGATGAATGGTATTCATTTACCACAAATGGTGATGGCGATTTGGAACAACTGACTATTGAGGATAACCACCTTAAAGTTGAGATTAGTAATTCTTTCACAACATATCGCGATGAAGATAATTAAGTAATACATTAAAAACTAAATAAGATGAAAATAATAATTTCAAACACCGAATTTGATTTTAACTTGGGTTGTAAAATTCTTAAACTCAAACACGACACTTGTCCTTATCCACAACTTGAAGATTTTTGGAACGATATTGAACCAGTATCTTTCAAAGAAATTGCAGAAATACGGAACTTGGAACAACGCCGTGTCGCTTTCTTGTCATACGGATTGGATAGAATGGTTAAAGAAGTGAAACCAGTTTTGATGAATAGTAGAACTCTAAACAAAACAACCACTTGGGTTAGTCAAACTGGTGAACTCGTTACCAAAAAATTCAAAGACACCTACGAACTTTACAAAGTTGAAGGAAAACATTTTGGGGATAATGGTAATAGTTGGCAGAAACCACAAGATTGTTACTTTGTTAAATGTAAAGATACCAGTACGGATAGAGAATATCTTATATGGGTTGATTTACAAAGTGTTTACAGAACTAACAACGAAAGTAGTTGGGATTTCAAACCCGAAAAGGTAAACGCAATTCAAGCCGTCGCTTGGACTATCCAAACCGATATTGAAGAAGGGAACATTGAAAAGATTGTAAGACAAGGCGATTGTATTATGATTAAACCTAACAATATCAAAAAGAGAAGTAGTGTTAGACACTTAACCGAACAAGAATACAAAGAATTGTTAGTCGCCGAAAGCTAACTTTTGAACCACACAACGAAACCCAGATTTTATCTGGGTTTTTTTATGCTATAATGTGTGAACTGTAGCTGCACAGCAACAGCTCCACATTTTGCTTGGCACGGAATAACATTGATAACCAATCACTTAATAAAACTGCTTTGCAGCTCTTTTTGCTAGTTTGCTAGTGTTTGCTAGCGCAGCAGCAACATCTCCTACATTTTGCTTGGCACGTGCCAAACAATATCGGACAGGTGAGATGTGGCGCATGGTCATCATAATTTTTTTAACAAATTTTAACAAAATAAATTTGGTAGTATCAAAATAATAATTGTATATTTGTACACAAAATCAAAAACTATGGTATACACAAACAAAGCACAAGCGAAAAAATTAACAGGTATTTCCTATCTCGGTTCGGTTAACTTAACCACCAAACATCAGAAAGCATATGAGTACAACGAATTAACCTACAGTTTGTACTTATCCCCTGCAAAATCCAGCGGTTATGAGGTATGTCCGAAAAGAAATAAAGAATGTACATTGCTATGTCTGAATGAATCAGGAATGAATCGAATGACACAAAAACAAAAGGGAGATGTTATTAACCAATCAAGAATTAAAAAAACGAAACTATTCTTTGAAGAACGCGAATTCTTTGTTCGTTGGTTAATCGATGAAATTCAGTCAGCCAAAAATAAGGCGGATAAACTCGGTTACCGATTTAGTGTCCGTCTGAATAATACATCAGATATTAGTCCCGAATCATTTTATATTAGAGAAGGAAATAAAACAATAAATGTATTACAGATATTTCCAAAAACTCAATTCTACGATTACACAAAAGTTGCGAATCGGGTTAAGTTATTAGAGAAGTATAAAAACTATGATTTAACATTTTCGTATAGTGGTTATAATATTGATGAGTGTACCGAACTATTAAATAAAAATGTTAGAGTTGCGGTTGTATTCAAAAAAGAATTACCAAAAAAGTTTTGGGAACGAAAAGTAATTGACGGCGATTTATATGATATGAGATACTATGACAAGAAAAATGTAATAGTAGGGTTGAAATATAAAAAAGTTCGTAATAAGTTAGAAAATAAATATAAATTTGTTGTACAATAAGGGCTCGCTTTAATATCCAAACAATCCCCGTAATTTTTTACGGGGTTTTTTATGCCTCAGAAGATGACGATAGTCATCACCTGTCAACATTTTGTTTGGCACGTGCCAATCAATATTCGAATCCGGGATCAGATCTGATCAGATCCTCAAGATTTTCCTTAACAAAATTTTTACAAAAAAAATTTGGAAATATAAAAGTATTATCCTTATCTTTGTATCACATTAATCAAACTAAATTTTAAAACTATGGGTTACACAACCAATTTTGACGGTTCACTTAAATTAAGTAAGAACCTCACCGAAGAACAATTTGATTATCTAACAAAATTCAACGACACACGGAGAATGAAAAGAGATGTAAACAAACTGATGGAAATGTATGACGGTAAACATGGTTATCCAGGTCGTACCGGTACACCGGAAGAAATTTACGGAAACGATGGTGAATACTTTGTCGGTGGAAAAGGTCACGCAGGACAAGACCGTGATGATAGTATAATTGATTTTAATACACCACCCGGACAATTAGATTACCTTAACACACCAGATTTCGGTGAAAGGTGGAAAGAAAATGAATTAAGAAAAATTGAGGGTAAATGTCAACCAGGTTTATGGTGTCAGTGGATGGTTGGTGATGGTTATGTGCTACAATGGGATGGTGGTGAAAAGTTTTATCACTATGTTGAATGGTTGTCATACTTAATTAGTCATTTCTTCGAACCCTGGGGAATTAAATTGACAGGTGAAATCGAATGGGTTGGTGAGGATAGTGAGGATAGAGGTAAAATTGTTGTTGAGAATAATGACATCGCAGTGTACCATGCGGAAAGTACATATGTGTACAAAGGAAGTATTCTCGCATCTGGTAAAAGATTAACTCAAAATAAATTTGGATTATAAAACTATTCATCGTATATTTGTATTCTAAACCAAAAAACATTATATTATGGGACTAGACATGTATCTCTACAAAAAAACTTATGTTAAGAATTGGGAACACCATTCACCGGAAGAAAAACACATTGTAACCGTAAAGAAGAACGGTAAAACTCGTAAGGACATCAAACCTGATAGGATTGTTTATGTTGTCGAACAAGTTGGGTATTGGAGGAAATTCAATGCACTTCATAGTTGGTTCGTAGAAAACTGTGCTGATGGTGTTGATGACTGTAAGGAAATGTATGTTGAAGAACAAAAGATTGTTGAGTTGTTGGAAATCTTAAAGAAGGTTAAATCCATCTTGGATAAATCTAAAACCGTTATCAAACAATTAGAAAGTTACGGTGGGGAAAAGTACAACCATGAAGTGTATGAGTGTGAAGATGAAGTTAAAGAATTGTTATCCCCAAAAAAAGGATTTTTCTTTGGTTCGTATGACATCGATAACTGGTATAAGTCCGATGTTGAAAATACCATTGTATTACTTGAGGAGTTGTTGAAAGAGAATGAGGAAAGTAAAAAACATGGTATTCACTGTGGGGATTTCCATTATGAAGCATCTTGGTAAAAAAAATATTGGGGATATTATTTGGAATAATGATATCCCCTTTATATCTTTGTATTCTAAAATCAAACACAATGACAAAAAAAGAAGTACATCAACATTGGACAACCAAAGCGAAAGAAGTATTAGAAGGACGAACAATTACTGAGGTCCGTTATCTCACTGATGAAGAAATGAAAATGATGGGTTGGTATAAACGACCTATTACTTTCCTCCTCGACAATGGGGAGTATTGTATTGTTTCACAAGATGATGAAGGGAATGATGGTGGAGTATTATTCTATGGTAAAGATGGTGTATTACCTGTCCTTTAAAAATAAATCTATATGTCAATCAAAATTATTTATTACACCGAAGTTATTGATAATTGGGGTAGAACTGAGAGTTCACGTGATGGCGAGAAAATCCGTTCAGTATTAACCACACCAGAAAATTGGAATGATGATATGACTTTTGAAGGTGATGATGGTAAAGTTTATTTCATTGACGACCTTCTTGATAAAGAAGTCACCACTAATGGTGTAGAAACATTTATTGTACCAAACGATTTAATTTAATATGGGAAAGAAAATCAAAGTTAGATTCAATCTCGGGAGAGGTGAGAACTATATGAAATGGAAAATTGAATATCCATCAGGACAGGTGTCGTATTACAGTCCTACCAGTTTTCAGTTGGTAATGTCAGGATGTACATTAAAGAATAGTAAGAAGACCGCAGAGAAGATTTATAATGGTGAACATAAAACCGTATGTGCTTGGGTTCTATGTGACGACATTGAAGTGAGGTATAGTGGATTTGAACAATTTGATGAATTCGAACACTCTCAACGACTCATGTATAATCCAAGAAGATTACCATATTGGACATTGGATAACATATCCCAAATTAATTTGGATGGGAGTCACTTCGAAAGAATCGGAACGGTAGATTATCAATTATACAAACTCTAAAACTAAATCAAATGACCTACGAACAATGGAAAGAAGAATTCAACGTTTCGTCCAGATACGTAACACCATTATTGGAAATAAAGGTGATATACGAAGACATTCAATTTTATAAAGAACAATTAAGAAAAGAAGAAGCGAGGTCCCCAAAAAAACCTAAGCGACGAGGTATATTTTCACTTTTAAATTTTTTCACCGTCAAGTAATCCGGGTCACCGATTTTGCTTGGCACAAATTCAAATACAATGGGTAGAGTAAACAAGTTAACAGAAGGAGTATTCGTTGACATCATCGGAAATGAATCACAGGTAAGCAAACCAAATGTATTCCTGTCATATGGGAGTCAACTTAAATCCAATAAGGATTTAAATGATTTCACCGCGATGTACACCGAAACAGTGAATGAACTCAAATCAAGTATGGCTAAACTTGCTGCACTCGAAAAAATCATTCTGCAGATGAGGGCTAAACTCAATATGGACGATGTCAAATTCTCCATCCTGAGGGAATACATTTACGCAAGGACTTCATTCTACAGAGATGACACATCCACAAAGGATATCCGAGTTATCGTTGATAAAACCGATATTCAGGGTGATGATATGAATAAACTAAGCAAGAATAAACCCCTGATTAAAACGGCCAAACAAAAGCTAGCGTCAGCAATGGAAGACGAAATCAATAAGAGTATCAAAGAATTCCATAAATTAACCAATTAATATTTAAACCCCCAATTAAACACAAATGAAACAGTCCTTACTATCCCTGTTCGGAGGAACAAACATTGACATCCAAGTTCTTAAAGATTTAGGAGTCAAAATCGATAACCATTTGGTATCCGAAGTAAACCCATTCGCAATTAGAGTATCCAACCATAATCATCCAGACGCAATTCATGTCGGTGATATCAGGGATATTAAAATTAAGAACGGGAAAATTAACCACTACGGAGATTTATATGGGAACTTCAAATTAATCATAGGTGGTTCACCATGTCAATCATTTTCCTTTGCTGGTAGAAGAAAAGGTATGTCGGTTAAGGATGGTGAGGTGGTTGTGGAAATAAAGACATTACAAGAATACCTGAAGTATAAAAAAGAAGGTTTCCAATTCATTGGTCATTCCTATCTATTTTGGGAGTTTGTATTACTTGTTAAAACCCTGAAACCAAAATACTTCCTATTAGAAAATGTTGCAATGGATAAAAAATGGGAAGCAATTATAACCAAAGCTTTAGGTGTTGAACCAATTAAAATTAATTCATCTACGGTGACAGCTCAAAATAGAGTTAGATTATATTGGACAAACATTCCCGGTGTTCTCCAACCAAAAGATTTAAACATCTCCGATGATAATGTAATACCTAACCATAGGTCTTATAGCAAACATGGTGAACTTAATCCAGATTATATTGAAGGTGTCACTACCAACGAAAAGAAATATGGTGTCCGTAGAATTAATATCGGTAACGGTAAATTCAATACATTAACCACAGTAAGACCAAAGGTCATTAATCTTAAAACAAATGAAATTAGATTTATGACAGTACCCGAAGCTGAAAAACTACAGGGATTCCCCACAGGATATATGAATATACCTGGTATATCCGATACACAGAAATTCAAGATGTTAGGTAACGCTATGACTTATCCAGTATTAAAACACATCCTGAAAGGAATTAAAAAATAAATTTGGTCATTTAAATAACATTATGTATTTTCGTGTATGACAAAAACTATCTACAAGGTATATATCCAAAATAGAGTATCGATGGTATATGTCACATCCACAAGAAATTGCGAGGTTATGATAAAACAAATATTGGATATGCATTACTTGGAAGGTAGATATATGAAAATAATAATGATTTGTAACGGAGAAACTAAAACCGTATTCACAAGTAATAATAAAGATATTAAATTCTGGAACTTATAACACCCATTAAATTATGTCATACAAATCAAAAGTAGATGCTCTAAAGCTCGAACTAAAAGACCAAGTATTATCCCACTTCAAACACAATAATTTGGAGGAAATAGAGTTTAAAAGACCTATAAGGATAATGGTCCAAGAATCCAATACATATGATGACGACTATGTAATGGTATCCAACATTGCAACAAACCTGTTAAATGATGGGACCATCACCACCGACCATATCGAAATCAATATTGGAGAATTAGATTTGTATGAAATAGCGTATATTCTTGATGTGTTGAACAATGAGGAATATAATGTTGTTAGTATAATTGATCACTAAAACATAAAAAATGGAGAAGGTTAATCAGTTCGATTTTGTGGACAAGTACAACAAACTCTATGTTAGAATTAAAGTTGGAAAAAAAGGTTGGGACCGATTCGTTTCATTAGACAAGAAGAAATGGGTAAAAACTCACACCAATTTATCTATGAAAGACGCACTGTCAATTCGTGAGGAAGTAATTAACAACAATTTCAAAAACCTATTCAATATTATCACCCGTGAATAAGTTCGCGCTCAAAATATGGTTGATATCCAAAATGGAACATCTCGATTTCCAAATAAAATACCAAACCATAAAACCTGATGAATCAAAACCATCTATCGAATCCTTACAATCACAATTCCAAATCCTAAAAGATTTGTACGAGGACTTCAATATGGAAGAT
>JACCDG011295230.1_pt1 | contig 15993 bp, 15 predicted proteins | sample 7442471 | NCBI WGS metagenome assembly JACCDG01 (sample SAMN15323444, study PRJNA562643) | freshwater metagenome | isolation source: river surface water | place: USA:Blue River Watershed | collected 2017-08-17 | reverse complement strand
GTACGGACCGGTCATCATTGTGCTCAACCTATTATGCAATTTTTCAATATTCCGGGAACCATACGAGCAAGTTTTGCTTTTTACAATACCAAGGAAGAAATTGATATCTTTGTAGAAGCGGTTAAAAAAGCGCAAATGATGTTGTCTTAATAAGAAAGCGTATGAGAGTTTTAGCAGTAATGATTTTTTTGTTATTTGTGGGTTGTAAACCAACAAAAACGGAGAATTACAATCACCAAAACAAGTCCATTTCGGTAATAAACTATGAGGCAAACGCTCGAAACTTTGTTTTAAATATCAAAGTAGAAAATCAAATGTTGTTTGTTTCGCGTGCACGAGATGTTAAAGATTACCAAGAAAAAATAACTGTTTCTGATGCAGATTGGAAAGAAATTGTGGCCCTTATAAAAGCAGTCGATTTGGCCAAAGTAAAAGAGTTCAAAGGACCTACCGAAAAACGTTTTTATGACGGTGCGCCTCATGCCAATATTACCTTTATTTCTGAAGGGATAGCATACACAACGAAGGGCTTTGATCATGAATTCCCTCCTGTTGAGGTAGAAAAACTGGTAACAAAAATTTTGAAATTGACCGAAAAATAAAATGACAATACAAGACATACAACACGAAATTGTTGACGAGTTTTCTCTATTTGACGACTGGATGCAGCGCTATGAATACATCATCGAATTGGGAAAAACACTTCCGTTAATTGATGAGCAATACAAAGTAGATGAAAATAGCATCAAAGGCTGTCAGTCAAAAGTTTGGGTACATGGTGAATCGCAAGACGGAAAAATTGTATTTACAGCCGATAGCGATGCGATTTTAACCAAAGGAATTATTGCTATATTAATTCGTGCGTTTTCAAATCAAACACCGGCAGCAATTTTAGAAGCAAACACTGATTTTATTGATGAAATAGGATTAAAAGAACATTTGTCGCCCACAAGAGCTAACGGCTTGGTGTCAATGATTAAACAACTAAAAATGTATGCTTTGGCATTTCAAGCGAAACAATAAAAAAAGTTTTAATTACCATATAAGGCATATAAGAAAGTTTAAGTTTTATGAATTATACAAGACAAGATTTAAAGGATTTGGTTTATCAAGTGAATGGAGCTGCCATAGAAGTTCACAAGAGTCTTGGTCCTGGCTTACTCGAAAGTGTATATCATAAATGTTTAATACGCGAACTTGAACTTAGAAATATAAAATTTAAATCTGAATTATCAATACCAATTGAATATAAAGGAATTGAAGTTGATGCGGAATTAAGGTGTGATTTATTAATAGAAGACAAATTAGTAGTTGAACTAAAGTCTGTGTCTGAAATGAAACCTATATTTGAAGCACAAATTTTATCTTATATGAATTTATTAAATGTGCCAATGGGTTTATTAATTAATTTTAATGTAACAAACATTTATAAAGAAGGGCAAAAAACATATATTAATACTCTATATAATCAACTTTGGGATTAACTTATATTCCCTTACATGCCTTATATGGTTATAATAAAAATTAAAAATAAATATGGAAGAATTTAACGATACTATTAACTTAGGCGAAGATGTGGTCAAAGTATTAAAAGGCATTTATGACCCTGAAATTCCGGTAGATATCTATGAATTAGGATTAATCTACGACGTCATGATTAATGAGGATAACGATGTAAAAATTGTCATGACCTTAACCTCGCCAAATTGCCCAGTAGCTGAAACGTTGCCGCAAGAAGTGGAAGAAAAAATCAAATCGATTGACGCGGTTAAATCGTGCGAAGTAGAAATCACTTTTGATCCGCCATGGAGCAAAGACTTAATGAGCGAAGAAGCAAAGTTAGAATTGGGGATGTTGTAAAAAAGGAAACAGTCGCAGTTGCAGCGAGCAGTGTTTTTGCATCTGCTTCTGAAAACTGCTTCTGAAAACTGAGACTGAAACATGGATGAAATCGTAAATAAAGTAGTGCAAAGTTCGTTGATGGTATTCGACTTAGAAGATTACTATCCAGACAACCATGTTGTGGGGTTAGACATTTCGCAATGGCTGCTCGAAGGTGTTTTGTTAAAAGAAACCGATTTTAGACAACAACTCAAAAACGCAGATTTTACACCCTTTCAAGATAAATACGTGGCGTTGTATTGTACTACCGATGCTATTTTACCCGCTTGGGCATTTGCTTTGGTTACGGTTCATGTGGCGCCTTATGCCTTAAAAGTGATTCAAGGAAGCCAAGTGCTAGCCACGATAGAATGGTACCAAGACATTTTAAACAAATTGGACTACACTGATTATTTTGACAAACCGGTTATCTTAAAAGGCTGTTCTAAAAAAGCCGTACCCAATGAAGTGTATACTTTAGCGATTCAAAAATTAATGAAAGTAGCCAAAAGCGTTATGTTTGGCGAGGCTTGTTCGGCAGTGCCTTTGTATAAACGAAAATAAAAAAAGACCTCAAGTTGAGGTCTTTTTTTATTCATTCTCCACCGCGTCTTTATAATCAGGATATAAGAATTTATTATAAGGAAATCTTGTGATATGAATTTCCCGAACCGCTTCATACACTTTTTCTCTAAATTCTTCAAAGTTGGCTTTTTCGGTAGCCGAAATAAACAAGGTTTTGTTTTCCCCTAATGTACTCATCCAAGTTTGTTTCCAATCTTCTAGTGTATAATGTTTGGTGGTTTTTTCTATTGATACATCGTTTTCATCAAAATAAACCGATTGAAACGCATCAATTTTATTGAATACCATAATTGTGGGTTTATCGGCACTTTTAATGTCTTGTAAAATTTGATTTACCGAAGCAATATGATCCTCAAAATCGGGATGTGAAATATCTACCACATGAAGCAATAAATCAGCCTCTCTCACTTCATCTAAGGTGCTTTTAAACGACTCAACTAATTGCGTGGGAAGTTTTCTAATAAAACCTACTGTATCGCTTAAAAGAAACGGTAAATTCTTAATTACGGTTTTTCGAACTGTAGTGTCAAGCGTGGCAAATAATTTATTTTCGACAAACACATCGCTTTTACCTACAGCATTCATCAAGGTTGATTTTCCCACATTGGTATATCCAACTAAAGCCACACGAACCATAGCGCCCCGATTGCTGCGTTGTGTAGCCATTTGTTTGTCGATTACTTTGATTTTATCTTTCAGTAACGAAATTCTATCACGCACAATACGACGGTCGGTTTCAATTTCAGTTTCCCCCGGACCGCGCATTCCGATACCTCCTTTTTGACGTTCCAAGTGGGTCCACATTCCGGTTAAGCGAGGGAGTAAGTATTGGCATTGGGCTAATTCTACTTGGGTTCTGGCGTATGAAGTTTCGGCTCGTTGTGCAAAAATATCTAGGATGAGGTTGGTGCGATCCAATACTTTACAGTCTAATTCTTTGGTAATGTTTTTAGATTGTGAAGGGGTTAATTCGTCATCAAAAATTACGGTTTTAATGTCATTATCCTTGATGAAATATTTGATTTCTTCTAGTTTACCCGTTCCTACAAAAGTTTTAGGGTTGGGTTTGTCCATTTTTTGGGAAAAGCGTTTTACTACCGTTCCGCCAGCGGTAAACGTCAAAAACTCCAACTCGTCAAGATATTCGTTCAGTTTATCTTCACTTTGGTTTTGCGTGATTATTCCAACTATAATTGATTTTTCAAAGTCAATAACTTCTTTCTCTAACATAATCGTTCATTAAGCGTACAAAGGTACAAAATAGGAGGTATAAAAAAAGCGACTCAAATGAGCCGCTTTGAAACTATTGGAATTGCAATTAGTTAATTACAATATCATCAATTTGCATCGTAGTAGTAATCCCACCGGCACCATTACCCACATATTCAAAAACGAAGAAACCGTTTCCAGTAACTCCTGCAGGAATGTTATAGGTACCACTATTTGTAAAATTAGTAGCGTAGCCCGTAGTTGTTCCAGAAGCAATTGTAAAGTTTGAAGTGATATCAACCAATGTAGCAGCAGTAATTTGTGTGCCAGGAACATAATTTGTTGTATAATACACTTTTAATACGTTTCCATTGTTGTAACCGTCTTTCGTTTTAAAAGAAAAAGTACTTGCCGCTGTCATGTTAACAGGAACAATAAAAAGCGTGCGGTTGGCTTCTGGTGTGCCGCCAAAAGACGACATTTGAATGTATTTATTGCTGCTGAATGTTTTCACTTGCCAATATTTTCCTCCGACCGCTGCATCGTTGATGTATTTTGGAAATACTTGCTGATTTGTGGTAGTATACGAGGTAAACGGTTCGTTTAACGTAGTATCATATACAATGCCTGTTCCCCCAAGAGGTGGATACAAATCGATATCCATGCGATCAGCCGTTAGTTGTACATCGTTAAGGGTACGAATCATGAATTGATAATCGCTATTGTATTTGGTCATTACTCCACGAATTTTTCCGTTTTTAGAAGGCACTGCATTGGCGGCAAATGTTGCAAATTCACTTACACGTAAAATCACTTTATTTCCAAATTGATCTGAAATTTCATGATTTGTAGCACCACCAAGGCTGTTTAGTGTAGCATCATAATATTTTTTCCCTAATGAGGCATCAGTAAATTGCACGGCATCAAACTCAATTAGCATGTTCAAATATTGATCGTTTTTTGCTTGCGCGATGGTTAGATTTTTTACAATGGTATTTTCATTGACATCCGTGCAGGAACGCAGAATAACATCTTTGTATTCCACTCCTGAAATTCTACCCACTCCGTTGTTATAAGAAGACCCTAGAACAGTGCTTCCGTGTTGTTTGTTAAAATACCGATTTTTGTCTAATTTGATCGTTACTTTTCTGCCCGGTTCAAATTCTGTGTATAAGTTGTAATTGTCCACCGGCATGCTAAATCCTTTCAAACCGTCTAAAGACATCATGGAGATGGATTTATAAAAATTTCCACCTTCATCACTTGAAGTTACATAGGCTTCAATATAATCTACTACCGTTTCAGAAGTTGTATAAGGAACTGCGGTTGCAGTGGCAATATTGGTAATGTCGCTTACTTCTTTAGTTTTAGCTATGGTAATGCACTCATTGGTAAGATTCGGCACCCCATATTCGTCACCGTTTACACAACTTGATAAAGTTGCTAACATTAGTGTTGTTACTATTAATTTATAATTTTTCATACGGATTAATTTTTAGTAATTTTAACATTATCAACTTCCCAAGTCATTGAAGCTGAGGAAGTAGAAGTGTATTTGAAAGCAACGTGTACCGTTTCTCCAATAAAGGAAGAAATGTCAATTTTACCAGAGTTGGTCCAAGTATAGGAATTCGAAGCATCTAATGTTGCCGTAAGATCGGTCCATGTAGCTGCTGCTGGATCTCCTCCTGTATAATTAGAAGAAATTTTAATCTCTAAAACATTTCCGGTAAAGCGCGAGGCCGTTTGGAAAGACAAACTCGCAGCGGTTAGTCCGTTTAAATCTACAGCAGGTGAAATCAACCAATCTTCATTGGCATTGTTTGTACCGGCATAACCCGACATTTTTGCGCAATTTCCAGGATTGCCATATTGCGTATCAAGTGTCCAAGCTTGCGTGCCCGTAGCACTGAACTTTGTCCAGTCTGCCCAATTGGTTTCAAAGCCATCCGTAAAGGCGTATTCGTATACGGTAGGAATTACATAATCGTCATCTCCTACACAGCTTGTTAACGAACTTGAAACAAGTCCGAACAAGAATATTGTTTGTATAAATTTTATTTTCATATACTAATTTTTTAGAAGTTGATGTAGAAGTTTACAAAAAATGTTCTTCCGTATCCATAAAAATATTTTGTGCCAAAAGAAGGAGTTCCGTTTGCTTGATCGGCTTGTAAATCTATAAAATTGGCTTTTCTTGATTGTTCAAATCCACCTGTTTTATACTGAATATCAAATAAATTGTTTACCGAAGCAAAGAAACCAACGGTATTTCTATTGGCTCTGCTAATTCTCCAAGATTTTCCACCCGTTAAATTTACCAATGTAAAGTCATTGAATTTTTCTTGTTTAAGAATCGCTCTTACGGTTTCAGGAGTAGCGCCAGCATAATTATCGCCTGTAGCACTGTCGATACTAAAATTATCGGTTCTAAGAACGTTAGCAAAATCAACATAAGTATTTGCTAAGTAGTTTACATTTGCACCAATCCACCAGAAGTTAGGGTCTCTATATTCTAATCCAAAAGAAGCTGCGGTTTGTGGCATGCCTGATTGGTGGTAATTTTTGATGTAAACCGTTCCAAAATCTGTTAAAGAGCTATCTCCAGCAGCAGCTAAAGCATCGTCGTTTGTTTTTAATTTTGCATTATCTGAATAAATGTATTGGCCATAAGAAGCTGCCGCAGTTGCTTTAATGGTTGAAGTAATGTTGTATTCTATACCAAGTTCGGCTCCCAAATTTTGTTTGTCAATTCCGGTTACGATTTCACTTACAAAAGTATCGTCATCACCACCTTCGTCAGCAGAGAATTCTCCATAATAAAATGAAATTTCTGTAGCGTCTTGAATTTTAGTATAAAAACCGGTCAAACGCGCTTTTAATTTTGGCGTTCTCAAAATATAACTTGCATCAGCACTAGCAATACGTTCGCTTTGAAGGTCTGGTGTGATTACATTGTTTAAACGCGCATTTGAAAATGTATTTCTTAAGCTAGGCGCTTTAGTTTGATATAATCCATTGAAATCAAAATAATTTCTACCGTTTAATTTATAGGTTAATCCTCCTTTGAATCCAAAATTTTCAAAGGTTATACTTTTACCTTTTCCAAAAGAATTGTCTGCGTAGATTCCATTACGGTACAGACCTTCTCTTTGGTATTCTGTGCGACTAAAATTTTGGGCCAAATAAAAATCTACTTTATCATAGGTAAATTTAAATTGGGTAAACCCGTCAAAAGTTAAGGCATGTAATAAGTAGTTATAGCCATAGGTTTGGTTTTCGCCCACGCGTCTATCTGGATTATTTAAATCAGATTGACTTGCATTACCCGCATAAAAAGGATCAATATCTAGAAAATATTGCCCACCCATTAAGTCCATTAAGTTTTGGTGGTTGTGTGAGCGAAGTTTTCTCACATTAATACCTGCATTCAAAACAATATGGTCTGATAAACTGGAGTTTAAAATAGAGTTTGCATTCCATAAATTATCGTCGGTGCGGTCTTCATACAATACATATACGCTTCTTCCGGCAAACGCGCTGTTTTGGTTGGCAATATATAAGGCATTCCAATCAATTTGACTGTTGGCTTTAAAGGTGTTGTCAATATTATCTAACTGTGTTTGTGTAAAGCCCCCTAGGTTGCTGTAATAACTTGATAAATTTTTATAATAAGTTGGGTCTGGATTGTTTCCCAATTGATAATCTATTCTTGAGTTGCCAATAGTTCCCGACTGGAATGCAACATTGGTGTTGAGATTTGATTTGTCGGATAATTTCCAAAAATGAGACAACATTATGATAGGCTCATCGATGTTTTTTTCTCTCGAATTGCGCTTTCTTCCGTCTTGCCATCCCCAGTAGGAGTTATATGTTGTCCCCATCAAATCATTCACTTCTTTAGTGTTTGGAGACGTTTTTCCTCTGCTGTTTTGTGCATATATAGCGGTTAAATTCAAACTCTGTTTGTCGTTGATTTTTTTCTCAACACTAGCAAATAATGAATTTGCAGCATAGTCAGTTCCTTCAAAATATCCTTCTTGTGCCCATCTTCTAGAGGCAGAAACCACAAAGGCCCATCCGTCTTTGTCCATACCAGAAGCGTAGGTGCCCATGGTTCGCCAACTGTAATTGGTATTGGTTCCCGACATAGAAATACGAGATCCAGGGCGGTAAAAAGAAGCACGCGTATTAATTTCTTGGGTTCCTAATGCACTACCAAAAGTATAATCAGAAGGAGCAGAACCCATAGTAAATTCTTGATTACGAGTGGCATCATTTAATCCCCCCCAGTTACTCCATTGGGGTCTGCCATCGTATAATTTATTCATCACAATACCATTGATCATTGTGGTGCCGTATTCATTGTCGAGTCCTCTAATTCTAAAACGTGATTGTCCCCAATTAAAAGCCGCCGCTTGTTGGTAAGCGTCTCTCGTAGCTTGTAACAAGCCCGAAGTACTTTCCGATCCACTGTTGTCGTCTCCCAAATCGTTTTCTGTAATGGTAACCAAACTCAATTGTTGTTCGGTGGTAATATCTTCTTCCAATAAAATCGTACCCAAGTCGATGGTTTCTCCTTTTGAAGGTTCCAATAGTAAGGTTTGTGTGTTGTATCCCGCCGATTTAATGACCAATGCTTGCGCTCCCGAAGGCAATGTTTGAAAAACAAAGGTTCCCTCAACATCAGTTAAAGCAGATTGGTTGTTGCTTTGAATGACAGCCACAACGTTTTGCAATGGTTTTTGACTTTTAGCATCGATTACCTTACCTTTTAAGGCCGGATTTTGTTGTGCAAAAACAAAAACAGCTTGCAGCACAAATAAAGTGCTCAATACAAGTTTTTTCATAAAGATTATTAAAATGAATACTAAATTAATGCTAAGTCGTTAAGAACTAAACAGCTTACAAATGTATAACTTTTAACAATATTATTTACCTTTGACCCAAGTTTTGTTATAAACATAACTAAATAAACAAGCTACTTTTATGAAAATTAAGCACTCCATTTCTGTTTTTATTGTGATTTTATCCATTGGTTCCGGTTTTGCCCAAGACAAAAAATTTAAAGTACACACGGTCGCTTTTTATAATTTTGAAAACTTATTTGATACCATTAACGATCCAGACACCTATGATGAAGAGTATACACCTGCTGAAGGGTGGACGTTAAAAAATTATAAAAAGAAATTAGACAATCTAAGTAAGGTATTGATTGAATTAGGCACCAGTGAAAATCAAAATAATGCCCCCGTAATTATTGGGGCTTGTGAGATTGAAAACCGAAAAGTATTAGAAGATTTAACAAAACACCCTACATTAATTAATAAAGGGTATAAGGTTGTTCATTTTGATTCGCCCGATAAACGCGGAATTGACGTGGGGTTTTTATACCAAGAAAAATATTTTCAACCCATAAGTTATAGTAATGTGCCGTTGTACATATATGAAAATGAGACCGCTGCCGATAAAAAAGACAAAAAAAAAGTAGAAGAGACCGATGATAAAGGAGCGGTAGATGCTAAAACCAAACGAATTTATACCCGCGACCAACTCTTAGTTACAGGGATGTTAGATGGCGAAGAAATCAACATTATTGTAAATCACTGGCCTTCTCGATCGGGCGGAGAGAAAAAAAGTAGCCCTTACAGAGAAGCCGCCGGGCGATTGAATAGAAAAATCATGGATTCTATTATTAAAATCAACCCGAAAGCAAAAATAATTACAATGGGTGATTTAAATGACGGTTCATACAACAAAAGCGTAAAAGAAGGAATTGGCGCAAAACTAAAAAAAGAAGAACTGAAAAAACCTGCTGATATTTTTAATCCCTTTGAACAAATGGCAAAGGACGGCCATGCCACCTTGTTCTACAGAGATTCTGGGGATATTTTTGATCAAATCATGGTGAGCCAACAATTTATACCAAAAGATAAAAACGATTATTCCTCTTTTAAATATTGGAAAGCAGGAATTTACAACAAACCTTTTTTGATACAGAAAACAGGGCAATGGAAAGGATATCCTTTGCGAAATCAAAATGGCGTTCCCGGTTTTTCAGATCACTTTCCAGTATATATTTATTTGGTTCAGGAAGTAAAATAGAAATAAAGAGAAGCAATAAAGGTTGGTTGTAACTAAAAGTACAACTAACCTTTTCCTTTTGCTAACTTTACCTTTTCAATAACAACAAAATGGCAACAGCAAAACCCTTCAACTTACAAAATTGGATTCAGGAAAATAGAGCGCTTTTAAAACCGCCTGTTGGGAACAAAAATGTATATTTCGATTCAGAGGATTATATTGTAATGGTTGTGGGCGGTCCCAATGCCCGAAAAGATTATCACTACAACGAAACCGAAGAATTATTTTACCAACTAGAAGGTGAAATTACAGTCTTTATTCAAGAAGACGGACAAAAAAAAGCCATGAAACTTTCGGCAGGAGACATATATTTACACCCGGCCAAAGTACCTCATTCTCCGGTAAGATCGGAGGGTTCTGTTGGATTGGTAATCGAAAAAAAACGCGCCGGAAAAGGTTTTAACGATGGCTTGTTGTGGTATTGCGACCATTGCAATCATAAATTACACGAAGTCTACTTCGAATTGCACGATATCGAAAAAGATTTTTTACCTCATTTTCAAGAGTTCTTTACTTCTGAAGAAAAAAGAACGTGTAAAAAGTGTGGCACTGTAATGGAAACCAATCCAAAGTATACAAAATAACTGAAGGTGATCCGTAACATTTGCAACGTAACATTTGAAATATATTTTTTACCTTTGATAAAAATTTAACAAAAACCGAATAAAAAGTTATAAAATGATATCTGAAGCAGCAATTCAATTTGGCATGCAAGACGCTTTGCAACAATTAGGCATTAAAGAAATTAACGAAGGAACTTCTACAGGAACGAAATGGTTTTCTAACGGAAAAATCATCGAATCGTATTCTCCAGCCACTGGTGATTTGATTGGAAAAGTAAAATCTTCAACCAAAGAAGATTACGAAACAGCTATGAGTGCTGCAGAGGAAGCGTTCAAAACATGGCGTTTGGTTCCGGCTCCAAAACGAGGGGAAATCGTGCGTCAAATGGGAGAAGAATTACGCAAAAATAAAGAAGCCTTAGGGAAATTAGTGTCTTTTGAAATGGGTAAATCGTATCAAGAAGGTTTGGGTGAAGTCCAAGAAATGATTGACATCTGTGATTTTGCAGTAGGTTTATCACGACAATTACACGGATTAACCATGCACTCAGAACGCCCAATGCACCGCATGTATGAGCAATGGCATCCGTTTGGAATTGTAGGCATCATTTCGGCGTTCAACTTCCCAGTAGCGGTTTGGTCTTGGAATACGATGTTGGCATGGATTTGTGGCGATGTTTGTATTTGGAAACCCAGTTCTAAAACGCCTTTGTGTGGTGTAGCGTGTCAAAACATCATTCAAACCGTATTAGAAAGAAACAATTTACCAGAAGGCATCAGCTGTTTAGTAGTGGGTAACGAGTCGGGTGATTTAATCAATAACGACAAACGTATTCCGTTAGTATCGTTTACGGGTTCTACTAGAATTGGTCGTCACGTATCCAAAACAGTGGCGGAACGTTTCGGAAATACCATCTTAGAATTAGGTGGAAACAACGCGATTATCGTTTCAAAAGAAGCCGATTTATCCATGGTATTGGTAGGGGCAGTATTTGGAGCGGTAGGAACAGCAGGGCAACGTTGTACGTCAACACGAAGATTAATTGTGCACGAAAGTGTTTACGATAAAACATTAGACGTTTTAGCGAAAGCGTATGCGCAGTTAAAAATTGGAAACCCATTAGATGCTAACAATCACGTGGGACCGCTTATCGATAAAGGCGCGGTGCAAGATTACTTAAACGCAATTGAAAAAGCAAAAGCAGAAGGCGGAAGAGTTATTGTAGAAGGCGGCGTTTTAGAAGGAAAAGGATACGAAAGTGGATGTTATGTAAAACCCTGTATTATCGAAGCGAAAAACGAATTCGAAATCGTACAACACGAAACCTTCGCTCCGGTTTTATACGTAATGAAATATAGCACTATTGAAGAAGCGATTGCCATGCAAAATGCCGTTCCTCAAGGATTATCGTCTTCGATCTTTACCAACAACATGAGAGAAATGGAATTATTCCTTTCTGCTGCGGGATCCGATTGTGGTATTGCCAACGTAAACATTGGAACTTCGGGTGCTGAAATTGGTGGTGCTTTTGGTGGTGAAAAAGAAACAGGCGGTGGCCGTGAATCAGGTTCTGATGCATGGAAAGCTTACATGAGAAGACAAACAAACACCATTAACTACGGAACAGCGTTACCGTTAGCGCAAGGTATTAAGTTTGATTTTTAAAATTTATGTGATTAGTGAAAAGTAATAAGTGATTAGTTACTTTTTGGATATAGAAAAACCCTGCAATTGCAGGGTTTATTTTATTAAAAAAACGACTAATTATTCTCTTACAAATTTTTTGTACACCTTTTGTCGGTTCCAATCAATCACTAGAATATAATTTCCAAGAGTTAATTTGGGATAATGAAGTGTTATTTTTTGATCAGTAACATAAACAATTGTGTTTTCTACGAGTGCACCATTAACAGAATAGACCGTAAATTGAACATTCGTATTTACTACTTCTTTGAATTCGATGTGAATAGTTCCGTCACTTGAAGGGTTGGGGTATAATAGCAACGTTGCATTATTTTTATGTTCAAAATCAATAGTGCTCAATAGAGTACTTTCAAAAATGGGTAGTTTTACGTAATTGCCCCCCAAAACTTGAGCGGCTTCACTTTCAGACATGCACAACCAATCTTGCATTACGGTTGTATACAATTGGCGGTAGTCAAATTGCATGGGCACCTGGTCGTTTACAGTTGCATTATTAGGCAATACAGGACTAGTGCCTATCATACCAGGAATCGGGTAAGCAGAAGTTGCAACTGCACTCGGACTTGTATTTAAAGCGCCTCCAAAAAATATAACCGGAGCAGCAGCACCATGATCGGTTCCCATACTCGCATTGCTTTTTATTCTTCTTCCAAATTCACTAAACGTCATACCCGTAACAAAATCTTCTTTACCCATAAAGGTAATTTCTTGTTGAAATGCCGCAATAGCCTGCGACAATAGCGTTAAGTTAACCGCCTGAGAACCTTGTGTTTTATCAGTACTGTCTACTTGATTTTCATGGGTGTCGTGCGTGTTTGGGTGGTTTACAACATAAACAGGCGTTTGCAATCCTCCGTTAATTAACTTGGCAACAATTTTTAATTGATCGGCTAGTTTATTGTTCGTAGGATAAGTTACTCCCGAGTTCAAAGGACTGTTATATGCGGCTTGTATGACATTTCTATACACATTACTTTGGTCTTTCATCAACCGAAGAAATGTAAGTTCGTGTCCATAATCAGAATTAGGCGCAGGATCGGTAATGCCATTTATGACATTTAAAAGGGCATTCGGATCAGGAGCACTATATCCCATATTCATATTTGGGCCTTGTAATGAAAAAGGCAGTGTGGAACCTATTTGTATGGCTAATGGATCCGGCATTTCGGCTGAAGGATAAGCTGTTGGGTAATTCGGATATTTAATATCTAATGCCCTTCCCAACCAACCACTGTCAAGATTTTGATTACTTCCTGATGCTGTGAACCAAATATCGGTTGCTCTAAAATGGCTGTAATTAGGATTGGGATAAGAGACACCTTGGACAATCATCATTTTGCCATTATCATACAGATTTTTCATTTCTGTCATTGCCGGATGAAGTCCCGTTGAGCTATTATTGTTTAAGGTTAACACGCTAGATTCGGCCATTAAAATATTCGATCGCGCATTAAATAGTTTGCTCCATTGATCTAATGGGAACACCGTATTTAATCCGTCATTTCCTCCATTTTGTTGAATAATAACTAATATTTTGCCACAATTTATGGCAGAAAGAGCCATTTTTTCTAGTGTTAAACTATCAAACTCTGAAGATGCCATTACCGGAATTCCTCTTAATAATAAAGGAGCCGAGGCTAATGCAGTTGTTTTTATAAAATTTCTTCTTTTCATAATTTCTACATTAATTGATATTCTGATAACTGAGTGATAGCAAGTAATAAACTTTTCAAACGTGATTTAACGGTATTGGTATAACTCACATTTGTTGGATTGCTGATATAGTTATTCCAAGCGGTTGTCCAATAGTTATTGTTAACTTGATTGGATAACAAATTTTGTGTTTTTAAATCTGATTGTGCAATAGTGCTAATATCTACAGGCAATAGATATTTAACACACTCACTTACTAAAGCATCTGGATCTGCAATGGTTGCTGCCGCAAATTGTGAAACCCATGCAATTACATCTACCTCAATTCGGGTTGTTAAACCGTTATAAGTGAGGTTGAATCCATTGAAAATAGCATCAATAAATGCGGCTCTTTTTTGAATGGTATTGGAATTGATCCAATATTCATGAAAATTAGGGTTTTGATAATACGCGGGCCAACCCGCAACATTAGGCATATTACCCATTGATTGATCGATAGGGACTAAAAAATTTGTATTTATTGCGCCCCAAACATAATATTGAGCATGATGATTGGTAACGTCTGAAACATTGTAATTCAAATTAAAAGTACGCATACTTCCTATAATTAAATCAAATGGAGATTTAATGTACACACCATAATTTGCCATATCATAAAAATGTTGGCTTTTGAATAATTTTTCTAAAACGGGCGCTATTTCCCAATTATTGGCTACAAAATGTTGTGCTAAAGGAACGATTACATTGGCTTCAATATTGGCATCAATGTCATAATACACAAAATAGCGATACAATCTGCGGCATATATATTCGGATACGACTTGCGATTTTGAAAAGATCAAATCTATGAACGCATCTAATTCTGCACTTCCATTATTTGTTATAGTTGTATTATTAAAAAAAGCAGAAAATGTTTTGTTTGAGGTGTCGTGTTGCGCTGCAACAAAAGAGGTTGTTGTAGGGTGAGTATTTAGATTTTGAACCCGCCAACCGGTTAATATTTTAGCTGCAGCAATTACATCAGCTTCAGTAAATTGGCTCAATGGCTCTTTTCCAAGGGTAAAAAGTTCCATGAGTTCACGTGCAAAATTTTCATCTGGCGCACTGCTTGTATTGGCTTGATTGTTCAAATAATACATCATTGCCGGTTGTGTTGCTACATTGCGTATTAAGGTTTTAAAATTGCCTAATGCATTATTCCTAAAATTTTGAATGTATTCGTGAGATATTCGAGCAGAATTAGTAGCACAATAAATATTTTGGGAAACCCTAACCGTATTAAGATCAATAGGCATGAAATGATACCAAAACCAGGTCATTTTTTCTCTTATATTTAAAGACTGATTTAAACCAAGACCTAAATTCCATAGCGTTACTCCAGTTGATCTGTAAATATTTGAAGTTATACCAACAGAATTTGAATTAAATGCATGTTGCGTCCAATCGCTTCCATAAGGAATATTTCCTTCATCGGCAAAAACATTTTGATAATAATTAACCGGTGGATTTGGTACTGTATTTGGAATGGTTAAGAGCGAATTGACACTTGAATTTAATCCAGCTTGTACTAAACCATTTGCATCGGATATTTTAAAACCAAATTGTGTTCTTCGTAATAAATGCAATGCAGAAGCGGTGTTCCAAGTCCCAGAATAAGGCGTTAGACCACTTGTAATGTTTCCAATTCTATTGGTTTCAGCGCTTGAATCAATAGGTTCATACCTTCTTAAGCCATAGTCTTTTCTTTTGTATTTCTCAAACAAGGGATCATGACTTTCTTTTCTTTTAGAAAACACTTTTTTAAAAAGATTCCTTCTCGAATATTTTTTTTCCATAACGTCTGCTTAAACAATTTAGTACTAGACTATTAAAACATAAAAAAGTTTAATATTTTTTAAAAGTACTAATTTATTTTTATACAGTAAATGGATCATAAAAAAACCTTGTAAATTTGTTTTACAAGGTTAAACTATTTCAAATTGCCACACCCGTTCGCGCGGAATTGCATTCCGCGCCCACAAGCTACTGAAATAATTTTATCTTTTTTAAATACCAATTTATTTATACCTATAAGGTCAAAAAAAACCCCGCAAATCAAATTTGCAGGGTTTCTTATTATCATATTGCCACATCGGCACATTGTCTCATTGCCACATTATTACATCGGCACATTGAAAATTACTTCGTTTTCTTCACGTACTGTGTCAAAATATAAATGTTTTGGTTTTCTACCCTTCCTTCAATCAGGTTGGC
>JACCDG011371065.1_pt1 | contig 16004 bp, 7 predicted proteins | sample 7442471 | NCBI WGS metagenome assembly JACCDG01 (sample SAMN15323444, study PRJNA562643) | freshwater metagenome | isolation source: river surface water | place: USA:Blue River Watershed | collected 2017-08-17 | reverse complement strand
GAGATGATGTAGACACCCATTGTGCTGTAGTACCATTTGATTGTAGTACATAACCATTTGTTCCTGCGGAGTTTGTTGAGTCATATAGTGATCCTGTAAGTCTTAGGTTGGTTGCTAGGATATTTGGGAAGGTAGATGTAGCAGTTGTTGAAGTTGCGGTGAAGTATTCTGAGACTGTTTGACCTACAACTGAGAGCTTTGCGTATGGTGAAGTGGTGCCGATGCCGACGTTGCCATTGACACCAACTCTAAATCTTTCAGTTGGTGTAAAAGTTCCAGAAGTTGCGTCATTTCCAAATATAGCAACATACCCCTGTCCAGCACGAGTATCTTGAATAATCGCAGTTCCAGGATTTGATGTATTATCCATAGACCACGTACCGCTAACATCACGAACCAGGTTTTGAGACAAGTAATTTATTCCTGCGAAATAATGCTGAAGATGTGTTTGGTTTGATGTATCTGAACGAGTAACGATAAATCCAGGCAATGTTTCATTAGTTACCCCAGAACTAAATATATGGAATGGTGCCTGAGGAGATGAGATGCCAACACCAACTCTTCCACTATTCAATACTGTAAATAGTGTCGTTGTAGCAGAACCTGTAGAAGATGCAATGGTAAAGAGTGATGTATTTGTTTCGCCGTTGTTTGCGTGAACAGAAAGCTTTGCGTATGGTGAGGTGGTACCAACACCGAGGTTGCCAGTTGATCTTGTAAGAGTAACGATCGGACTACCAGATCCGGCCAAATCACTCATGAACTGATAACCCAACTGATCGGTACCAAATCTTGCATACATTGTAGGAGAGTGAATAATTTGAAAAGTTGAAGCAAAATCATTTGTCTGGATAAATGCTGTATCTGAAGCTGCAATAGCACTTATATCTAACTTTGTACTTGGCGAAATTGTGCCAATACCAACATTTCCATTTTGCAAAACATTGAGGCCATTTGTACCAGCGACAAATCCTCCCAAGAATGTAGAAGTTGCGGTAGTTGAGGTTGCAAAGTATGAAGCAGCAGTTGGAGTACCTGTAGCAGTAAGAGTTGATGCTCCCGTCCATGATGCGAGCATACCTTCTGTACCACCTGATAGTCCTGAACCACCTGCGATATTTAGAGATGAAGTAGATACCCACTGTGCTGTAGTACCATTGGATTGTAGTACATAACCATTTGTTCCTGCGGAGTTTGTTGAGTCATATAGTGATCCTGTGAGTCGGAGGTTGGTTGCTAGGATATTTGGGAATGTTGAGGTTGCGGTTGTTGAAGTTGCGGTGAAGTATTCTGAGACTGTTTGACCTACCACAGAAAGTTTTGCGTATGGAGATGTTGTCCCAATCCCCACATTCCCTGTTGAATCAATACGTAGTGCTTCAAACAAAGAACCAGAGATTTTCTTGATTGAGAACGAAAGAGCTGATGCTGGTGTAGATACAGATGTGTTTGTAAAGATAGAGGCAATCTGACTCGTAGATGTTGCTGAACCATTTGCATCTATAGAAGCAAAAGCTAATCCCGTTCCTATACCATTTGCACCGACAGATGTAGAAGCATAACCGCCATGGAATAATGATGATACATTTGAAATTCCTGATGTATTGGCATCAAGAACTGAGGCGGTGAGAGCTGTCAAAGGATTGGCATGAGTAGATGAGTATGAAGTAGAAGTTGCCAATGTAAATGATCCGAAGCCTTTTATATCTAGACTATCTCCATTTATTCCACCTCTAACACTTAAACCTTGATTCAATTGAGCAAAACCAGTAACTGACAAAGTGTCTGTCTCCAAATTACCAGCATACAAATTAGATACTTCAATACCACCAATATCAATTATTCTCAAAGAATTATCGGTTGTATTTGCTACATAAGCATATTGACCAGAAACGAATACAGAAGTAGCGCCGTTTAGAAGTGAACTATTGGTGATAGCACTAACAATAAGAGGAGATGTTGGGTTTGAAATATCTACAACAACAAAGTAATCACTGTCAGTACTTACTATATATGCATACTTACCAGCAACATGAACTGATTGAATATTGTTAAATAAAGTTGTATTTACAATATTTCCAATAATACTTGGTGATGTTGGATTCGATACATCTATAACTCTAAAAGCTCTTTCATTATAGTCTGTTACGTAAGCATAATTACCTGATACGTAAACTGAATTTATACCATCGAGTTTTGCAATATCTTTTACTCCACCAACAATAAATGGAGCTGTTGGGTTTGAAATATCAATAATTCTAAGCGAATTATCGATTATATTACCGACATACGCATATTTTCCTTGAACAAAAACCGAATTTGGACCATTTAACAACGATGCGTCTTTCACTCCACCAATAATTTTTGGACTTACAGGATTTGAAATATCAATTATTCTTAATGAGGTATCTGTGTAACTTGCAACATAAGCATATTTACCAGAAACAACGACTGCTCTTGGACTATCAAGTTGAGATGCATCCTTTACACCACCAACAATCGAAGGTGAGGCTGGATTGGAGACATCAACTATTCTTAATGAATCATCTTGTGAATTAACAACATAAGCATAATCGCCAGAAACATAAACATCGTAGATTCCATTCAATAATGATGCATTTTTTATACCTCCAACTATATATGGATTAGTAGTCGATGCGACATTTATTATTCTTAGAGATGAATCTGTGCCGTTTGCAACGTAGGCATATTTACCAGAAACGAATACTGAGCGTGCTCCAGCTAGGAGACTATCATCCTTTTTTCCACCAACAATAGTTGGGTTGAGAACTTTTCCTGTAAATATAGAATTTCCACCACTTGCAACTTTGACATATTCATTTGGCGTAGTTGAAGCGGATGGCCAACTCATCAAAGTTGAAAATCTTGATGAGGTAGAAACTGAGAATAGTTCAGTTGTTCCCGCTAATGGTGATTGGATCGAAAGTTTTGCATAAGGTGAAGTAGAACCGATTCCAATATTTCCAAGTGACGACACAAACAATGATGAAGTAGCTTGTGCAAGGCCAGCATCATCTCCTACAACAAAGTATCCTTTGGTCAGAGAGATGTCGGAGAGAGCGTCCCAACCTGCTCCAATTCCAAGTGATGTAGTTGAAGTTAGTGTGTATCCACCTGTTGCATTACCTAGTAGTACCTGACCGTATGAAGGAGCGGTCGAGAGACCGGTGCCTCCGTAGCTAATAGAGAGGGTTGATGTTGAAGAAACCAAACCATTGACTGCTTGAAGAGGACCGTTTAGACCAGATGCTAGTTGAAGACCATTTGTACCAGAGACTGTAAGAGCAGTTGTCGATGCATATGGGAAGGTGGAAGCGGTGGTTGAAGTTGCTGTGAAGTATTCTGAGACTGTTTGACCAACGACTGAGAGTTTTGCGTAGGGTGAGGTGGTACCGATGCCAACGTCGCCGGTTGAAGAAATTCTCATTCGCTCAAGACTCAATGTTGAAAAACCTACACTACTTCCTGTGTGGAATAAACCTTCACCACTACCAAATCTAAATGTTAGAGATGGCGATGCAGAGCTCCCTTCTCCGGCTAATATTCTAGATACCAAATCAATATCTCCATTTACAGTTAATGCATAACCTGTAGATGGGTTTGCGGTACCAATACCCACATTTCCCGCATTTGTTACAACAAAATCAGTCTTTGTTGATGAACCGATAGCAAAAGCTGGACCAGTGATACCACTTGGATTGACTGAGAGTTGCGCCCAAGGGGTTGTAGAACCAACTCCAACATTTCCAGCATTATTAATTGCCATTCTTATTGTTCCTTGTGCCGTACCAGTATTTGCTCCTGTATAAAAGTTTATACCCGTAACAGCATTATAAGAAGCAGATCCGCCTCCAATATAAAGATCGTTAGATGAATTGGTGTTATTGGCAATAAAGACAGTAGCACCATTTGCACTATTACTATATTGAGCCGAAATTACTCTTGCGATTTTTTGTGTATTATTTGTTCTTGTATTAGCAGATCCATCAGCACCGAGAAAGATTGCTACATTTCCACTTGAAATATCGAGAGAGCCGAGAGGACTCGCTGTCCCAACACCAACTTTGCCATTCTGGAGAACGTTGAGACCAGTAGAACCGGCGACTGATAGACCTCCTGAAAATGTAGATGTTGCAGTAGTAGAAGTTGCTGTAATGTAGTTTACAGTAGGAGAAGTAGAGGAATTGAGAGCACCTGTACCACCATCTGTATATATCCAACCTTGACCAAATGTACTTGCTCCGGTACCACCATTTGCAACTCCTAGAGTACCTGATACAGATGAAAGGTTTGCGATGATACCAAGTGATGAAGTGCCTATGAGATCATAACTACCACTACTATTACCTAGAAGTACTTGTCCAAAAGTTGGAGCGGTTGAGAGACCTGTACCTCCGTAACTGATCGAGAGAGTAGAAGAACCGATGAGATTACCTACAGAATCAAAACTAGCTATTGTGTTTGCTAGTGTACTTGAAGATATACCTGTAACAGTAAGCGCGTTGTTAATGATAGATAATCCTGAACCTGTAATATCTGTTAGGTAATCAGAGCCAAAGAGTAGATTTGTAAGTGAAAGATTTGGAAAGGTAGAGGTAGCTGTAGTTGATGTTGCTGTGAAGTAACTTGCTCGGACATAGTTATCGAATGAACCAAAACCTGCGACTGAAAGTGTTGCAAATGGAGATGTGGTACCGATGCCGAGATTGTAAGCAATGTATGAACTTGTTGTACCTGTCACAGAGAGTGATCCATCTGTAAATATTCCACCCATACCAACATTTAAACCATTTCTTACAAGAAGATTGTTTGCAATATCAGCATTTTCCGTAACATTTAAAACATTAGTTTGAATGCTACCAGCATATAGTGATGGTGTTTCAATACCATTTATATCTATTACCTGAAAACCTGAAGCACCATCCGCAACATAGGCATATTTACCATAAATATAGATTCCATTGGCACTACCAGATGTATCATATGTACCAACCAATGTTGGTGAACTTGGATTTGATATATCTATTATTTGTAGACCAGAAGTAGCATCTGCAACATAGGCATATTTACCAGATATATGTACAAACCAAGCATTTCCACTTGTATCATATGTACCAACCAATGTTGGTGAACTTGGATTTGATATATCTATTATCTGCAAACCGGAAAAACTATCTGCTACATAGGCATATTTACCGGAGACGTAAACTCTCTTAGAAAAACCACTTGTATCATATGTGCCCGCTAAAGTCGGAGAACTTGGATTTGATATATCTATTATCTGCAAACCAGAAGTATTATCTGCTAAATAAGCGTATTTACCAAATATGTAAACACCTGATATATTGTTAACTGAACTATAGGTACCAACCAATGTCGGGGAACTTGGATTTGATATATCTATTATTCGTAGACCCGGAGCACCATCTGCAACATAGGCGTATTTTCCAGAAACATAGACTTGATTAACACTTCCACTTGTATCATATGTGCCCGCTAATGTCGGAGAACTTGGATTTGATATATCTATTATTTGTAGACCAGAAGTCGCGTCACCTACGTACGCAAATTTACCAGAAACATAGATTCCGTAGGCAGTACCAGATGTATCATATGTACCAACCAATGTTGGTGAACTTGGATTTGATATATCTATTATTTGTAGACCCGAAGTACCATCAGCAACATAAGCATATTTTCCAGAAATGTAGACTCCATTAGACGAACCAGATGTATCATATGTACCAACCAATGTAGGATTTCCACTTGCGGTATGAGTGAAACTACCCCCATTTAGTACAAGCTTACTTGTTGGCGATGTTGATCCGATACCTACATTACCAACCGAAGAAACAAACAATGATGAAGTGGCTTGCGCAAAGCCCGCATCATCTCCTACAACAAAATATCCTTTGATTAGAGAGATGTCGGAGAGTGAGTCCCAACCAGAGTCAATACCAAGTGATGAGGTAGATGTGAGTGTATATCCTCCCAAAGCATTACCCAACAATACTTGACCGTACGAAGGAGCAGTTGAGAGACCGGTGCCTCCGTAACCGATAGATAGAGTTGAAGTTGAAGAAACTAGACCGTTAACCGCTTGGAGTAGACCGTTCAAACCACCTGCCAACTGAAGACCATTTGTTCCAGATACCGTTAGAGCAGTAGAAGATGCGTATGGGAAAGTCGAAGCTGTAGTCGAAGTCGCTACAAAATTATCCGCAACAACTGTACCAGCTACTGACAACCTTGAGTAAGGAGTCGAAGTACCGATGCCGACATTTCCATTTGAAAGAATTGAAAGTACAGACTGTGAAGCTGAACCAAAGAACTCTGCGATCTTACCTGCACCGGATTGCATGACATTTATGAATGTTGTTGCTGATGATGTTGCATTCTGCGCATCCGAGCGCAAGAATTGAGAAGAATTGAGACCGGAGAGTGTGTTTGAAACTTCTGCTACAAACGCTGCAGGAACTGCACCCAAAATTTTTCTTGGTGACATTTCCCCATCCCATGATGCTACGGCGCCCGATCCACCGATCTCTACTCCAAGATACAAAGTTTGATTGAAATCTATACCCGTCAAAGCTGTTGTACTTCCGAGCATTGTACTAAACAAACCATTTGAAATAGTTATACGATCGTCTGTACCAATACCAGTACCAGCACAATCAGAAGTATTACACCAAGTCTCCGTCCAGATCGGTGCACCGCCGGTGCGAGTTGTGTAAAGTTTGAAACGGATATTGTAAGAACCATCAGGAACAACCGCATTCAAAGAACTAGTTAGTTTGCCTTGATAGTTTATCTGCTGATTTATTCCCGCTTGTGCTTTATTTATTCCAAAAATTGCAAGATTAATAATGATCAAGAGAACAATAGAGACATATGCTTTTTTGGAATTTACTCCACCAAAACTTCTATCAGGATTTTTATTGGCATGAATATAATCTGGATGATTTCTTGCCCACTTTCGGATCATCGCAATAGCCAAAATTATGAGGAGAATCAAAAGGAACAAAATAAGTAAGCCGAGTAGATCAAAATTATTTGTAAAATCAATCCAAGGTGTGAAAGCAAGAGCGGCGAGAGTTCCATTTAATCTAACTAAACCATTATTTTCATAATCAAGAATTGCAACCGACATGCCATAACGACCTGAACGACCCAAAGCGCCAATGGTTGCTTCGTAATATGTTTTGTCAGCATTTGCACGTAGCAAGAATGGGAAAACTTTATTTGCATCAGTAGGATCCTTCAAAGTAAAGGCTATTGTCTTCAAAATCTTTGGAACTTTGTTGTATTGCAAACGAATCGTGAGATTCTTATCTCCGTGAATTGCCACCGTCTCACCAACATTAGCTAGATTTCTACCGTCTTGAATAAATTCGAAATCAGAAAGTTTCAAAGCCTTGAACATAGGATCGACGTCAGAGGCTTGAGGAATATTTGCAAAAGGATCAATAATAGTTGGTGTTACAATCTCACCTTCCAAAGCAATCCTCGCTTGAGCCAATGCTCCAGAAGAATAATTCAAATCTCTATCTCTTGAGAATATTGCGTAGTAATAAGTAACACCTGGTTTTGCAGTTGTATCTATAAAGGACTCACCATCACCTTCATAAAGAGGAATACCGTCATGTTGATCAATAGGATAAAATCCTTCGGTTCTGACAATTCGAACATCATTAAATCGAGGATCGGTTGGATTGATCCAGCTCAATTCAATTGTGTCAGTCTTGGCTTCAGCCACAAAATTTGTAGGGTTTGGCAGAGGTCCGACTTCTGCAACTGGTAGTACAGTCGTAAATGAAACGTCTTTGTATGTACTTGCACCATTAGCACCGTTTGCATTGATCCTAAGCTTATATGTCAAACCTTCACTCAAACCTGTAATTATCTGACTGTGCTCAAAACCATAAAATGCATTTAGCTGGGTACCAATTTCAAAATCTGTTGTGAAGCCCCACTGTAACTTGGTCTGTGCTGCAATACTTGTTGTAAATCTAACTTCAGCCTGATTTGTACCTGGAATAATATTGATATTTGTTATCTCAATAGTATTTGTCCCACCACTACCTCCGCCACCTCCGCCTCCACCACCGCCTGGAGGAGATGTAGGAGTTGGTGTAGGTATTGGCGCAGAAGTTGTAGTCGCATAAGCTGTCGTCGATTGACCTGATAGTTGTATAAGTGTGTCAAAAGCCTCAACATTGTATGAATAACCTGTGTCAGGATTTAAGCCAGTATCTGAGTAGCTTGTAGAAGTCGTTGTTGCAATGAAAATAGAATCCCTAAATATCCTGTAACCACCGATAGCATAATAATTTGGTACTGATGCAGTCCACGAAAGATCAATCTGCTGATGAGAAACTGCAGTTGCTATCAAGTTTGACGGTATCGAAGGAGGTAGTGTTGTGAGACCTGTTGTAGTCAGTGATGTTGTAAAAGTTGTCTCCGCACCCAAAACCGTCAATGGGCTAAATAACGTTGAAAAGACAAATGCAAAATACAAAACAACAAGAACAATATTCTTTGTTTGATTTATTTTATTTATGTTAAAAATACTTTTTTGCATTTGATTATATTTACAATGAAATCACTGTTATGGTCGTTGTTGCCGTGTACACTCCATCTTGTTGAACATGACTACTGCCAGATGCTGCTCGGAATTTCAATGTTGTAACCGTACCCAATGGCATATTGCTTGAATTTCTGATAGCAACCGTCCTATCCGTTGTCGACAAACCATCCCAGCAAGCATTTACATCATCATCACTCCCGACTCCGCAACTTACGCCAGAATTTTTGTATCTTGGAGCAATGTCACCACCTTCTGCTGTAAATGCGAAAGATGAATTTGATGACGCATTGGCAAAAGTATAGTCAGGATTTGCGCCCGCTGGTACATAATCAGCAAAGCTGTCATAAGAAGTAATAAGTGCTGGTGAACTATCTGCCTTTATTTTGGTTTCGTAACCAGCTGGATTATCAGTTGAAACTGTGAGTGACGTCTGTCCGTTTGAAATACCGCCAGTAAGACCAGGGATTGAAGGAGACATTGTAACGTTCGACGCTGGTGTAACATAAAGATTTACTGTGCTGTACTGCTGATAACCAGCTTGCATAGTGAAATTTGTACTTGATGAAACTCCTGTACCAACTTCACCGGCAGTATCTTCGATAGTATATGAGCCAGATAATGATCTACCGCCACCAAAATTGATACTATCTATCTCTACTTTGTAATTTGAACTTGACATGGTTTCTGCATTTGAAATTTGACTTGCAAAAACAACAATCAAAAGTGAGATGACAACCGTCACAATCTTATATGCAAATCCATCTGTATTTTTAATAAATAAATTATTCATTTTATTATTTATGGGCAATCTTTCGGTACGACTTTCTTACAAAAATCACAACTGCGATGACTAAAACCAAAACTATAAGGAACAACTTCCATGGTATTGCCCAAAATGTATAACTAATCTCGTCCTTTAATTCTCCGTAACCACGCATGATCGATGCTGTCGCTGTATATTTTCCAAACAAGAATTTTGGTTTCCAAGAAACCTCACGAAAACGTAGCGACTTTGGCATTGCATACCAAGGCTCAACATCAATACTTCCAACTGTTGAGCCAAGCATGTTCTCGATCACTATTGTTCCTTTTGGATTGAGGTGAATATTTCCATCATTTTTGAAAAATAGATTGAAGATAATATTGTCTGTTCCAGAAACAATCTTTTTGTTTTGAGTTAATGAAAAATCAACCAACTTTCCATCTTCTTTAACCTCACCTTTTATTTTGATGAAAATAAGAACAGCAATTCTGGTAAAGATAGGGTTAGTGGAAACAACTCCGGTATTATCACCTGTGTCACCAGCCTTACTCATAGTGCTTACTATGACGCTTCCATAGAGACCACCTGGTTCTGCGTTTTTTGGAATAGAAACTGAAACAGGAATTCGAACTCTTGAACCATGATCGATACCCAAAGATGACGTACCAACTTTTATAAAATCTTGGAGCGAGTAAGGTCCGCGATCACTTCCCAAGAGGATAACAGTCTGACTTGGATCATCTGATCCGGTGAAGTCTTCCGAAGAAAGTTGGAAGGTCTTGTCGGTACCTAGTCTGTTTGAAACCAAAAGATCGAATGTTCCAGATTGACCAGCTGACAACTCCATCTCTATCTTGCCTGGACCAACGACGAAATCATTGAAGACTTTGTTATCAGGTAATTTCTCTACGACGACCTCAGCCTTTGCATTTACTATATATAGAGAGTGTGCCAAACCGACAACAATAATCAGTGCGAAAAACTTTGAAAGATCTTTTATTGCTTGAAACATTATTTTTGAAAATGCTGAATTTGTCATATTAGTTTGCTGTTGCTGTTAGGGTGGTAGTTGCTACATATGTATCATTTGGAATACCTGGACTTGGATTGGAATTGATCACTACCAAAAATTTCAATGTTGTTGTTGCACCGGATAATGGGGTGACACTGGCACGATTTATAACCGTATAAGGTGTTGTACTTGCCGAAATCCAGCATCGATCGGCAGTATCAGAACCTGCAACAACTCCACAAATCGAAGAATTATCTTTGAATGCAGTAGCCAAATCAGAAGTCGATGAAGCTTCTACTGTATATCCGTAATAAGCTGTGTTTGCAGGAGTTGTAAAAGTAAAATCTGGAGTACCTGGAGTAGAAGTCACATAAGCAGGTATATATAGAGTAGTGCTTGCATTACCAATCATGCCGAGAGATGAACTTGCAGTTACGGTCATGGAATAACCGAGATGATCATTTGTAATGACGACTACTTGGGTCTCACCACTTGCCTGACCACCAAGCGAAACATCGATCGAAGGACTAAGAACAATGTTTGTTGCAGGCGTCTGAAATGCAATCTCAGTTGTCACTGTCTGAGAAACAGTATTTGTACTTCCCAAACTGATAGAAGGTTCAACCAAAACAAATGCAAATATTATTACCATCATAATGGAACCGCTATTTATTATTATATTGGCGATTTCTTTTTTCATAATATTTATTCGGTATCGTTATTTTGCGCGTCCTTAACAGGAACCATTACGTAAATAAAATCTTTGCCATTTGTATCCTTGAATACAGGAGTAATGACGCCGGCAGTGCCACTACCATCTGCACTGATGTTCACATCATCAGAGAATGAAGCGCGGATTTTCTGTTTCATTGCATCATCAGCAACCTCTGAACCAGTACTTGGACTCAATACGATACCGTTCGGTGTAACTTCGCTTACAACAACATCACCAAATTCCTTTGGAACATTTACAGCCAACTGTGATGGACTCATGAAGAATGCCACAACACTCTTGTATCCTGACTTGATACCAGAATATGCTCTTGCAAAAGCGTCAGACACATTTGCTCCTGAAGCTTGCATCGAACCTGCGAACTGGACAGCGGTCGAACTGTTGCCGACCTTGTCTGCAACAATATAAGTACCGGTACCTAGACCAAACAAAATGGCAAAAGCAAAAACTGGAGCGATGATCCTCTTTAGGATTATCTCTCTCGTCAATTCAGGATAGGTTACGACACTCTTCAAACCGTAAGTCTTATTAAGTTTTGCGTCCTTGGAAACTTTTGGAGAAATTGCTGACTTTGAAATTGGAGAGACTTTTTGTTTTTGTGGAGGTGCTGATGGAGTAACCGTTGAACCTGATACGATTGCGATTGATGATGTCGCTGGTGATGTAACTGAAGATGTAGGAGTAAAAGATGGCGAAGTCAAGATTACTTCTGTCTGTTTCGTTAAATCTATTTTGTTGATAGAAATCTTTTGTGAAGACTCTGAAACGACAATTGGTGACTTGATTTCATTTTTCTCGACAACTGTTTTACCTTTTAGAACAGGTAACAATGGCCGATCATCATTGCTGTATACAAAGGGAGATTTGATCGGAGTCTCAATTGTCCAAGGTGCTGGTGTAACTGTTGGTGTAGTTGTAAGAAGAAGTGCTGGTGCAACTGATTTTGGAAGAGACACAGGAGTTGGAACAGCTGACTGCAATGGGACAACTGATTGTCCTGAAACCTGTGCCAATACATTTGCTACAACAGGAGTAGAAGCAGTTGATTCGGTCGAAGCCTTTGAGGATGAATTATCATCTGAAGTCTGAGCTGATACCTTGACTGGCTTACCTCTCAAATTTTCAATCCTGCCTCGAATCGCCTCCTCTCTACTGATAGCAGCTTTGTGAAGATGAATGGACTCTTCGGTCACAAACCATGATCGGCCGATCATTCGGCAGTCCAACTTGCCCGCTCGACAGAGCTGGCCAACATAGTCAGACGCGTAATCGGAAATCTCCGAAGCTCGTCTAGCCGAGATGTATTTTTTACCTTCAAAAATAAAGCTATCTTTCATATTAGTTCTCTACTATTATAACTTACTTCTAAAAACAAAAAATATTAAAATCTGTGGACAACAAATTAAATAATCAATGTCACAACTATGACAAATGGATGGAGAATACGTAGATTAAAAAAAATACAGCGAAAATCACACCTAAGCCCTAAAATTAAGAAATAAGAAAAGTTTGCTAAGAAATAAGAAAAGTCGATCAAAAAATTAATTACGGCTCAATATATACATCACATACGATGTCTGAATCAAAACATTTAGAACAATCTACAATTCATTATAGGTAGACGTGCATCAATATCTGCATTGGAGTAGAAATTTTTTCATCCGAGATATCGGTTTATATAAGGCTATAAAAACAAAACATGCATGTAACAGCTTATACTGCATCACTCAAATTAGATTGCCTAAAAAACATCTATCAGCATACATACACCTATATATAGATAGCAAACAATCTATAATAAATCACTATAAATATACCCCTAATCAGTCCAGCAACGATTCTGTCATAAATAAATAACAATCAAAGATACAATACATGAGAGGCGATGTGATAATTCGTATTGCCTGATCAGGCAAACAGGCAGAGTAACTCAAACATAGACATCAAAATCCATAAATAAATATATGCATAATAAACATTAATACGTTTTCCACAGTTTATCCATATTTTGCTTTGCATATTTATCAAGATATTTATATACTTATCATACATTAGTAAGGTTTATCAAACTACAAATATGAACATATTTCAGACAAAGCTTATTACAATTCGTAAGGCGGCGGAGATACTAGGGGTTACACCGCTCACCCTACGTAACTGGGACAACAGTGGCAAGTTCCCAGCTTCAAGGCATCCTATTAACAACTATAGAGTCTACAAGGTATCTGACATCGAAAAACTTCTTATGGAGATTGAAACAAGTCGAGGTATGAAACCTACAAAGAATCAGGTTCGGAAACTCCTCGTTCAGCATTTGTCTGACTAGCCTATTATCTGCTAATCTATATCACATGACTGATACAAAATATGTAGCCACGATCGGACTCGAGATTCATGCTGAATTGAAAACAAATTCCAAAATGTTTTGTTCTTGCAGAAATAATCCTGACGAAGAACAACCAAACAAAAACATCTGCCCTATTTGTCTCGCTCATCCTGGAACTCTTCCAGTTCTCAATCATGAAGCAATCCGAAATGTTATTCGAGTAGGCGTTGCACTTGATGGAAAAATTGCCGACTTCACCGAGTGGGATAGAAAAAATTATTTTTATCCTGACATACCAAAGGGCTACCAAATTTCTCAATACAAATTTCCTCTAGTAGAAGGAGGAACTTTAGCCGATGTTCTTATCGAAAGAATTCACCTCGAAGAAGACACTGCGCAATCTACTCACGACACTCACGAAAAAAGTTTGGTCAACTTCAATCGTAGCGGAGTACCTCTCATGGAGCTCGTAACAAAACCTGTCATCCATGATGCAGAGACTGCAGTCAAGTTTGCAAAAGAGTTGCAACTTCTCCTTCGATACCTCGGCGCCGGAAATGCCAACCTCGAAAAAGGTGAAATGAGGGTCGAGGCAAATATTTCTGTCGCTTCCCCAGAAGCTACTTCCAAAAGAAACTTTGGCACAAAAACTGAAGTCAAAAATCTAAACTCTTTTAGAGCAGTTGAGAAAGCGATCGAGTATGAGATCGAGAGACAAAGTTCCCTACTTGATAGTGGCGGAGTTATAAAACAAGAGACTCGTGGCTGGGATGATGCCAAGCAAGAAACCTACTCCCAGAGAAGCAAAGAAAGTTCTCATGACTATCGCTACTTCCCTGACCCAGACATACCAAAGCTCAAAATTTCTGAGATGCAAGAATTTTCCGCGGAGACAATGAAGCAAAGTCTTCCAGAATTGCCTTGGACCAAGAGAGAACGACTTGTCTCGAAATACGGACTAACTGAAAAAGAAGTTGCCATCTTTATAGAATCACTAGGAGTTGGTTCATACTTCGAATCAGTCATATCTGGTTTCGAGGATGAACCAAAAAAAGTTAAACTCGCGGTCAATTATATTTTGACTGATTACTTAGGATTACTAAAAAAACATTCCCCAAAAGCAGACGAAGCTTCAGGGGGTATAATAGCGGATCAGAATTCAAGTTCGGCACTTGGACCAATACCAGCGAAACTGTTCGCAGAAATAATTGAGCTCATATCGGCTCAAACTATCTCCTCGAGAGGAGCAAAAGACCTCATTACCCTATTGGTCGAAGGTAATGCTTCGACCAAAAGTTCAGCCAAAGACCTCGCAGAAAAGCATGGCTTGATCCAGAAGAGTGATGCGGGTTCACTTGAGCCAATCATAAAAGATATAATAAGTAACAACCAAAAAGTTGTAGATGAATACAAAGCTGGCAAGCAAGCTTCCCTCCAGTTCCTAATAGGTCAAGCAATGAAAATCACCAAAGGCAGTGCCAATCCTGAAGCAATAAAAAAGTTGCTACTAGATAACTTGGCTTGATGAATCAACACTCGATGAATCAGCGATAATTCTAGTGATCTCGTCGGAAAGTTTCTTTACCGCATCATCATCTATAATACTAACTTCAAGAATGTTTGGATTGAGTTTTTCCAGTGCTTTTCTAGCATTATCAACCACATCTCTTGAGACCAAGTCGGATTTTGAGAGGATTATAACCTCCCTTTTATCCGTAAGTCCATTACCAAAATCTTCTAGCTCTTTGCGTATACCTTTGTAAATTGAGACGACATCTTCATTTTCAAGAGAAATAAGATGGAAGATGACCTTTGTCCTCTTCACATGCTTCAAAAACTTATGTCCTAGACCCTTGCCGGAAGCGGCGCCCTCGATAAGTCCAGGTAAATCTGCAAGTATGTATCCTCCTGGTAATGCACCGAGATTGGGATCCAGAGTGGTAAATTGATAATTACCAACTTTGGCTCTTGCCTCAGTAAGTGCATTCAAGAGACTAGATTTGCCAGCGTTAGGTAAACCGATGAGTCCAGCATCGGCAATAAGGTTCAATTCCACATGAAAATCTGCATCTTCCCCTTCCATACCATCTGTCGATTGTTCTGGACGAACGTTGGTCGAAGCTTTGAAATGTTCGTTACCGAGACCACCGCGACCACCATGCAGGATCTTTTGCTCTTCTTTTTCGGAAAAAAGTTCGATCGTTCTACCAGTCTTCAAATTTTTTACGATCGATCCTATAGGTAGCTCAATGAAAAAATCATCGCCTGCCCTACCTTGTCTGCCAAAATTCTGACCTGCCTCACCGTCTCTTGCCTGAAAGAGTTTGGTTGTTTTGTGTCTCGCCAAGATATTGGTATCACGAACAGCACGAACGTAGACATCGCCACCAGGACCACCGTTACCACCTCCGGGACCAGAAAATTCCTTGCCTTTTTCATGCCTCCAGCGTACGACCCCACCACCACCATTACCGGCTTTTGCGTGGAATTCTATTTCATCAATAAATGCCATATTTATAACTAAAAATTAATATAACTACCTTTGTTTTGTTTAACTACCTT